>Ga0070716_100000146_pt1 | contig 28400 bp, 23 predicted proteins | sample LARL112metaG_FD_71395 | JGI IMG/M metagenome (GOLD analysis project Ga0070716, IMG submission 71395) | Corn, switchgrass and miscanthus rhizosphere microbial communities from Kellogg Biological Station, Michigan, USA - LAR L11-2 metaG | ecosystem: Host-associated > Plants > Roots > Rhizosphere... | reverse complement strand
TTCGTCGAATTGATTTCGACGTCGACTTCAAGGAGAACCTCAACAAGCAAAATATGCAAAATGCGATCGCGGCCTTTACCGGCAAGATCACCAACGGCACGGTTGCGCTTCTCTACTTCAGCGGATTCGGCCTTGATGTTGGGAGACAGACCTATCTGATTCCGGTCAACGCCCAAATTTGGACCGAAGCCGACGTCCGCCGTGACGGCATCAGCGTTGATGCAGTGCTCGCCGACATGCATCGCGCGGGCGCGAAAGTAAAAATTATCGTACTCGATGCTGCTCGAAGAAACCCATTCGAGCGCCGCTTCCGAGCGTCAGTCGCGGGGCTTGCCCCGATTGATGTGCCAGTCGGCACGCTTGCTTTATACTCCACTGCGCCCGGCCAGGTGATAGACGAAAGTTCTGGCGCGAACAGTCTTTTCGTCGGCGAACTGATCAAGGAGCTCCGTTCTCCGAACTTGACGGCCGAAGAAATTTTCAATCGCGCCCGCATCGGCGTATCTCGCGCCTCCAATAACGAGCAAGTTCCCTGGGTGACTTCATCTCTTGCCGAGGAGTTCTACTTCAGGCCATCAAATTCAGTCGTGATGACGCCCGCACCCGCCCCATCACCGCCACCCCAGCCCCCGGCGCCATCACCGAGCACCTCGACAACTTCAAGAAGTTCGCCGACCGACTCAACGCCCCCGCCACGCGAATCCCCTCGCTCCGGATTCAAGGCAGGAGATTTTTTTCGTGATTGTCCCGACTGTCCTGAAATGGTGGTGGTGCCCGCCGGCTCGTTCGCAATGGGATCCTCATCGGAGTACGAAAAACCGGTACACCGCGTGAACTTTGCGAAGAACTTTGCGATCGGTCGTCGCGAAGTGACCTTCAGTGAATGGGATAAATGTGCGGACGATGGCGGATGCAAATCTCGTCCCCAGGATCGAGGATGGGGGCGTGGCGACCGTCCGGTCATCAACGTCAGCTGGCTCGATGCAAAAGAGTACGCGGTTTGGATATCTCGGAAGACGGGACAGGTTTATCGGCTTCCGTCTGAGGCTGAATGGGAATATGCCGCCCGTGCTGGAACCGACACTTCCTTTTGGTGGGGTGGCGCCGTCGGCTCGCGCCAAGCCAACTGCCGGGAATGCAATACAGGTCAATCTGAACAGACTTTGCCGGCCGGCACATTCCAGGCAAATCGGTTCGGTCTTTATGACACCGCGGGCAATGCGGCGGAGTGGGTGGAAGATTGCTGGAACGACAATTATGTCGGTGCCCCGACAGATGGCTCGGCGCGGACCAGTGGGCAATGTCGGCTGCGGGTATTACGCGGCGGCTCTTTCGACAGTGCATCTACCTATACACGGTCAATGGCGCGCTTCAGATATGATTTCGATGTGCGATATTATGCCAACGGATTTCGCGTAGTGCGGGAGCTGAACTAGTTGCGTTACCGATTGGCAACTCCAATGTCGGTATCGGTGATGAGGCCTTTTGTCATGGCGGCAACTGCGGCAAAAGGGGTGGCCGTGCTCGTCGCTAGCTGCTTGGCCGTAATCTCGAGTGGAACCGTTACTGCGACCGAGAGTCATTCGCTCCCCGCTACTGAAATCCGCAAAGGGCTTTGTGAAGGCGACATGGTCGTGACCAAGGCCGGCAGTTCCCTACACGATGGCGACAAAGTGAGGCCGATTTTAACCGACGCCGTACTCACGGAGCCGCGCTAAATCGCCCTCCACGTCGGGCTAGATGATGTCGACAATTGAAACGAAATTATCTCAACTGGACAGTGCCCCACGTAAGGGCTTGTTTCGCCGAAGAGGCATCTTCAGCAAGTTCGTCGTCTCGTTCGTTGGGCTGGTCGTACTTGTACTGCTGGTCAATGGTGCCCTCGAGACGTGGTTCATGTACAGCGAAACCACGCAAATTTTGGCAAAAGCCCAATCGGAAAAAGCGACCAGCACCGCCAATCGCATTGACCAGTTCTTGTCGGATATCGAACGACAGATTAGCTGGGCCACACGAGCCAGTTCCACCACAGTTGAACAACGTCGTTCAGATTACGCGCAGCTTCTTCAGCAAGTGCCCGCAATCGACAGCCTGATTTACCTTGATGGCGCTGGGAAGGAGCAATTGAGGCTTACGCGCGCACAGTTCGTCATTGCGAGCGGGGTCGATTACTCGGACGATCCCAAGTTCAAGGAGACGAAAGATAAGCCAGTTTGGCTGTCGCCGGTTCATTTCGACGGTTTTGATCCATTCATTGCGATAGCAATGGCGCATTCCGGTCGAAATGCGGGTTCAACCGTTGCGGAAATCAATCTCAAGTTCCTGTCAGATTTCGTAGACCAAGGCCAGACCGGTACGGACATCGACGCTTATGTCTTGGGGCCGGAGGGGCGATTGCTCGCTCACTCCGACATTGGTCACAATCACTTGGGCGCAGACTTGGCAAATCTTCCCCAGGTAAAATCCTTGATCAAGTCGCCGGCCGGACCAGTGACTCTCGGGCAAGACCCCGACGGACACGCGGTCTTGACCGGGTCGGCAGCTATCCCTCGAATGAATTGGTACGTTTTTTTTGAGCAGCCGTTGAGCAAGGCACTTCAGCCAGTCTATGGGCTGCTTTATCGCACCGGGTGGCTGCTTGCTGTGGCCATCATGCTTGCTGTGCTTGCCGGCATGCTGCTGGCGCGCCAATTGGTCACCCCGATTCGAGCGTTACAAGTTGGCGCCCGGCAATTGGAGGCAAGCGATTTCGGCCACCGTATCAACGTAAAAACGGCAGATGAAATCGAGGAACTGGCCGACCATTTCAATCGCATGGCTGATCAGCTTCAAGGGTCCTACAGTCGGCTAGAGCAGAAAGTCGCTGACCGCACACGCGATCTTGCCCAATCGAATAGTGAATTGAAGGCGCTTGAGGAGATCGGACGCGCGGTCGCGTCGTCTCTCGACATTAACGCGGTGTTGGCCACGATCGTTACCCAAGCTGTAAAATTTTCCCGTGCAGACGCTGGCGCGATCTACAGCTATGACGCTTCACGGGGCATTTTCGAGCTCGCTGAAGCCCATGCGCTTGATCAATCGTTTCAGGATAAAGTCCGGGGCACCAGGATCACACTCGACGAAAGCGCCTTGGGTCTCTCCGCCAAGCAGCGAAGTCCTGTCTCTATTCCCGATCTTTCGAAAGCGCCGAGTTTTTCGCTTAAGGAAATCGTCCTTTCGGCAGGATTCAACTCCGTCCTAATCGTTCCGCTCTTCGCTCAGGATGACATTCTTGGCGCTTTGGTATTACAGCGCCGCGAAGTCGGAGATTTTCCGGCCAGTACAGTCGACCTCATGCAGACCTTTGCCAATCAATCAGTCCTCGCGATGAAGAATGCGCAGCTCTTCCGTGAAGTCGATCAGAAGGGACGAGAGCTCGCGATTGCGAGTGAGCACAAATCCCAGTTCGTCGCCAATATGAGCCACGAGCTGCGTACGCCGTTGAACGCCGTCCTCGGCTATTCCGAACTACTCGCCGATGGGCTCTACGGCAGCATTCCGCAAAAAGGATTAGACGTCCTGGAGCGAATTCAAGCCAATGGAAAGCACCTTTTGGGTTTAATCAATGACGTGCTCGACATATCGAAAATCGAGGCCGGCCAGCTCACGTTGGCGCTGGATGACTATTCCGTCGAGGCAATGGTGCAATCAGTCGTGGCCGCAACAGGTTCGCTTGCACAGGCCAAAGGGATCGAAGTGAAGACCAGCGTACCTAATGACCTTCCGATGGGTCGCGGCGACGAGCGTCGTCTTACTCAGGTACTCCTGAACCTCGTGAGCAACGCTATAAAATTCACTGATACCGGCGAGGTCGAGGTGCGCGTCCAGTCAGTCAATGGAGAGTTCAATATTATGGTGTGTGATACCGGGCCTGGGATCGCACCTAAAGATCAAGCAACAATATTCGAGCAGTTCCAGCAGATTGACAATACAAGTACACGGAAGAAAGGCGGCACTGGACTTGGATTATCGATTTCGCGCCAGCTGGTCGGCATGCACGGCGGCCGTATCGATTTGAATTCAACCGTCGGCGTAGGTTCCACCTTCAACATCGTCGTTCCAGTACGCGTGCAACAGCAGAGGCCGGCGTGAAGAAACGCATTCTCATCATAGAGGATACCGAGGACAATCGGCGCATCCTTCGAGATTTGCTCACCCACGCTGGATACGATTTAATTGAAGCGGATGACGGCGCGAAGGGCGTCGCGATGGCGGCCGAACATCGGCCGGACCTTATCCTCATGGATATCCAGCTGCCGACAATAGACGGCTATGAGGCTACGCGTCAGATTAAGGCCAATCCGGACTTGAGGCACATTCCGATCGTCGCTGTCACCTCATACGCCCTGTCCGGCGACGAGGCAAAGACAATGGCTGCCGGATGCGACGGGTATATCGCCAAGCCATTTAGCCCGCGAAAAATTCTCGCAATGATGCGCGATTTGTTGCGTTGATCGTGAGAGGAGCCGGTGCGAACTCCCCCTCGAATTCTTGCCGTCGACGATATGCCGACCAATCTGGAAATCCTGCGTGTCAGGCTGGAAGCCCAAGGCTATGAAGTCATTACGGCGGAAGACGGCGAAGAGGCATTAGCAAAGGCACGCGAGCTCGAACCTGACTTGGTTCTGCTTGATATCATGATGCCGAAGCTCGACGGAATCGCGGTGCTGAAACAACTTAAGCAAGACGCAATGCTGCGCTTCGTGCCAATTATCTTGGTCACTGCAAAATCCGATGTTCGTGACGTTGTGAGCGGCCTTGACTCGGGTGGCGATGAGTATCTCACAAAGCCATTTGAACATGCCGCGTTAACTGCCCGCGTTCGATCGCTGCTCCGAGTGAAGGAACTTCACGATACGGTTCAGCACCAAGCAGCACAATTGAAGGAGCAGACCGAGCAACTTTCCAGCTGGAATCGTCTGCTTGAGGAGCGCGTGGCAGAACAACTAATGGAAATCGAACGGATCGGTCGCTTGAAGCGATTTTTGGCGCCGCAGGTGGCGCAGATGATTGCGTCCTCCGACTTACCCGATTCGGTGTTGGCCAGTCATCGACAAGAGATCACCGTTCTGTTCTGCGATTTGCGTGGATTTACCAACTTTACCGAGACATCCGAACCCGAAGAGGTCATGGCGGTCTTGCGTGATTACCACGAGAACCTGGGAGAACTCATCTTCCGTTACGAGGGCACACTCGAACGATTTCTCGGCGACGGGATTATGATTGTGTTCAACGATCCAATTCCATGTGTCGATCACACCGAGCGTGCCATCCGGCTGGCGCTGGACATGCGTGAACGAGTGAACGAACTGGGGACGCAGTGGCGACGCAAGGGCCACGAACTTGGATTTGGAATTGGGATCGCCACCGGCTTTGCGACTGTCGGACAAATTGGCTTCCAGGAGCGCCGGGAATACACCGCAATAGGTAGCGTCATAAATCTTGCATCGCGGCTTTGCGATGAGGCGGCGACGGGCCAAATTGTGATCCCCGCTCGCGTGCTGGCCTCTGTTGACCAATCGGTGAAGGTAAAAGCTCTAGGCGAACTGACCTTGAAGGGTTTCGACAAGCCATTGGCTGCATACGATGTCCTGAGCTGGCACAACCAACCATCCAATCGTAAATCGTCTCCGACGCAGACAACCGAAAAAAAGAGAACGAAAAAAGCTTGAACGCGACGCGTTCACTTGCGCCGCGCGGCCGTAATTATTCGCCTCGCGGCCGCACGCGCTGCAGCAGCGGGGATACTGCCCCGCCGCCATTGATTCAGATAAATAAGAAAATGAGCATAGGCTCTAAAACATAGTGTTATCGTCATTCGTCAGCGGGCGCAGAGTGTCGATAACCGGTAGGATCGGATCAATGTCGAGTACCCAGAACTCGACTGATAGTGCGGCGCACAAACGGCGCAATCTACGCCTTCCTGCTGGTCACTGCGCTCGTAATGCCGGCCCTCGCGGTCGCCACAGTTGGCACGTGGGGTTTGACCTCCCCGGCGCGATCAGTGAGTGACGCTGCTTTCTTCGCACTTTCGCAGCATCGGCGTCTTGCTCCCGCGGGCAACTGCAATCCCATCTTTGACGCGCACGGGCCCGCCGTCAGTCTGATTGAACATAGTGCGGCGGGTCTTGTCGCGAACCGCAAAGATGAGTTTTTGCCGTTCCTCGACGTCGGTGCCGGGCTGGAAGATCACGTTGACCGCTACGCTCGTCGGAGAAACCTGCTCGGCCGAAAGAACACTGTAGCGATTTACCGCATAGTCGGGACCAAGATTGTGGTCCTCGAGGATCAGCCCCGGGCTCGGCGTTGTGATGTTGACGTGTGGATTGCTGGGCGTCGGCGGATTCTTGCAGTCCGTGGCCCAGGTTCCGAACAAATTGAAATGCCGGAATAAGTCTTCGGCCGATGCAGCATCCGCCTGACTCGGAACGACGAAAGCTCCAACGAGCAACGCAAACGCTGCAAGCCGCCGCATGGCAACCCCACTCTACCCATTGCTACAATAGCAGCGGTCGACGCCGCGGCAATTGATTTAAGGCAGCAACGTCAAGCCGGGTGGACGAAAAGGAGACTATTTGAAAGTTAGGTTAGCGGCTTTCACGACGTCGGCGAATGACTTGATGTCCGCTTCGATCCGTTTCTTGAAGTCGTTACCGGTAGGTCCGCCCGGTTTAACCGCCATCTTTTGCAATCCCTCCCGGACTGCCGGGTCGGCGAGTGCTTTGCCCAACTCAGCCGTGAGCTTGTCCACGATTGGGCCCGGCGTACCCGCAGGTACAAAGAAGCCACTCCAAAGCTGGGTATCGACGTCGGGAAACCCGGCCTCAGCCATGCTTGGGACGTTGGGCAACTCAGGCGAGCGCTCCGAACCCGTCACCGCGAGAGCGCGGATCTTGCCTCCCTGAACCAACGGGATGACCGGCGGCCCGTCCGAAATTGTGAACAGGCTTTGTCCCGAGACAACACTGAGATTTGACTCATTGCTGCTCTTGTAAGGGATCGCCACGGCCGGCATCCCACTTTTGAGCTTGAGCAGCTCGCTTGCAATTGTAAACGCCGGGGACGAAGTGCCGTAATTCGATTTGTCCGGATTGGATTTCGCCCAGGCAACGAGTTCCTTCACATCCTTCGCCGGGTGATCCGCCGGTATCACCAGCACCAGCGGGAACGAGGCAATCATGTTCAGGGGAATGAAACTGTTGCTCGCGTGATAACTAAGATCCGGAAAAATTGCCGTCGCGATCGACATCTGTCCGGTCGCGCCGACCAGAACTGTGTACCCGTCAGCCGGCTGACGCGCGGCGAATTCGCCGGCAATGCGTCCACCCGCACCGACGCGGTTTTCGATCACCACAGTCGATCCGGTATTCTCCTGAAATTTCTGTACAACGAGTCTCGCAAAGAGATCATTTCCGCCGCCGGCGGCGAACCCGACGATGAAATGTATCGGCCGGGTCGGATAATCGGTTTGCGCCAGCGAATGCCCAGCGGACAAAACCGCGAACAACATGAACACAGCGAAAACGAAACCGCTCCGACCCTTCATCATAACCCCGCTTACGCTTCCCGGTGAGACTTGCAAAAACCGTACACCGAGTTCAGCCGCCGGAAAACATGTTTGTCGGATGTGATATTGTGTGCCCAGCAATCATTCCACCGGAACCGACATGACGTCTATACGCGGCCCTCTCAATTCGCAGTCCGGCGCGCGTGACGAACTTTTCGGTCATCCGCGGGCGCTGGCCTATCTGTTCACAACTGAAATGTGGGAGCGCTTTTCCTACTACGGAATGCGCGCCCTTCTTGTGCTTTACATGGTCAAGTACTTGTTCACGCCGCAAGGTTCCGGCGATGTCCTCGGCCTTGCGCCCTTCAGGCACGGACTGGAATTTGTATTCGGGCCATTGGCGCCGCAACCACTCGCCTCGCAGATCTACGGCTTCTATACCGGGCTTGTTTACCTGACGCCGATCCTGGGAGGACTGCTGGCCGACCGCGTGCTTGGCCAGCGCCGAACAGTGATCATCGGCGCCACGCTGATGGCCATCGGCCATTTCATGATGGCTTTCGAACATTTGTTTCTGGTCGCTCTCTGTTTTCTTATTCTCGGAAACGGCGCTTTCAAGCCAAATATTTCCACCCAGGTCGGCTCGCTTTATCCGCCAGGAGATCGGCGCAGAGACCGCGCCTTTTCAATATTCTACGTCGGCATAAATCTGGGTGCGTTTCTCGCGCCGCTCGTCTGCGGCACGCTCGGTGAAAAGCTCGGTTGGCATTACGGCTTCGCGGCCGCTGGAGTTGGGATGACGATCGGTCTGATCATCTATCTCGCCGCCACGCCGCACCTGCCGCGCGATGCTTTCGAGAAACGTTCGCTGCCTGACAACAAACTCGACGCGAAGGCCTGGCAATCAATCGCGGCCCTTCTGCTGCTATTTGCGCCGGTCAGTTTGTTCTGGGCTACGTACGAGCAGCAGGGCAACACGATAGCGCTCTGGGCCGACCAATTCACCGACCGGCATTTTCTTGGCGGCGAAATTCCGGTGACGTGGTTTCAGGCTTTCAACCCCTTCATGATCTTTGCGTTCACACCATTCATCGTTGCGCTGTGGCGTTGGCAGGGAAAAAACGAGCCCGCCACCAGTACCAAACTCGGCATGGGCTGCCTGATCAACGCCCTCGCCTATCTGGTCATGGTGGCTGCCGCATGGAGCGCCGGCGGTGGCAAAGCCAGCTGGCTGTGGCTGCTCTTCTATTTTGTCGTCATCACCGTCGGCGAACTCTATCTGTCTCCAACCGGTCTTTCGCTCGTGACCAAGATCGCACCGAAGACCCTGCTGTCGATGATGATGGGAGTTTGGCTTGCCACGAGCTTCGTCGGTGGGTTTCTGGCTGGCTATCTCGGCACCTTCTGGTCGAGCATGGACAAGGCCAATTTTTTTCTGATGCTCGCACTCATTTCGAGCGTGGCCGGTGTCGCTATCATGCTCTTGCGCCGACCGCTTCGCGCTGTGCTGCAGGACTAGCCTACTGGAAGGCCGACGTATTGTTCGGCCAGCGAGGTCGCCGCGGCAGTTGAGCTGGTGAGATAGTCGAGATCCGAAAGTTGTCGCCGGCGATCGAAAGCCGACTCGTTGGGGAAACGGTGCATGCTCTGCGTCATCCACCAGGAAAAGCGCTGCGCATACCAAACTCGTCGCAGGCACGTCGTTGAATAGTTCTCAAGCTGATCATTGCTTTTGTTCTTGTAGTGAGCGTCCAAAGCGCGCGAGAGCATCACGACATCGGCAAAGGCAAGGTTCATCCCTTTTGCGCCAGTCGGAGGAACGATGTGCGCGCTATCGCCGGCAAGGAAAAGCCGTCCATACTGCATCGGCTCGACCACGAAACTACGCATCGGCGTAATGCCTTTTTGCAGCATTTTGCCTTCGGCGAGTTTGCGGGCTCCGCCGAGCCGCTTGTGCAATTCATCCCAGATACGGTTGTCGGGCCAGGCTTCAATCTCCTCATCGTGATCGCATTGCAGATAGAGCCGCGCCAGGCTCGGGGAGCGCATGGTGTAAAGCGCAAAGCCGCGATCGGTGTAGGAATAGATCAATTCGTGATCAGGTGGCGGGCTCTCCGACAGAATGCCCAGCCAACCAAAGGGGTAGTCCCGCTCGAATACACTGAGCACGCCATCCGGAATGCTTGGCCGGCAGATACCGTGAAATCCGTCGCATCCCGCTATGAAATCGCAGTCGATTTCCTGGGTTCGCCCGTCGTGCCTGAAGCGGATTTTCGGTTTTTGCGATTTCAGGTCGTGAACGGTGACGTTGTCCACTTCAAAGAGCAAAGGCGCGCCGTCCGAAATTCGACGCTCCACGAGATCCTTCACCACTTCCTGTTGGCCGTAAATCGTAACGCGCTTGTTCACCAGTTTCTTGAAGTCGAGACGATGCAAATCGCCATTGATGCCGACATTAATCCCCCAATGCAGCATGCCCTCGCGTTGCATGCGGCTGCCGACGCCGACGTCGACGAGGAAGTCCGCCGCCCAATGCTCGATCAAGCCCGCGCGGATACGGTTTTCGATGTAATCGCGACTGCGGTTTTCGATGATGATCGATTCGATACCTTGCAGGTGCAGAAGTCTCGCCAACATGAGGCCGGCGGGCCCTGCACCAATAATTCCGACTTGCGTGCGCATCGTTTGTTTCCGGCGATAGTACGCGCCACCCTATATGCCGCGATCAGGGCACGGCAAAGGGACGCGAACCGGAAATCATTGCACAATGGCGATGCGGATGACGTCAGTTCGGAGCGGCAAGCAAAAAAACACCGCAATCCCGCGTTTCAGAGCTAAAAAGCTAATAATTAATGCGGCTTATCGGTGTGCAAGCATTGACTTTGGCCCTTCGCACCCTATGTTCCGTCCAACCGGTCTGACATGAAGATTCGGCTGTCCCCCGCGCAAAGCAACTGGTTTTGTTAGTCCAGCGCGCTCTGGGCGGATACTGAGGTTATATGCCTTTTTCACATCTCGGCTTATCAGCCAAAGTTCTCGCCGCCATCAAAACGGCTGGCTACAAAGCTCCCACCCCGATTCAAGACCAGGCCATCCCGCACGTGCTTGCACGGCGCGACGTGCTCGGTATTGCGCAAACCGGCACCGGAAAGACCGCTGCCTTCGTGCTGCCGATGCTGACCATGCTGGAACAGGGTCGCGCTCGCGCGCGTATGCCGCGCACGCTCATTCTCGAGCCGACGCGTGAGCTTGCGGCGCAGGTCGCCGAGCACTTCGAGAAGTACGGCAAAAACCACAAGCTCAATGTGGCGCTGATCATCGGCGGCGTTTCCTTCGACGATCAGGACGCCAAGTTGCTGCGCGGCGTCGATGTTTTGATCGCCACACCGGGACGTCTGCTCGATCACTTCGAACGCGGTCGGCTCCTGTTATCCGGCTGTGAGCTTCTCATCATCGACGAAGCAGACCGCATGTTGGACATGGGCTTCATTCCCGACATCGAGCGGATCGGCAAACTGGTACCGTTCACGAGGCAGACTCTTTTCTTTACGGCGACCATGCCGCCAGAGATTCAGCGCATCGCCGATAACTTCTTGCACAATCCTGTGCGTGTCGAAGTGACGAAGCCCGCTACCGCCGCCACGACTATTACGCAATTGTTGGTTTCGACCGGTCGAGAACCGCATGAGAAGCGCGAAACGCTACGCGGACTGATCCGCTCCGCTTCGGGTTTCAAGAACGCGATCATATTTTGCAATCGCAAACGCGAGGTCGCCAATCTCCACCGCTCCCTGCTCCGTCACAAGTTCAATGCCGTCGCACTGCACGGCGATTTGGATCAACCCACGCGTATGGCGGCACTCGACAAATTCCGTCGCGGCGAAGCCGAACTATTGATCGCGTCTGACGTCGCCGCGCGCGGCCTCGACATCCCCGAGGTCAGTCACGTGTTCAACTTCGACGTGCCACATCACGCAGATGACTATGTGCACCGCATCGGCCGCACCGGTCGCGCGGGACGCTCCGGTACTGCAATCACGATTGTCGCTCCAATGGATAGCAAGGCTGTCCATGCCATCGAGCGCTTGATCGGCCAGAGCATTGCCTGGCTGGACAGACCTAAACCTGCGGCGTCCGACGCGAGCGAAAGCCCCTCGCCTCGGGAGAACGGCCAGAGGCCTCGTGCTGAGGCGCCACGCGGCCGAAATCGCGCGCGCGGGCCAGCACGTCAGGCAAAGAAGAATGCGCCGGCGGCTCCCAAGACGCCGTCTTACCAGCCCGCGCAGGACAGCGACGGAGGCCATCTCCCGGCCTTCTTGCTTCGACCCGTCCCGGCCAAAGCCTGACGAGCGGACCTCGGTTACGCAACGTTGATGGCCTAGCCGGTTCCAAATTTACCCCCGATTCATATCCGTCGAATACCGTCCCAATGTGAGGCGCCGGAGCGCCGTCCTCCGCAGGCACCGGCTTGCAACTGGGGGTAGTCAGCAATGGCGGGGCGTGTCGACGACTACGAACGCACGATGGCGTTCGCAGACATTGCTTTCGGACAGATGAAGGCGCTGCGGCAGCCACCCAGCCCCCGCAATTTCGAAATCTGGTACGCCTACGCGAGCGGCTATCACCCCGCACTGAATCAACAGATCAACGCGACGCTCAAGGCCAAGGGCACAATCTCCGAGGCCGATCTCGTTCACATGTACGAGAAATTCCTGTCGCCGACACGGCTGACGGAACGCATTGACCTGGTTGGCAGCCAGGTCAAAGGCGAGATCGATCAAGTCATGGCGATGATCGACGCCGCCGTCGGTTCGGCCAGTAGCTACACTGAGAGCCTCGCAGGCGCCACCGAGCAACTCGTACACTCGAAAGACCGGGACGGTTTACGCACAATCGTCGAAACACTCGTGCAGACAACGAAGGTGATGGAGATCTCCAACCGCACCCTTGAAGAGCGGCTCCATGCCTCAAAGCAGGAAATCAATGACCTGCAGGAAAATCTCGAGGCGGTGCGTACGGAAAGCCTGACCGACCCTTTGACTCAGCTGGCCAACCGAAAGTTCTTTGACAGCACTTTGGAAAAGTCGATAGCGGAGGCGCTTGAGAGGAATGAAGCGCTATCGCTGATGCTGACGGACATCGACCACTTCAAGACCTTCAACGACAGTTTCGGACATCTGACGGGCGACCAGGTCCTGCGACTTGTGGCAATGTCGGTGAAACACAACGTCAAGGGCAAGGACACGGCAGCTCGCTATGGTGGCGAGGAATTTGCCGTCATTCTGCCGAACACAATGTTGCGGGCGGCTGTAACGGTTGCCGACCACATTCGGCGGGCGGTGATGGCCAAGGAATTGATGAAACGCTCGACCGGTGAAAATCTCGGTCGCATGACGATATCGATCGGAGTGGCCACACTGCGAAAATCCGACACCGGGCAGTCGCTGATCGAGCGCGCCGATACGTGCCTTTATGCCGCCAAACGGCATGGTCGCAATCGCGTGATTTGCGAGACCGATCCCGAGATCTCGACCGACAGCACCGCAGAAGTCGCCTAGCGCGGCTTAGTTTGCGTCTTTGGCCGGCGTCAGCTGCACCGATTCACCGCAGCCGCATGCACTGGTCTGGTTCGGATTGTTGAAGATGAATTGCGCCGATAGCTTGTCGGTCTTGTAGTCCATCTCGGTCCCCAACAGGAACAATACGGCCTTCGGATCGATCAGGATCTTCACACCCTTGTCCTCGACCACTTCGTCCGTCGTCTTGACCGCGTCCGCATATTCCATCGTGTATTCCATGCCGGCGCAGCCGCCATTCTTGACGCCCACGCGAACGCCAGCCACGGGTTTCTCCGCGCGCGCCATTACGTCTTTGATGCGCGTCGCAGCAGCATCGGTAAGCCGCATCACTTGAGGCCGGGGTCGTGCCATGGTCATCATCGTCCTCGTTGAACCTGTATCTGGCGTCTCGCCGCTCCCGTTTCAACTCACCACATATTTAATACGAGTCGCGCCTCGTCGGACATCCGGCTCGGGTCCCAAGGCGGGTCCCACACGACGGCCACCTTGGTCTCTTTCACGCCCGGGACACTCGACACCGCATTCTCGACCATGATCGGCAGCTCCTGGGCCGCGGGGCAATTCGGCGATGTCAGCGACATGTCGATCTTAATCCCCCGGTCGTCGCCAATATCGATTTTGTAGATAAGCCCCAGTTCGTAGATATCGGCCGGGATCTCAGGGTCGTAGACGGTTTTCAGCGCCGCGACGATGTCGTCCGTCAGCTTGTTGAGCTCGTCCTGTGGAAGTGCCGGCGAGCCGACAACCGCGGCGTTTTCAGCCGGCTTTTCCGTCACCGAGGTGTTTGTGTCTTCGGTCATACAAAAAATTCCTGCGCCTTTACGAGCGAGGCGGCAAGTGTATCCACCTCCTCTTTCGTATTGTACATGGCAAATGACGCGCGACATGTGGCCGTCAGGCCATAGCGCGCAAGCAATGGCATCACGCAGTGGGTCCCCGCCCTCACGGCCACGCCGGCACGATCAATGATCGTTGCGACATCGTGGGGGTGAGCCCCCTTCATTTCGAATGAGACGATCGGACCCTTGTCGGCCGCATTGCCGATGATCCGCAGCGAATTGATCTTGCCGAGCTTCTCATGCGCGTATTTGACCAAGCCACTCTCATGCGCACGAATGCGAGCCTTACCGACCGAATTGACGTAATCGATCGCGGCCCCGAGCCCGATGGCCTGCACGATCGCCGGAGTGCCCGCTTCGAATCTGTGCGGAGGTTCGCCATAGGTGACGCGATCCTCGAACACCTCGTGAATCATTTCGCCGCCGCCGTTGAACGGCGGCATGGTCGCGAGATGCTCGTATTTGCCGTACAGCGCGCCGATGCCCGTGGGTCCGTACACCTTGTGACCGGTGAACACATAGAAATCGCAATCCAGGTCGCGCACATCGACATCCATATGGACGGCCGCCTGCGCTCCGTCGATGAGGACGGGAATGCCGCGTGCGTGCGCGAGCCGCACGACTTCCTTTACCGGGACAACAGTGCCGAGCGCATTCGACATCTGCGTGATCGCCACCATCCGGGTCCTTGGCGTCAGCAGTTTCTCGAATTCGTCGAGAAGGAAATTGCCATCGTCGTCGATTGGCGCCCACTTGATCACCGCGCCCTGGCGTTCACGCAGAAAGTGCCACGGCACGATATTGGAATGGTGCTCCATGATGGACAGCACGATTTCGTCACCGGCTTTGATGCGTTCGCGTCCGAACGTATAGGCGACAAGATTGATCGCCTCGGTGGCGTTGCGCGTGAAGATGATTTCTTCCTTGCGGTCAGCATTCAGAAACGCGCGAACCGTCTCGCGCGCGCCTTCGTAGGCCTCGGTTGCCTCGTTCGCGAGATAGTGCAGGCCGCGATGCACGTTGGCGTATTCCGCGGTGTAGGCCTTCTGCAGCCGATCGAGGACCTGCTTTGGCTTCTGAGCCGAAGCGGCGTTGTCGAGGTAGACCAGTGGCTTTCCATAAACGTTGAGCGCCAGCGCCGGAAAATCTGCGCGTATGCGGCTAACGTCATAGGATCCATTGGTGACTGCAGGATGCATCGCTATCCCCGCGTGTTCAGCCAGTTGATGGCCGCCTGCATCAGCGCCTCGCGAATTCCTTCGTTTGCGACCTCTTCGATCGCGTCCCCGACGAAAGCCTGAATGAGCAAGGCCTCTGCCTCATTTTCGGGGATACCGCGCGACATCAGGTAGAACTTGAGCGAGCTATCGAGCGCACCGGCCGTCGCGCCGTGGCCGCATTGCACGTCGTCGGCGAAGATTTCAAGTTCGGGCTTGTTGTCCGCCTCGGCCTCGTCCGAGAGCAACAGCGCATGGCTCGCCATCTTGGCGTCGGTCTTCTGCGCGTGCGGTTCGACGACGATCTTGCCCTGGAATATGCCGCGACTTTCTCCATCGAGCACGGACCTGAATCGTTCGCGGCTGGTGCAATGGCCGGCCGCATGTTCGATGACCAGGGTGTTGTCGACGTGCTGACGTCCTTTGATCAATGTCGCGCCGCTGATCGAGGCGTCAGTCCCTTCCCGGGCAAAGCGCACAAAGGTCTGGTTGCGAACCACCGCACCGCCGGTCGTGAAGACGAAATCGCGATAATTTGCCTTGGCGTCTACGGTAACGCCCAAGGTCGAAACGCGGAGCGCCGCATCACCGTCACGGCCGACCTTGATATGATCGACTTGCGCTCCTTCGCCGATGACGAGTTCGAGGACCGAATTGACCTGGTAGTCGGCACCGGACGGTCCATCGAAGCTCTCGATCAACGTCAGCTGCGCGCCCTTCTCCACGATCACAACGCATCGCGGGTAGGTCGCGGCTGCCGGACCTGAAAATATATGTGCGAGTTGGATCGGCTTGCTGATGCGCGCATCTTTCTTGACCCGGATGGCCACCCCTCCGGTCATGAACGCAGTATTCAGCGAAACCGCAATATCGTCTTTGCCCGGCACATTGCCGAGACGGTAGTTCGTGTCCTCGCCCGCAAAAGCGAAAAGCTCGGTCAACACAATGCCGGGATCGGCAGCATTGCTCCAACCCGGCTCATATCGACCGTTGACGATGGCGATCTGGGTTGCACTAACACCTGACAGGCCGGGCACCACGCCTTTCGAGCCAGCAGGCTCAGCCAGCGGCTTGGCCTCGCGCATCAGCGCACGCAAGTCAGTGTATTTCCATTCCTCGATGCGACGATGCGGCAGTCCGCTCGCGTCAAACCGGCGGAACGCATCGTCACGCAGGGCCGTGACCGCTCCCTTGCCGGGCAGCTTGCCGCGCGCGGCCGCAAAAGCAGAGCTGAGCGCCTGCTCGGCCGGCGTCTTCATGGCACGTACATCCGCGGACATCAGGCCGCCTCACCCTGGAACTGGGCATAGCCCTTGGCCTCGAGCTCGAGCGCGAGCTCCTTGCCACCGGATTTCACGACGCGACCGTTGGCCAGAACGTGGACCACATCAGGTACGATGTAGTTGAGCAGTCGCTGATAGTGCGTGATCACGACCATCGACCGCTCCGGCGAGCGGAGGCGATTCACGCCGTCCGCAACGATCTTGAGCGCGTCAATGTCGAGACCGGAATCGGTTTCGTCGAGCACGGCCAGCGTCGGCTGCAGGATCGCCATCTGCAAAATCTCATTGCGCTTCTTCTCGCCGCCGGAAAACCCGACGTTGACAGCGCGACGAAGCATTTCCTGGCTGATGCCGAGATGATTGGCGGTATCGCGCACGAGTTTCATGAACTCCGGCGTGGAAACTTCCGCTTCGCCGCGCGTCTTGCGCTGGGCGTTGAGCGCGGTGCGCAGGAAGGTCATCGTGGCGACACCTGGCACTTCCACCGGATATTGGAACGCAAGAAAAATACCCTTGGCCGCGCGCTCATCGGGCGACATCTTGAGGATGTTGTCGCCGTTCAACAGCACTTCGCCTTCGGTCACCTTGTAGTTGTCCTTGCCAGCCAGCACGTAGGCGAGCGTCGATTTGCCCGATCCATTCGGGCCCATGATGGCCGCGACCTGGCCCTTCTCGACAGACAACGTCAGGCCATTGAGGATCTTCTTGTCCTCGACCTCGACATGCAGATTTTTCACTTCAAGAAACGACACGTCTTCATCCTCACAAGATTAAATGCCTGCATCGGGGCGCTGACCCCAACGCCAGCGCCACTCACCATCGGTGCGCTGCCGGCTGATACGAACCATCCAGAACACGGCGATTGCGATGAACGCCGCCCACACAAGCCACGCACTGACATTCGATCGGTCCGCGAGAAGATTCATGGCCACGACCGACGAGGCGACGACGGCCGCAATCCCGACGGTCAAGGCCCAGCCTTCCCACGTGACCGGCGTCGCACCGTAGCCATATCGTCTCGGCCTGAACCAAAAGCGCGCCATCGCCTAGCCCACCGAGCCTTCCAACGAGATTGAAATCAGCTTCTGCGCCTCGACCGCGAACTCCATCGGCAGCTGCTGCAAGACGTCCTTGACGAAACCGTTGACGACCAGCGCGGTCGCCTCTTCCGCCGACATGCCCCGCTGACGGCAGTAGAACAGCATGTCCTCGGAGATCTTCGACGTGGTGGCCTCGTGCTCGAACGTGGCCGAGGAATTCTTGGCTTCGATGTACGGCACCGTATGCGCGCCGCACTTGTCGCCGATCAGCAGCGAGTCGCAATTGGTGAAGTTGCGTGCGCCCTTGGCCTTGCGATGCGCCGACACGAGACCGCGATAGGTGTTGTTGGACACTCCGGCCGCGATACCCTTGGAAATGATGCGGCTCACCGTGTTCTTGCCGAGATGCAGCATCTTGGTGCCGCTGTCGACCTGCTGGTGACCGTTGGAGATCGCGATCGAATAGAACTCGCCACGCGAATTTTCGCCGCGCAGGATGCAGCTCGGATATTTCCAGGTGATGGCCGAGCCGGTCTCTACCTGCGTCCACGAGATCTTCGAGCGCGCACCACGGCAGTCGCCGCGCTTGGTGACGAAGTTGAAGATTCCGCCTTTGCCCTGCGCGTCGCCGGGGTACCAGTTCTGCACGGTCGAATATTTGATTTCGGCATCGTCGAGCGCGACCAGTTCGACCACCGCGGCGTGGAGCTGGTTCTCGTCGCGCATCGGCGCGGTGCAGCCCTCGAGATAGCTGACGTAGGCGCCCTTGTCAGCGATGATCAGCGTGCGCTCGAACTGCCCGGTGTTCTTCTCGTTGATGCGGAAATAGGTCGAGAGCTCCATCGGGCAGCGCACGCCTTCCGGCACGTAGACGAACGAGCCGTCGGAGAACACCGCAGAATTCAGCGTCGCGAAGAAATTGTCCGAAGTCGGCACGACCGAGCCGAGATACTTCTTTACGAGTTCGGGATGCTCGCGGATCGCCTCCGAGATCGGCATGAAAATCACGCCGGCCTTTTTCAGCTCTTCCTTGAAGGTCGTGGCAACTGAAACGGAATCGAACACCGCGTCGACCGCCACGCGCGAGCGCGTACCATCACCACGTTCCACGCCGGCGAGGATTTCCTGTTCGCGCAGCGGAATTCCGAGCTTCTCGTAAGTGCGCAGAATTTCGGGATCGACCTCGTCGAGCGACTTCAGCGAGTTCTTTTTCGGCGCCGAGTAATAGTAGTAATCCTGGTAATCGATCTTCGGATAATTCACGCGCGCCCAGGTGGGCTCACGCATGGTCAGCCAACGTTTGTAGGCTTCAAGTCTCCACGCCAGCATCCATTCCGGTTCGCTTTTCTTGGCCGAGATAAAACGGACCGTGTCTTCCGACAGGCCCTTTGGAGCCTTGTCGGATTCGATCTTGGTCTCGAACCCATATTTGTATTGATCAACGTCGATACGGCGGACCTGTTCGACGGTCTCTTGTACTGCCGGCATTCTTCCCTCCGCTCACGGTTGCAAGGACCGCGGGTTGGATTTGTCGGTTATGGTGCTCGCGCTATCGTTCGGCGCTGGTTCCCATGGTTGATGATGTGCGGTTGACGCCGTGGCCGCCGATTCAGGCAGCGACGCCGCTTCTCTCCTTAAGTAGTGATCCCGCAACGGTATTCCAAGTTTCAACAAAGCGATCGATTTCCGCCTCGGTCGTAATGTTCCCGATGCTGGCGCGGATGGCGCCGCGCGCGAGCGCAGCGTCAACACCCATGGCCGCCAGAATCTCCGAGGGCTGGACCTTCCCGGACGAACAGGCCGAGCCTGATGAGACGGCTATCCCGTTGAGATCGAAGGCGATTATGGCGGTTTCCGCCTTGACACCGGAAGCCGCAAACAAAGTCGTATTCGGCAGGCGGGTTTCGCGATCACCAAAAATCTGCACATCCGGGGTGACGCGTCTGAGGCCTTGTTCCAATCGATCACGCATAGCCGCCACGCGCTGTGTGTCAGCCCGGGTCGCTGCCGCGGCTGCCGCGCCAAATCCGGCGATGGCGGCAACGTTCTCGGTGCCTGCCCGCTGGCCGCGTTCCTGCCCGCCGCCTTTCATCAAAGGCTCGGCGACATGAATGTCACCACGGCGAACGAGCGCGCCTGCGCCCTGCGGACCACCGAGCTTGTGCGAAGAGACACTGACGAGGTCGGCGCCAAGCGCTGCAATGTCGCAATCGATTTTGCCGGCACCCTGCACTGCGTCGACGTGCAACACACCAGACGCCGCGTGCACGATCTCCGCGATCTGCGTGATCGGCTGCACGACGCCGGTTTCGTTGTTGGCGAGCATCACCGAAACCAAAGGCCGCGCAGATTTCTTCACCGCGAGCGAAAGCGCGGCGAGATCGACAACGCCGTTACCCGTGACCGGAAGCGTGTCGATGCTTTCGCGCGAGAATCGCCCGCCAGCGCGAACTGATGGATGCTCGATTGCGGACACGAACAACCGGTCGCGCGGCTCCTTGCGTCCGGCAATTTCCAGCATGGGTGTGAGCGCAAGCATGTTGGCTTCGGTCGCGCCGCTCGTGAAAATGACATTCTTCGCGTCGGAAAAAAGCAGCTGGGCGACTTGCTCCCGTGCTTTTTCAATCAAACGTCGGACAGCCCGGCCCTCGGCGTGCACCGACGATGCATTGCCTGTGAAAGCCAGGGCCGCACCCATGGCGGCCCGCGCCTCCTCCCTGAGGGGGGCTGTGGCATTCCAGTCGAAATACGCTCGCTCGGCCAAGGTCTTCACCAATACCTAATTACCGTTGCCCCGACCTATACCCCGCAAAAAGCTTGCTTTTTGCCCCAGGGGTTGTGTTAGAAGCCCGAAATCGCCCGGCCCTTATAGCGTGTGTTGCGGCTGGGAACAGCGGAATTCGTATAATTAGAATAATTCCAAACTAGATGCCCGGTTCAATCAGTGCAGCCAGGCCACAACACACCCCGCTGCCGCCTGGCGGCGCGGCAAGCCCGGTTCGAGGTCGATAGCCATGCCTGAGATTATCTTCACCGGTCCCGCCGGACGCATCGAGGGGCGGTACCATCCCGCGCGGCAGAAGAACGCACCGATCGCGATCGTCCTGCATCCCCACCCGCAGTTCGGCGGGACGATGAATCATCCGATCATCTACCAGCTGTACTACGCCTTTGTGCACCGCGGCTTCTCGGCGCTGCGCTTCAACTTTCGCGGCGTCGGACGTAGTCAGGGCTCGTTCGACCATGGCCAGGGTGAATTGTCCGATGCGGCCGCGGCGCTCGATTGGGCGCAGACCATCAATCCTGAGGCCAAAAGCTGCTGGATCGCCGGCTTCTCGTTCGGTGCCTGGATCGGCATGCAGCTGCTGATGCGCCGGCCGGAGATCGAAGGGTTCATCTCGATCTGCCCGCCCGCGAACCTCTACGACTTCTCGTTCCTGGCTCCCTGCCCTTCGTCGGGGTTGATCATCCACGGGGACAAGGACGCGGTGGTTCCGTACAAGGACGTCACGACGCTGGTCGACAAGCTCAAGACCCAAAAGGGCATCGTGATCGAGCAAAAGGTTGTGCAAGGCGCCAATCATTTCTTTGACGGCAAGGTCGAAGCGCTGCTTACTTCGGTCAGCGCCTATCTCGACAAGCGGCTGAAGACAGAACGCAAGCCGGCAGCGTGAGTTTGGCCGGAGCGCCCGTTGGCAGCGCTTGTGCTGATGGGCGGTGATACGCGGCGACCGGTCCGCGAAATGACCCATGCTCCTTGTTAAGACTTACCTCGACAGAAGTGCCATTCACGGTCTTGGAGTTTTTGCGGGCCAGGCGATCCGGAAAGGCACGAAGGTCTGGCGTTTCGTCGACGGCTTTGACCGGGTCTATTCACCAACGCAATTCGCGAAATTGCCGAAACCGGCCCGCGACTACATCTGGAATTACGGATATCGCGTCGATGGCGAGATCCTGCTGACCAGCGACCACGATCACCACATGAACCACTCGGACAATGCCAATACGCATTGGCGAAACGGGCACATCGTGGCAAGGCGCACCATTCGCAAAGGCGAAGAGATCACCAACAACTACCGCGAATTCGATGCGGGTTTCTGCGCGGCATTTCTGAAAAGGAAGAAATGACGCGAAGCGTGCGTCGCGCGGGGGCCGGATACCGCGCCCACTTTTCGCGGTCATGCATTGTTGAATCCGACGCCGGACCTGTTACACCACCCGCCGACGGAACCAAGAAAGCCGCCCGAGACCCCGGCAATGAGCGCTTATAAATCCGACTTCCTCAACGTCCTCGCGGAGCGCGGCTTCATCCATCAGGTATCGGAGCCCGAAGCGCTCGACGCGCGCGCCAAGGCGGGACAGATCACCGCCTATATCGGTTTTGACTGCACGGCGGCTTCACTGCACATCGGCTCGCTGCTGCCGATCATGATGCTGTACTGGCTGCAGAAGACAGGACACCGCCCTATTGCCTTGATGGGTGGCGGCACGACCCGCGTCGGCGACCCGTCGGGCAAGGACGAGACAAGGCGCGTTCTCACCGATGAGGCGATCAACGAAAATCTCAAGGGCATCCGCGCGGTCTTCTCGAAATTCCTGAAATTCGAAGACGCCGGCGGCGATGCCGTCATGAGCAACAATGCCGACTGGCTCAACAAGCTCAACTATATCGATTTTCTGCGCGACGTCGGCCGCCATTTCTCGGTCAACCGCATGCTGTCATTCGACTCAGTGAAACTGCGACTGGATCGGCAGCAGGAATTGTCGTTTCTCGAATTCAACTACATGGTCCTGCAGGCCTACGATTTCGTCGAGCTCAACAAGCGCTATAACTGCATTCTGCAGATGGGCGGTTCGGACCAGTGGGGAAACATCGTCAACGGCATCGATCTTGGCCGCCGCATGCAGAACGCTCAATTGTTTGCGCTGACATCGCCCCTGATCACGACTTCGTCCGGCGCCAAGATGGGCAAGACGGCGGCTGGCGCCGTATGGCTCAATGCCGATCTGGTCAGCCCTTACGACTACTGGCAGTACTGGCGCAACACCGAGGACGGTGACGTTGTCCGTTTTCTCAAGCTGTTCACCGTGCTGCCGCTCGATGAGATCGCCCGTCTTGCCGCCCTCAAAGGCAACGAGATCAACGAGGCGAAAAAGGTTCTCGCCACCGAGGCGACCGCCCTCGTGCACGGCCGCGCGGCCGCCGATCAGGCCGCTGAGACGGCACGGAAGACTTTCGAAGAAGGCGCGCCTGCCGAGACATTGCCGACCGTGGTTGTAGAACTCCCGATCGGCGTACTCATTGCCGCTGTTCAAACCGGCGCTGTCTCTTCGACCAGCGAAGCGCGCCGTCAAATCAAGAATGGCGGGATAAAACTGAACGGCGTCGTCGTGACCGACGAGAAACTTTCCCTAACGACCGACAGCGCCACGCCCGAGGGCGTCCATATCCTGTCGATCGGCAAGAAGCGCCATTTCCAGCTCAAGCCGAAATAGCCCCCTCACCGCGATGGCGGGAGGAAATTGGGATCGAAGGTCCCAGGCGAAGGAATGAATTTGCGCAACAGGCCGGGCGCAATCGCGCTGACCGGGTTGACCGTGATGCGCGGCGCACTCGGCGGGCCGACTGCTTCGTAGGTGATCCCGAGCAGCCCTTCCTTGTTGCCGCCGCCAAGGAACAGACCGACAATCGGTATCTGCCCGAACATGTTGTTGAGGCCGTAGAACGGCACGAACGTGCCGCGCAGGTGCACCTCATCGCGCGTGTAATCGATATTTCCTTCGACCGTCGCGCCGACCAGCGGCCCACGAACCACGCCGTCGCGGACCGACATCTTTCCCGTGAAACGCGTGAAGTCTGCGCGCATCTCCGAAAAATCCACGCCGCTCGTGCCGGCCGCGTTCGGCGCCCCGGACACCACCTTTTCGAGCGCCGGCTCACCGCGCACGACAAATCTGCGAATGAACAACGTACCGATCTGCGGCGTCTGCTCCTGCGTGGGCGGGTCCATCGCAACCCACATCTGGCCGCCATACATCCTGGGATACATATCGGTGAAGCGAAACAGCGCGCCGGCATCGTCAGTTTCAAAAAAGATCACCTGGTGATTGTCGCGCGATCGCATACGCAGATCTCCGTTGAGCGGAGTATCGCGGCCGATCTTGCTCGACATGGCAAAGGTGCGAATGTGGCCGCCACGGCGCGACATTTTCAGGTCGAGGCCACGCAACGTCTCGCCGTTATGGCCGGCCACCGTGCCGAGCTTCACATCAAGGTCGAGGTCGACCTGTTTCGCCTTGTTCTTGTCGGCGGACGCACCTGTCATCGATGATTTGACGAAATTGCGCCCATCATAGATATCGCCGCGCATTGCGACGCGCAGCGTACCGTCACCGGCGCGGTCGGCCTTCAAGGTGGCCTTGTCGCCTTCGGACAGCGCAAACACCGGGAAATTCACCGACGAGATTTCGTTGTTGCTGTCGAATTCGATCGAGCCACGAACGGTTGCGCCAGAACCGTCGATGCTCAGGTCATCAAAGCGAGCGCTCTTTCCGGTTTTCATCAGCACATAGCTGGCGCGTGCAGGCCTTCCGGCCGCCTTCATCCAACCTGGCAGGAGGTTGTCGATCTTGACCGGCGTGAGGTCGGCCTCGATGTTCAAGCCTTCGTCAGTGACGTTGTCACCGACATGGCCCACGACCTTGACCGGGATGTTGCCGGTCACCGCGGAACCGAGGTCCATGCCCAACCGGCGGCGCGCCGCTTCATCGATCGTCGCCTGCATGTGCAGTTCGGCGTCGGTATCATCCTTCTGCTTGCGGACATCGATGGTCGCCGCCGTACCATTGATCTTGACGTCGCCCTTGATCTGAAAGCCATCTTTCGTCGCGTTCGCCTTGAGCAGAGAGGCCTCGACTTTCTGGCCCAGCAACATCTTTTCAGCGGCGAAGTTCACGAGGTCGGCGTTGATCGTATAGGTCGCATTGTCTTTGGGCGCGGTTCGGCCGAGCAACATGTTGACCCCGACCTGTGCCGTCACCGTGCCACGGGTCGATGCGGGATCGAGGGTGATGCCGACGGTGTCGCGTAAGCCTTCGCTTGAAAGCAGCGCGGCCGTGGCCGGCATGGTGCCGTCAATGCGGAATGCCACGCGTGCCGAAACCGGCTTCGGATGGGTATCCGGCACTTCGAACACTCCGCTCGCGACATTCAGTTTGCGCCCTGTCGCGACCTCGGCAGTGCCGCGGCCGATATTGACGACTGCGTTGCGTCCGACAATGCGAACGGTCAGATCGGCATCGCGTATCGCCGGCAAGGTGGGGATCGGGCGAACGGTTGTCCCACTTGTTTCGATGTCGATCGAGAGACCGTCGTCCGGTGTCGGCGGCCCGTCATGTTTGAAGACTTCCAGAGGAGCATTGCCGGCAATGACCGCGCGCTCGACCATTCCACCGGAGATGTGCTCGAGCGCCCACGCCCGCACGTCGGCGGCGGCAAATATCGGCCAGATCCGTTTCATGGCCGACACCGGCATGCGCGTACATGCGACGCCGAAGGCGATGTGCGGCTCCGTTCCGGAATAATCGAAGCGTCCGGTCAGGGCCACGCCGACATTGTGCTCGGGGCGCGTGTCCACTCGGCTGAAATCGCCCTGGTCGAGATCGATGCGTTTGCGCGTGGGATCAATGCGCGCGCGGACGGTGAGACGATTGATCGACAGGCCTTCCTCGTCGGCCGATGGTGCAAAAATGATGGGATCGATAACAGAGTCACCACGATTCACGTTAAGCAGCCACGCGCCGCTCTGGTCAGTAGATGGCTCAAACGTGGCGCGCATCGTGAACTGATTGCCCCCGGATTGAACCTGGAATGGCACGATCAGGCTGTTCCGGCGGTTATCCCAATTGAACCGGAAGTCCGCATGATCGATGTTCACGTTAAGCTTGTCGTTGGTCTGATCGACAATCGTTCCCGCATCGGCGACCAGTTGGCCCTGCACCGCCTGCGGCGAGCCATCCCGGGAAACCTCGGCACGCACGCTCGCCGACAAGGGAATATCGATGTCAAAGTTGCTCGGATTGAGCCGCAGCGCGAGGATGATGTCGCGCGTCGAAACCTTTCGCGCTTCGATGCCGACTGCGCGCACGCCATCCGAGAGCGGCCGCATCGCGGCACTTATCACCCAGGGTCGTTCCTCATTGTCGGACTCGAGCCGGAAGATGACTCCGCCCTGACGCGGCCGGGTGAGACTCACATTGATGCCGTCGAACTTCCATTGCTTGCCGTTGCGGCGGTCGTCGACAACGAGATTGCCGTTCTTCAGACCGAGCTCACGCAGATCGTGACCGTCCAACCCGGATTCGCCGACCGCATCGATCTTCGCCATGAGCGCAGCGAGACTTTCGAATTCGGCTCGCATCGCAGGGTTTGCAGGAGAATTCTGTTCGGTCGGGCTCGACAATACGACCGCCGGTTTGGTCGGCTCCGCCGTCGCAATCGGCCGTTTGTCAGCGCCGGCGAATACGGTGAGGCGGCCGTCGGTTTCGATGCGAACCGACATTTCCGCGCCCACGAGATTGAGGCTCTGTGCGCGCAGTTTTCCCATCAAAAGACTTCTGCCGGACAGCCCGACCTCGGCCTTTGGAGCACTTGCGACAACGGTGCCGTCTGCATCACGCACGACGATGTCGCGCAGACGAAGCGACGTGCGCCCCTTCTCGTCACGCTCGAGCTGTGTACCTCCGACAGCCACGCTGTGGTTGCCGCCGAAGTTCTCTTCGATCGCCGCTTTCAACCACGGCGTTGCCAGATTGAGTTCGATCGGACCGCTCGACAGCCGCCACCACAGGCCGAGCGCCGCGATCATCACGACCGCAAAACAGAGTGCCGACCCGAGAAGCATCCGCAGCATGAAGCGCGAACGAAAAAGAATGAGCGTCCGGCGGCGCAGGTCGTGCGAGCGCCATCCGGCAAGGCCGTGCATGAAGCCACGCATAAAGCGTCGCCGGCGCGGCGCGCGGCCCATAGCGACGGCATGGGCGCGGTGTGCGTGCTCGTGCTGGCTGCTCGTCATGCCCTAGTTCGCGCCTTTTGCCCGCAATGTGCGCGTATTTTCGCCGATTGACGGAGGACGATCCGCCGCGGCCGACGACCCCTCTCTGTGGAACCCGTTGCGCCCCCCCGGCGCAAATGGCATGTGCGACATGACCGCCGGAAAGCGACGAAAGGAAGGCACATGAGCAAGGAGCCCATTGCGGGTGCGAAGGCCCCGGCCTTCAGCCTGCCGAGCGACGGCGGCGGCACAGTCTCGCTGAAGGAGTTCAAGGGCCGCAACCTCGTCCTCTATTTCTACCCAAAAGCCGACACGCCCGGCTGCACCAAGGAGGCAATCGCGTTCTCACGGCTACGCGCCGAATTCGCCAAGGCCGATACCGCAATTCTCGGGGTCTCTGCCGACCCGGTGCCCTCGCAGGACAAATTCAAATCCAAACATAAGCTCACCATCGCGCTTGGATCGGATGAGACTAAAAAAACGCTGGCAGCTTATGGCGCATGGGGCGAGAAATCGATGTACGGGCGCAAATTCATGGGCGTCATTCGCAAGACCTTCCTGATTGATGCGTCCGGCCGCATCGTCCGGATCTGGCCGAAAGTAAGGGTCCCGGGGCATGCCGAAGAGGTACTTGCAGCCGCCCGCGAGCTCTAATTCCCCGCAATCACTTATGAATCATAGCCATATCGTAGCGTGATTACGGGTTTCTTAACTATATCCGATTGATATCGACGGTGCTGGGCCACGGTCCATCAGGGCCGAGGCGCCGCGGAGCGTCGATGTCGCACTCGTCCCTTTCGTACCAATCTGCCGCTGACCCGCCCGCTCGCCAGGCATCACCACGCGCCCAATCAGCCGCTGCGATGTCCAGGCATGTGCAACGTACGCACAACGGGTACACGCTCACGCATGCCGGACATCAGATCCGGATAGGCCCGGTTGCGTTCTGGATCGTGGTCGGCGCCCTCGTCGTCATGGCCGTCTGGTCCGTTGCGACCGGCACCTACTTTGCATTTCGTGACAATGTTCTGACCCGGTTGATCGGTCGGCAGGCCGAAATGCAATTTGCCTACGAGGATCGCATCGCCGAATTGCGCGCACAGGTCGACCGCATCATGAGCCGCCAGATGCTCGATCAGGAGCAGTTCGAGAAGAAACTCAACGGCCTGCTTCAACGACAGTCGACCCTTGAGCAACGCGCTTCGGCGCTCGCCGGCGATCTGACAACAACGGGCGCAATCAAACCGGCACGTCCACCGGCGGCGGCGACGTCCCCGGTCGACAAGCCTGTGCGTGCCTCGCCGATCAATGACACCGTGATCTTCATCGCGCCGCCGGACCGCGAAGCGCGGCTGCAATCACGCGAACTGCCAACGAGCGGAACACGCATTGCCGAGCGTGCGACTGCGGGCGGTGTGAGCGGGATGCTGGCCCGCATTTCTCTCTCGCTCGACAAAGTCGAGCAAAAGCAGGCTGCGACCTTGACGGATCTGGAGGAGCGCATCGACACGCGGGCGCGTCGGATGCAAGGCGTCCTGTCAGACCTGGGCGTGAATCTTGGCCGCACTTCAGCCGATACGGCGACCGGTGGGCCATTCGTTCCGGCCAGGCCGCCGCAGTCGGGCGCCAGTTCGTTTGAACGCCAATTGTACCGCATCAATGTCGCGCGCGCGCAGATCGATAAGTACAACCGCACGCTCCTGGCTGTGCCCGTACGCAAGCCGATCGTCGGCGAGGTCGACATGAGTTCGCCATTCGGTATGCGCATGGATCCATTCGTGCGAGGTCCGGCCATTCATACGGGCATCGATTTGCGCGGCGATACCGGAGACCCGGTGCGCGC
>Ga0070716_100000144_pt1 | contig 28499 bp, 21 predicted proteins | sample LARL112metaG_FD_71395 | JGI IMG/M metagenome (GOLD analysis project Ga0070716, IMG submission 71395) | Corn, switchgrass and miscanthus rhizosphere microbial communities from Kellogg Biological Station, Michigan, USA - LAR L11-2 metaG | ecosystem: Host-associated > Plants > Roots > Rhizosphere... | reverse complement strand
AGCTTGTTGACAACGCCCGACTGCGCGTCCGCCAAGTCGATGCCATTGCGCTCGAGCAGCAGCCCGGTGGCACGGTCCAACTCGACACGGGCTTTCTCATACGCCGCACGGGCTGCGACCAGATTCGAGCGACTTTGCGTCAATGCACTCGATTGCTGCAGAACGAGCGTGCTGGTCGAAGCACCCAGCGCGTACTTCTTCTGCTCGGCATCAAGCGACTGCTGCGCCAGATCGACCGCGGCTTGCGCTGCCGCCACGCTGGCTCTGTTCTGCTGCAGGGCGAACTGCGCGTTACGAACTTCGATGCGCACTTCATTCTCGACCTGCTGCAGGCGCATCTGAGCCTGGCGATATTCAAGCTGCGAACGGATCTGGTTAGCCTGCGCGGTGCGATTGCGAATTGGAATATTGATGCTGATTCCGGCTCCCTTGTCAGGCGCAGTGCTGTTGACAAGCTGATTTAACGTCCCGCCGTACCCCGTGGTGGGCACAACAGGAATCGTTCCCGGGGGGCCCGAGCAGCCAAAATTCGGCGGGTTTTGGTTCGCGCAGAGGTTCGCAGGGTTTGCTGATCCACCGAGTCCCGAGCCGCCGTAGTACGCAAAGAGGTCGATGCTGGGTAGAAGGGAATTCTTCACAGCCTTCATGCTAATTTCGCGGCTCTTCAGGTCAATGCGAGACTCAGCGAGCTCCGGGCGATGCGAAAGGGCATCGTTTACGAGGTCCTGACCCGGCGGAGTTGCTTCCTGGTCGGTGGAGGCGCTCATGGTGTCGGTCGGAATGACCTCCGCGTCGATCAGTGCGGGATCCTGCACGGTCCGGCTAAGCGCGTTCTTCATCAGCAGTTGCTGCAATTCAAGACTCGTTTTGGCAACGATCAGCGCCTGTTGACTGGTTGCAACGGTGCTCTGAGCGCGCACGATCTCAATGGGAGCAAGAGTGCCGATCTCCACCTGCTTCTTGTTGTCGGAAAGCGTCTTGTCGGCCAAGGCCAACGCGTCCTGCTGCACCTTCACGTTTTCATAAGCATTTACCAAGTCCCAGTACATGTTCTGGATCTGGTCGACGGTGGTGATGATCTGCAGGCGGAATGCCACGTCGGTAAGTTCACGATTGTTTCTTGCGATGATGATAAACCGCTCGTTCGGAACGAACCCAAACCCCTGCAAGAGGTGTTGACTGATTTGTGCTCGAAAGCTGGAGTTAAGCTGCGGACTAAACGTGCTGAAAGTCGAGTTGGTTGAGGTTCGCGAATTGTTAAAACCCACGCTCAGATTGGTGCCGGTCACGAATCCCTGTTGATACCCGAAGTCGTAAGTGTTGGTGTCTTGTCTCGTGACGGGTGTTGTGAATGGGTTGCTTCCGAGAACAGTGTTGCGGTCCAGTTGAATAGTTCCCGTCAAGATTGGGTCGTAGGAGAGTACCGGGGATCCAAGCCCGAGCGTAGAACTCACGATGCCCAGCGTACCGCTTCCGGCGCCGCCACCGCCCCCAGTCGTTCCACCCGCGCCGCCTCCGGTCGCCGTGGTTGCGCCGCCGAAGCCTCCAACGCCGCCTCCGGGAGTGCCTTGTACGACTCCGGTATTCACACCGAGCAAGGCGGCGCCTGCCTTGGTGCGCAGGACGTCGGTGTCAGCGATGTGCAAGTTGTAGCGGGAAATCGCGATGTCGAGGTTGTTCTCAAGCGCCAGCGCGATGGCGTCATTCATGGAGAGCATCAGCTTGCCATTCTTGAGCAACTGATCCAGGCGTGGCGTATTTGTTAGATTTGGCGAAGGCACCGAACGGCTGGTGTATGGCCCGATCGGGTTAGGGAAGTGTGAACGGCCCTTCGCATACTCCCCCACCACGAACGGCTTTGGAGGCGCGGTCGAGGTTTGGCTAGCCGAGGGCGCTTGTGGCATGGGCGCCGACTGGTTCGTTTGCGCCCATACTGCAGTCGCGAATATCGTGACCAGAGCCAGGCCGCAGAAAACTCTGCTGGCAAACTTCAAACAAGGCAGTTCCATTCGTATTCTCCGTCCATGAAAACGTTTCGTTGCAGATCGCATGAATTCGTGGCAAGCGCTACGTGGAATCCAGACGGCGATTCCCACAGGCTGATACGCAAAGCGCGCGGTGAAGGTTCCTTCCGGCTCCGTCGGTCCACCGGAACGGCCCAAACTGCGGATTCCCGGGAAGTTTTTCAGTATATCTGACGGTTCTCCTCTTCCCGGTGACGCCGCGCGCAAAAACGGGTAAAAGTTTGTAAAGCCAAAGACAAATACGGCTAAACAAGAAACTTAGATGAAGGGACCGCGGCGGACGAATCACAAAAGTGACGCGTAATCTCAAATTGACGCTGTCATACGACGGTACGGACTTTTCGGGCTGGCAGGTGCAGCCGGACGCGCCGACCATTCAGGGCACACTCGCGTCAGCCATTGGACGGTTAACCGGCGAAAATGTGTTGCCGCAGGGATCAGGCAGGACCGATGCCGGAGTGCATGCCTTGGCGCAGGTCGCAACGTTTTCGACTTCGTCGTCCGTTCCCGCACAGAATTTCGTGAAAGCCCTGAACGACATTCTGCCAGCCTCCATTCAAATTCTTGACGTGGCTGAGATGCCCGGGGAATTTCATGCGCGCAAATCCGCGTGCGCAAAAACCTACCGTTACCGAATCTATCGCGAGCCGATCTGCCCTCCGTTCCTGGTGCGATATGTGTGGCACTTTCCCTATCCGCTCGATGAGGCCGAGATGTCGAAGTCGGCAGCGCCCGTGGTGGGCGAACACGATTTCACTTCGTTCGCAGCTGTTGATCCGGAACGCGGGACCGAGAACAGAGAAGCCTCGAACGTGCGGACAATTTTTTCTTCCGCTTTCGAACGACAAGGAGAGGAACTGATCTACACGGTGCGTGGCAGCGGTTTCCTGCACCACATGGTCCGCAACCTGGTGGGCACGTTCATCCTCGTTGGAAAGGGCACACTGAAGCCCGCAGACATCAGGCGCATTCTCGAGGCTCGCGACCGGTCCGTGGCCGGCGCGACTGCCCCGGCCAGCGGCTTGTTTCTGGTAAACGTCGAGTACTGAACTGCCCCATCGTCGAACGGGTTGGTTCTTGTAGCCCCGGCATCTTGCCGTCAGTCGCGAGGGCGTCTCGCCCTCGCAAGGGCGGGCAGGATACCCGCCCGATAGTCGCCGGGACGGCGGCGCTACAGTTTGTGGCGCGGGCACTCCAGCCCGCGTAGACTTTCCCTGTTATGGCTACCGACGTAGAAGTTGGGCTCCGCAAGGTTGTCTCAGTCAATCCCGCAACCGGCGAGGCATTGCGCGAGTTCGACTGCGCCTCGGACGCGGAGGTTCATGCGGCCGTCGCTCGTGCTCGCGCCGCGCAGCCGGCCTGGAATGCGCTCGGAGTCGAGCGCCGGGTTGCGATTCTGCGCAAATTTCAAGAATTGCTCCACGATCAGAAATCCGAAGTTGCGAATTTAATCACACAGGAAGCAGGGAAGCCTTATGTGGAGGCCCTGCTTACCGAGGTGCTCGTCGTCCTTGACGCGACGCGCTACCTGATCGAAACGGCATTCGAATTCCTTCGGGAAACGAGCGTCGAGCACGGCAGCCTCGCCATGAAGACCAAGCGCGGCCGTATCCTCCGCGAACCTCATGGCGTGATCGGAATCATTTCTCCCTGGAATTATCCGCTGTCGATTCCCGCGGTCGACGCGCTGGGCGCCCTGGTGACCGGAAGTGCCGTTGTGCTCAAGCCTTCAGAATTCACATCGCTAGTGGCGCTGAAATTCCAGACTCTGTTGCGAGACGCCGGAGTTCCGCAAGCGGTCTTTGAAGTGGTAGTGGGCGACGGGCCAACGGGCGCGGCCTTACTCGATTCCGGCATCGACAAGCTTGTATTTACAGGAAGCGTTCCAACCGGCAAGCGCATTGCGCAGACGGCCGCCGCGCGTCTGCTGCCTGTCGTGCTGGAACTCGGCGGAAAAGATCCTATGCTGGTCCTCGACGACGCCGACATCGATGTCGCGTCGAGCGCAGCCGTATGGGGATCGTTCGTGAACGCCGGGCAGGCTTGCCTCTCGGTCGAGCGCTGCTACGTCCATCGCTCGCTGTACGCGCGCTTCCTCGACGCATGCGTGGAGAAAACGAAACGCCTGCGCGTCGGGAATGGGCTTGATCCTGAGATCGACGTTGGCCCGATGATCAATGAACGCCAGTTGCGCATGGTGGAGTCGCAAGTGAACGATGCCGTCGCGCAAGGCGCGCGCCTGCTGGCGGGCGGTTCGCGGCTGAAAAATCTGGGCCCGGACTTCTACGCCCCAACTATCCTCGCCGACGTTACGCACGACATGCGCATTATGCGCGAGGAAACCTTCGGCCCCGTGCTCTCGGTTGCTTCCTTCGACTCCGACGACGAAGCTGTTCGGCTGGCGAACGATTCTGACTTCGGCCTGGCAGCCAGCGTCTGGACCCGGAATTCGGAGCGAGGAGACGCGCTTGCACGCCGAATCGTGGCCGGGACAGTCATGGTCAACGACACGATCTCGTGTTTCGGCGTCAGCGAAGCCCCACATGGCGGGGTGAAGGCAAGCGGAATTGGCCGCTCCCACGGACGCTTTGGACTGGAAGAGATGGTCCGAGTGAAATATCTCGACGTCGACCGCACGCCACGAATGAAGAAGCTCTGGTGGTATGGATACGGCGCCGCGTTCAGCCGCCAGATGGAGGGTTTCCTTGACCTGCAATTCGCCCGTCGGATCGCCGACCGCATTCGAGGCGCGCTACGATCTGCGGGGGCGCTAGGCGGCCGCAAACTCTAAAAACGGTCACGCCATGCGTTCCTTCAAATACAGGGCCCTGCGCCGGCTCATCAGGAGTTGGCACTTTGATCCCCGCAGTGTGAGGCGGTGCGAGTAGTTTGGAAGCGGCTCGATCCGCTCAACAAAATCCAGGTTGACGATGGTGGACCGATGGATTGCCGCGAATTGTGCCTGAGGCAAGCGAGCACGCCACTCCTTGATCGACCGCAGCATCATCCAGCTGCTTCCGTCGTCGACGAAAATCTCGGTATAGGGTCCCGCTGCTACCACATATTGAATCTTCCTGACCTGGATGAAACGCGACCCGGACGTGCTGGTGACAAACAGGTAATCCATGCTCTTAAGCAATGCAGCGGATTGGGCGGTTGGTTGCGGACGGGCTGACAGCCGGTGAATGGCCTGCGCAAGCCGATCGCGCACGATGGGTTTCAGAAGATAATCGAGGCCATTGACTTCAAACGCGCGCAGTGCAAAACGGTCGTGTGCTGTTACGAAGATCGTGGCAAAAGACCCCGAGGCGTTTTCAAGAAACTCGAAACCCGATGCTCCCGGCATCTGAATGTCGAGAAAAACCACATCGGGGCGGTGTTCCTGAACGGCCGTCAGCGCCTCCGGCACGCCCGCGCTCTCCGCGACGATTTCCACTTCCGGAAAGTGCGCCAGCGAAGCACGCAGTTGCTTGCGCGCGAGGCGTTCATCATCAACCAACAAGGCACGAAAGGGCATCTTGCTGTTCCTTTTTCAGACCCGCGATTGCAATCCGTTGCACGACCCAGCCGTTTTCAGCAACGCATGTCATTTGATATCTGCCGCGATAATTGTGTTCGAGGTGCTCCCGGACGAGTCGCAGTCCGATTCCGGTGCTTTCCTCAAGATAGTATTCCCGGTCGGCTTGCAGCCAGTGCCCGGTGTTGCCGACCTCGAGGCGCAAGTTTCCATCTCTGGTGGAAGCACAGATCTGAACTCGCAGAGGCAGACGACTGGTCTGCATTCCGTACTTCACGGCATTCTCCACTAACGGGTGCAGCAAGAGCCCGGGGATGGACCACAGTTCGGCGCTTGCCTGAACGTTCAGATCGACGATCAGGTTCTCTTCGAATCGAATCTTTTCCATGGCCAGGTATTTCTGGATGAGGTCGATCTCTTCCGATAACGGCACGACCGCAGCGGTGCTCTGACTCAGAGAATGGCGAAGCAGGCTGGCTAAGTGACCGACTGCACTCTGGGCGCGGGCCGGGCTTTCTTCGATCAAAGCCTGGATGGAATTGAGGGAATTAAACAGAAAATGCGGATTGACCTTTCCGCGCAGCGCCATCCACTTCGCTTCGTTAGCGGCGGCCTCTGCCCGCAAAGTGTTTTCCCGTTCGCCTTGCATATCCCGGTAGTTCTGGAACGCGAAGTAAGAGGCGCACCAACAGAGATAGACGGCGAAGGCACTAACCGTGCCTCCAAGCGTCGACTCCCAACCGCTGTTCGCCTGTCCACCCGTGGCTTGCCGCGCGGTGTTTGCCAGTACAGTGCTGGACAGAGCCGCCAAATAAGAGAGTGGCAACGCCCAGAGCGCGCTTTCAAGTAATGAAGCCAACCGCCTCTGCTGGCGCTGAAGAAATGCCCGCAGCAGACTTGAGCAGACAACGCCTGCGAGGGTGAACACGGCCCGACTGATGAACACCGATCGGACCGAGTTTAGATGCGGGACAAGTCCGATGTACGGAAGCGCACCGGCAAAGGAAATCAATCCGTACGCGACCCATACCCCAGCATTCCAGGCATGGAACGTCGAAAGCTTTTCTTGCCGCGCGATCTCCATAACCACTTTGACGTGCCGACTAGCGTTTCGATTGGTAGGTAGTTACTCCCGCAGGCTGCCAGGTCGCTCCATGATCGTTCGATCGCGCGACAGCCTGCGTGTAGCTTGAGGTGTTCACTGGTGTATAGACGATACGGATCAGAATCGGTTTGCCATCAGTGTCTGGCCGCTCCCGATAAAAAGCCAGATGGCCCGCTTCCTCCCGCCCTTCGTACACCTGCATGTGCGATTGGTCGTCCAGGTAGAACAGCAGCCAATGCTTCGTCGTGGCGTCATATCCCCAGTACGCTTCGCCGTCGAACAAGCGTTTTGCCTGACGGCTGACGGTGCGATGCTCGTGCACGATGCAGTCGTCGAGCATCGAGTCGACCAAGCTTTCTCCTTGGGAAACGGCGACGGTGGCGGTTCCGGGGTCGCTCGTTTGCCAGGTTCCGATCATGAAGTCGAATTTGCGGTGATCTTGGGCCGAGCACGGCTTGTCTGCCGCCTTCGGTTGTGACTGGGCGGCAGCGTCAGGCGAGTTATGAGCCTCGACAGAGAACGTCTTGTTCACGATCTTCCAGTGTTTTTCGATGCGAACCAGCGAGAGATAGTCCGTCACCGTGGCCTTGGGGCGGGTGGTCGTGATTTTGACGATCGCGGCATTGCCTGTCCGGTCGACCAGATCAATGGTCGAATGCCGTTCCTCGTGTGCGGCGTTCGCGTTCGCCGAAACACGTTGGAGGTATTCGGCAAAAGGAATTGTCCGCAGCGCTTCCTTCTCGTCGGTTGTGTACAGATTCATGCTGGGCAGAAAGGCATCGCGCAGGCGGGCCGGATCAGCCGAAATGTAAGCATCAGCTACGGCGCGAATGGACTCGATTTCGGGGTCGGTTGCGCTGCTGTGTGCACGTGGCACGTCTAACAGGAAGAGGCCCAAGGTGAAGATGACGAGCACCAGTCGCTGCATATTCCCTCCACGACCAGATTGGAAGAATGCGGGACCGGGAGGAAAGAGAAATTGAACGAACGGCTGTAGCGTCGAACGAACGGCGATTGCTGGCGACACCGCAGACAAAGCACTCTGCTCCAAAAGCAAATGCTGCAGATTGGTCCCGTTATTGTCCTTCAAGTAAAATGTATTTTGCAGTCTGATTCTGGTCGTACGCTAACAACGCGTGAAAGCGAGGACTTCCCTTGGCAGCTGGTGAAACCACGATCCCGCACGCTGTTCAGCAGCTTCCCAACCACAAGGTCAAGATCAAGAAGCCCGGCCAGCGCGCCTGCAACGAGAAGGACGACAAGGGGAAATTCTGCGGCGGCCATCTGAAGCGCTGGTTCTATACCACCGACGCCGTCGAGCAGGAATGCGGCTGCATCGAGAAAGCCTGGGGCCGGGACGTCGAAGTTTACCGCTGTGAGATTTGCAAGACGCTCTATCTTCCCAATCCCGAAAGCGCGCGTGGGGTCAACGTCGCGGGCGAAGGGCAAATCTCCGTATTCGGATTAACCCTGCCACCGAAGGAGAAGTAGTCGCCAGTCGCTAGTCGTCAGCAATACAGTTACGGCTCGTCAGAGGGGAAGCGTGTCATGGCCTGTAGCCGACGACCGACCATGATTTTGCCGGATACTGACAACTACTGAAGACTGGCGGCTGGTGCTAGAGACTAGCGACTGGAGACTGGCGACTGAACTCCGACCTGATCTACGACTGGAACGCGCTGCACCCGCAGTCTCTGCGGCCCGCGAGTCAGGTCCTTCTCAACGACGAGACCCTGCGCGACGGCCTGCAGTCACCGTCGGTGCGTGATCCGCTGATTCAGGACAAAATCGCGATTCTCCACCTGATGGAAGCACTGGGTATTAACTCCCTGAATCTGGGTCTGCCCGGCGCGGGGCCGCGCGCGGTTGAAGACGTCACGGCGCTGGCGCGAGAGATCGTCAATCACAAGATGAAAATCCGTGCCAATTGCGCGGCTCGCACCCACGAAAACGATATCCGCCCGATCGCCGAGATCACGCAAAAGACGGGCCTGCCGATCGAGGCCGCGACGTTCATCGGTTCGAGCCCGATCCGCCGCTACACCGAAGGTTGGACCGATGACTTTCTCCTGCAGACGACAGAGAAGGCAATCAAATTCGCCGTCTCGCTCGGCCTGGCGCCGATGTATGTCACCGAAGACACCACGCGCTGTGATCCGGAAATGGTGAAGAAGCTTTACTCCACCGCGATTGCCAACGGCGCGCGGGCCATTGTTATTTGCGATACGGCGGGACACGCCACGCCCATGGGTGCATTCGCGCTTGTGAAGTTTGTGATCTCGGAAGTAGTGAAACCCTCCGGCGAAAAGATTCGCGTGGACTGGCACGGCCATTGCGACCGTGGCCTCGGTGTACCGAATGCGATGGCGGCCCTGGTCGCGGGGGCGGATTGCGTCCATGCATCTGCTCTTGGAGTTGGCGAGCGAGTTGGCAACACGCAGATGGATCTGATGCTGGTGAACCTCAAACTCATGGGCATCGCCCCTTGGGTCACTCAAGATCTGACCAAACTGAAGGACTATTGCGTCGCGGTTGCGCGCGCGACCGGCATCCCAATTCCCGCCAACTATCCCGTGGTCGGCGACGATGCTTTCCGTACCGCCACCGGCGTGCACGCGGCCGCGATCGTCAAGGCCTTCAAGAAAAATGACATCGAGCTCGCCAACTCCGTCTACTCAGGCGTGCCTTCTCATGTGTTCGGTCTCGAACAAGTCATCGACATCGGCCCCATGAGCGGCAAATCGAATGTCCATTACTGGCTCGAGCGGCGCGGTATCCCGGTCACCGATGAAATCGTGGATCGCATCTACGCACGCGCCAAGAAATCCGATCACACGCTCACCGACGCCGAGATCCTCGAGTGCGTCACAGCGCCTCGTCGCCACTCTTAATACATACCCCCAGCTCTTTGTCATCCTGAGCGAAGCGAAGGACCTCTGCAATTGGTTGTGCCACTACTGACTGAGTCTTCACGATCAGCGGGCGTCATCGCCTGCCGAAGGGGCGCGACGCCCGTCCCTCCATCGGTTTTCCGGGACCCTTCAAAAGCACCCCTTCCTGCCAATCGCCCGTTGTAAACTGACGGAACCATTCCCATGGCCCCGAGTTCCCGCGGCGAAGTGTCGGACGTACATCCCACCTTTCAGGATGAAGTCGCTCGCCTGTCCGCGTCGCCCGAAGTCCGCTCCGCCTTCAACTGGTTCCGAGCGCAGGAACCCCAGCTAGCCCACTGGCAGATTGAGATGGCACGCATCGCCGCTCCGCCCTTCGGGGAAGGCCCGCGCGCTGCGTGGCTGGCCGAGCGCTTTCGCGAACTCCCGCTCGATGATGTCCGCATCGACGACGTAGGCAATGTCTTTGGCATTCACCCGGGCTTCGGCAAGCGCTATATCGCGCTCAGCGCGCACATCGACACAGTTTTTCCCGCGGGCACGCCGCTGAACATCCGCCAGCAGGGAACCAAGCTTTTCGGACCGGGCGTTTCCGACAACGGCGCTGGCGTTACCGCCATGCTCGCGATCGCAGCGCTCCTTCGTTCAGTACGCGTGCGCCATGCCATGCCGTTCGTCTTCATTGGCAACGTTGGGGAAGAGGGCGAGGGCGATCTGCGCGGTATGCGGCACATTTTCGGCACGCCTCGCTGGAAAGATTCAATCGCGTACAGCCTGATTCTCGACGGAGCCGGTTCCGACACAATCGTGGCCGAGGCGCTGGGCAGCCGTCGCTTCGAAATCATCGTGCGTGGTCCCGGAGGCCATTCCTGGAGCGACTTTGGGGCGCCAAATCCGATCGTGATTCTCTCGCGTGCCATCGAGCGCTTCTGCCAGACGCCGGTCTCCGCTGCGCCTAAGAGCACCTTCAACATCGGCGTGATTCGCGGCGGCACATCGGTCAACTCCATCCCGGAATCCGCCAGCATGCGCGTGGATTTGCGATCCACGTCGGCCACCGAACTCGAGCGCTTGGAGCGCGCGCTGCGCGTTTGCCTCGATCAGGCGGTCGAAGCCGAACAATATGCCGCTGAGCACCGAACGGCCACGCAGCGTAAGACGCACGCCGTCAGCTGTGAAGTGGTTGTCATCGGCGACCGTCCCGCGGGCGAACTGGAGCCGAACGCACGTCTACTTCAGGCGGTGCGGGCCGTGGACACGCATCTCGGGAACGTCGCGCAGGTGCAGCGCGCTTCCACCGACGCTAACATTCCCCTCTCGCTGGGACGCGAAGCTATCGCGATCGGGGGTGGTGGTTCCGGCGGCGGCGCTCACACGCTGCAGGAATGGTTCGATTGCTCGGGACGTGAGTTGGGCCTGAAAAGAATTCTCCTGACCTTGCTGGTGCTGGCCGGAGTTGGCGAATGAACGTGCGGGTTGTCGTGCTTTCACTCCTCCTTATCTGCGCAGCGCAAGCCCAGGAAGCGGCGCCTCCTCGGGCCGACGCAATTTTCATTCATGGCAACATTTACACCGGAGTTGTCGATAAGGCCGCCTTCAACGCAATCAAACGGGCCCAGGCCGTTGCCGTTCGCGGCGATCGTATCCAGGCTGTCGGAGAGAACGCAGAGATTCTCAAGCTGAAGGGGCCGAACACGCAGGTCATCGAGTTGGGCGGGAAGTTTGTAATGGCCGGTTTCAACGATGCGCACGCGCATCTTTCGGAAGGCGGTTTCCAGGCCCTGCACGTCAACCTGGTGGGCACCAGGTCGCTCGATGAATTTCGCGAGCGCATTCGCGCGAATGTAGCATCGGCCGCGCCCGGTGCGTGGATCCTCGGTGGTGGATGGGACGAGAATCTGTGGCCGGTGAAGACCGTTCCCACCCGTTGGGATGTCGACGAAGTTTCTGCCGGCCATCCTGTATTCCTCGAGCGGGTGGATGGGCACATCGCGGTGGCGAATACGCGGGCGCTGCAGTTGGCCAGCATCACAATTGCAAGCCGCGATCCCAAGGGTGGCAAGATCGACCGCGACGCGAACGGTCAGCCCACCGGAATTCTGCGCGAGACCGCGAGACAGGCGATCACCGACGCCATCCCGCCGCCCACACATGACGAGCGCCGTGCTGCGATGGAACGCGCCCTGGCTGAGGCCGCGCGCTGGGGCGTCACCTCAGTGCAAGACAACTCCGGCGACTGGGACGATTTCCACGTCCTCGAAGAAATCGAAAAAGACGGAAAGCTGACTGCCCGCATCGGCGAGTGGTTACCCTTCAACGATTCCGTGGCGCAACTGGAAACCAAGCGCAAGGCGCATTCCGCATCGGACCCGATGTTGCGCACCGGGATGCTCAAGGGCTTCATGGACGGATCGCTGGGCTCTCATACCGCGGCGTTGATCGAGCCTTATGCGGACGATCCCAAGAATTCCGGCCTTCCTCGTTATGATGCACCGAAACTCAACGAGATGACGAAGGAACGCGTCCTGGCTGGATTTCAGGTCGGTCTCCACGCCATCGGCGACAAAGGGGCGCAGATGGCGCTCGACGCATTTGCTGACGCCGAGAGAGCCGCGAAAGAAAAAAAGGTCAAGGCCGCGAACGGGGGCGAAGACTATCGCCTGCGCATCGAGCACGCGCAAGTGGTGACTCCGCTCCAGGTCGTGAAGTTTCGCGACCTGAAAGTGATCGCATCGATGCAACCCTGTCATCTGTTGAGCGACATGAAATGGGCTCAGGCTCGCTTGGGCGAGAAGCGCGCCGCGCACTCCTATGCGTGGACCGAGTTTCTGAAGCGGGGCGTCACGCTGGCTTTCGGTACCGACTATCCGGTGGAGTCGATCTCTCCGTTTCGCGGACTGTACGCGGCGACCACGCGTAAGAGCGAGGACGGCAAACAGGAATACTTCCCCGAGCAGAAGATCTCGATGGACCAGGCAATCGCCGCCTACACCAGCGGATCTGCGTTCGCCGAATTCGACGAGAAGCAGAAGGGCCTGGTCGTTCCCGGCATGTTCGCGGACCTCGTGGTACTGGACCGCGATGTCACGGCAGTTGTCCCACAAAAGCTCCTGGAAACGCACGTGCTGCGAACGGTCGTCGGGGGCAAGACAGTTTACGAGGCGAAATAATTTTTGGCGGCCGCACTCAGCACACGGCATTCACCCCTAGTGAGTCGTGTGGATCTCTTCTTCCCTCGCCAAAATTCTCTGAAGCAACGACAACGCTACGCGCATGAATGCCGAGTGCCAAGTGCCTGTTCTCGGGCCTTCGCTCTAAACTGAAACCATGACATGGCGGGAGCGTGAGCGACTGCTCTACCTGGGCTCCACATTCTCGCTGGTTCCCGCGCTAGCCATTGTTCCTGCGTTTACTGCCCTCGTTTTCCACCCGAGCATTCCGCACGCCACACTGTGGGCGTTTCTCCTGTTTCCTGTTCTCGTTGTTAGCGAGTTCTTCGGAGTCTACAAACTGGTGCAAAGCTGCATGGCGCGACCCTTCAGCCTGCTGACCATGCTGTCGTTCGGCGCATTTTTCGTGCTGCTGGTGATTGCGGTCTATACAGGAGTTTTCCTGGCGGCATTAGCGGAGAGGATGTAACGAAAAAATTTACCGCCGAGCACGCCGAGATCGCCGAGAAAGGAAAATAATAAGATTTCTCGGCATACTCGGCGCTCTCGGCGGTGAACTCGGGTTTCCCTAGCTCAGATTCTCGAAAATCCCGGCGGCTCCCATGCCTCCGCCCACGCACATGGTCACCATTCCGTAGCGAGCCTTACGTCGCTTCAGTTCCCGAATGATGGCCGCGGTCAGTTTTGCACCAGTGCATCCCAACGGATGACCCAACGCGATCGCACCTCCATTCGGATTTACTTTCTCCGGATCAAGTCCAGCTTCTTTGATCACAGCCAGTGATTGCGCCGCGAAGGCTTCGTTCAACTCGATGACATCGATGTCCGTGAGCTTCAGGCCGGCCATCTTCAGCGCCTTCGGAATGGCGAAGACTGGCCCAAGCCCCATCTCTTCGGGCTTGTATCCGGCGGTCGCAAACGAAACGTAGCGCACGAGCGGCGCGATGCCCAGCGCCTTGGCACGTTCAGCCGACATCACAACCGCCGCGGCGGCTCCATCCGACATCTGCGATGAGTTTCCGGCCGTGACAATGCCCTTCACATGAAAAGCCGGTTTCAGCGCGAGCAGCGCCTCCAGCGACGTGTCGGCGCGCGGTCCCTCATCGACCTTGAAGACCACTTCCTGGCGAGACATGGATTTGCTTCCGGTCTTGCCCGCGCCGTTCCCGTTGGCCGTGATGCTGACCGGCACTGCGACAGTTTCCTCCGTGAATTTTCCTGCTTGAATTGCATTCATCGCTTTCTGATGACTGCGCAACGAAAACTCGTCGCTTTGCTCGCGAGTGATTCCGAAGCGCTGCCCCACCCGTTCGGCGGTCAGGCCCATTGAGAGATATGCGCCGGGATGGTTTTCGACCAGCCACGGGTTCGGCGAGATCTTGTTGCCGCCCATCGGAATCATCGACATCGACTCCGTCCCGCCCGCAACGATGACGTCTGCGCCGCCCGCCATCATGCGTTCGGCAGCCATGGCGATGGATTGCAAGCCCGACGAGCAGAATCGATTGATGGTCAGCGCCGAAACTTCCTCGGGAAGCCCTGCCCGCAATGATGCAATGCGGGCGACGTTCATCCCTTGCTCGCCTTCCGGCATCGCGCAGCCCAGGATCACGTCTTCAATTTCCTTTGGATCGAGTTGGGGCACGCGTTCGAGCGCGCCCTTGATGGCGATCGCGGCCAACTCGTCGGGACGGGTCGTGCGCAGCGTGCCCTTGAACGCGCGCCCCACCGGTGTACGAACAGCGGATACGATGACGATTTCTCTCATGAATTCAACTCTCGGTTCTGAGTTGTGGCCCAACAACTCTGCTCTTTAGATGCGTTACTTGAAACTTGCGAATCCTTAGGCGTCCAGTGACGGCTTCTTGCCAACGACCAGACGGACTTTGCCTCCGTCGGGCACGTCCTTCATTTGAAAGTTCAAATCTCCGAGGAACGAAACGTACTCGTACAAATCCGCAATATATACGTTGCTTACGTCTCCGTTGCTGCCCGCGAACGCAATCGGTGTTTTATAAGCTATACATTTTCCCTTTGCGGGATCGAATCTTTGTTCGGCCAAAGCTACGGCTACGTCCTCGCAGAACCACTTCTTCCGGTGCTCAGACCTTTCCGTTAACCGGACAAATTCTTCAACGGATCCAGCTATTCGGTCGAATCGACCGATGGTGGTATCGAGAAGATTAACTGCGCAATCGCTACCTTCGAAGAAAAGATCAGCGAATGCGTCCACCGCGACCAAACGAAGTTTCCCCGGGCACAACCAGCGCCATTCTTCGAGAAGCCTCTCGACGGAAAGACCGTCTACGTCGAAATAGGGATACATTCAGTCCTCAAACTTAATCGACGACACTCTGAAGCGAGGCCCGGGCAATTCGTTCAACTCACAACGATCCCCGCATAACCAACGACCATTTGCCGATCGCCCGACACATCCCCCGAAGTTGCGTACTTGACGAGTTCCGCGCGGGTTGCGCCTCGTTGCCGCGCAGCGGTCAACATCGCCACTGTCGGGCCGAAGCCGCACATGCTGACTTCTTCTTCCATCACCACGTCATAAAGTCCCCGCGCATCGAGTGCGAGAATCCGCTCGATGGCCTTTTCATCCTTGATACGCGTTACGGGATCGGACTCATAATGATTCATGTCGCTCGAGGCGACTACCAAGTTAGGTTCATCGCTGTCAGACAAAACATCTGCAATCGCGAATCCCAAGCCCTCCAGCGCATCAAAGTGACGCGTCCCCAGCGCAATCGGAACGAAGCGAATACCAGACCGCAATGTTTGTAAAAAAGGCAGCTGTACTTCGATGGCGTGCTCAGTACGGTGCGCAGCCGCTTCATCCGTAAGCAGCGGAAATGCTCGCATTAAAGCATCCGCCATCTCCGAATCGATTTCCACATCTCCCAGCGGGGTCTGCCAGAAGCCCCGACTCATGATCGACAGTGGAGTTCCCAGTCCGGTATGGTTGGGGCAGAGAACAATGCACCGGCGGCTCACCTGAACGCGCGCATAAACGGCGCCCGCCACGGACCCCGAGTAGATGTACCCGGCGTGAGGCACCACGCAGCCCAGCGCGGGCTCAGGCTGCTCTGAGGAAATAGTGTAGGAGCGTACGCTGGCAGCCAGTTTCTTCGGGTCCTGCGGATAGAATTTTCCGGCAACCGCAGCGGGACGAACTGTCGGTGTGCCCATGCTCATTCCCTTGGCGAGTGACTACTTTCCGGTTGCGGAGAGGTCTCCATTGTTTGATGCCAGCGCCCGGTAGATCGCGGCAGTTTTCTCGAGCGACAAGGCCTCCGCGCGCACGGTCGGCTTTACTCCCGCGGTTTGCAAAGCATTCTTTAGAGGATTCGCGGGGTATTCGGTCTTCAAATTGTTCCAAAGAGTCTTGCGCTTCTGGCCGAACGATAATTTTAGAAACTTGATGAAGCCTTCCTCTTCTACGTTGAGTTTCTCCAGGCGCGGCGACATCGTCAGCCGCACCACCGATGAATGCACTTTGGGCGGGGGAGAAAACGCGCCCGGCGGAAGCGTGAAGATCTGTTCGACCTGCGAATACAACTGTGCCGTCGCCGAAAGCAGGCCATAGTCGCGGCTTCCCGGCGATGCTGCCAGCCGATCGGCCACTTCCTTCTGGACCATAACTACGATCGTACTGAAAAGCTCGCGGAATTCGAACATGCGTAGCAGAATATCGGACGTGATGTAGTACGGCAGATTGCCGACAACCGGAACCGGTTCGGGAGTCTGCACGAGTCCCGGCCGCGATGCCCCGGGCTTGGGACCGAACAACGTGCTGAAGTCGATGGCCAGCACGTCGCCTTCGATGATTTCCACATTCGGATAGAGCGCGAACTTCATGCGCAACTGTGCCGCCAGCACGCGATCCAGTTCGATGGCAATCAATCGCCGCGCCCGCTTCGCCAGCAGGGATGTGAGCACACCTCTTCCGGGACCAATCTCGAGCACCGTGCCCAGCGACACGTCGCCCAGGGCCTCAACGATGCGCCGCGCGGCAGAATCGTCAGTCAGAAAATGCTGTCCGAGTTTTGGCTTGCGCGTTGGCCTGTGAGCGATCGCTCTTGGCACGTTGACCCTCTTTCGTGAGCCCGTTTAGACTGACACAGCTTATCTGGGTGTCGAGTGGTGCGGGCCTTGGCTCGCCAAAATTTGTCTTCTTCATCATATCCTGCGCCCGGCGTTCGCGGCTTTTCCAGGGAGGATCGGCTTCATGCATATCGCGTTCGCGGCCTCAGAAGGTGTGCCTTACTCCAAAACGGGCGGTTTGGCCGACGTGGTCGGGGCCTTACCCCGCGCGCTCGCTGCGCTGGGCCACCAGGTCACCGTTTACTTGCCGCGCTACCGCCAGACCAAACTCACTGACACCCAGACCGTGGCGCGCAGCGTCACCATTCCATTCGATGACCACTACCGCTTCTGCTCGGTGGTCTCGGTGGGAGGGCAAGCGGGCGTGCGTTATTTCTTTGTCGAGTATCCTGCCTTCTTCGATCGTGAAGCGCTCTACGGAACCGCGGTCGGCGACTACCCCGACAACGCAGAGCGCTTCGCCTTGTTCTCGCGGGCGGTGATTGAGACTTCAAAAATTGTTGGCGCTCCGGATGTTTTTCACTGTCACGACTGGCAAGCCGCTCTGATCCCTGTCTTGTTGCATACGCAGTATTCGCAGGATCCCGCGTTCCGGGATACCGCGACCGTATTCACGATCCACAATATGGGCTACCAGGGGCTGTTCCCAGCGGAAATCCTTCCCCTTCTGACGCTGCCCTGGGATCTATTCACCATTACGAAAATGGAGTTCTTCGGGCAGGTTAACTTCCTGAAAGGCGCGCTGGTGTTTTCCGATTACGTCACCACCGTGAGCCGCAAGTACAGCCAGGAGATTCAGACCACCGAATACGGTTTTGGCCTGGAAGGCGTGCTGCGCAACCGCGCCGCTACGGTCACCGGCATCGTGAATGGCGTCGACTACGACGAGTGGAGTCCCGCCACCGACAAATTTGTTGCCGCGAAATTTTCTACTGCCGACCTCAGCGGCAAGGCCAAGGACAAGCTCGACCTGCTGGCCACCTTTGGCTTCACGAACGCCGATCCGAAGCTTCCCGTGATTGGCATCGTCTCTCGCTTCGCGGCGCAGAAAGGCTTCGACCTGATCTCGCAGATCATGGACCGGTTGGCGCGAGAAGACATGACGCTGGTCGTGCTCGGCACCGGCGACAAGGATTACGAGGAAATGTTTCTGCGTCTGCAAAAGCAATTCCCGCACAAGATCGCCGTCAAGGTCGCCTACGACAATGCCATCGCCCACAAGATCGAAGCGGGTGCAGATATGTTCCTGATGCCATCGCACTACGAACCCTGCGGCCTCAACCAGATCTACAGCCTGAAATACGGCACTGTTCCGATCGTTCGTGCGACCGGCGGTCTCGACGACACCATCGAGCCCTGGGACGCGCGCACCGGCAAGGGAACCGGTTTCAAGTTCTACGAATACAATGGCGAATCTCTGCTGCTGACCATCAAGGCCGCCCTGCAAGCGTTTCGCGACGAATCGTCCTGGCAGGTCTTGATGCGCAATGGCATGGCGCGCGATTTCTCTTGGGGTGCGTCAGCGAAGGAGTACGTGAAAGTCTACGACCGAGCTCGACTTGCTAGAGTCGCGGCCGTCTAAATCTAAGTCTTACGAATTTCGAGGTTGTTCTCCGTGCCCCTCCGTTTCCTCTGTGGTTAAGATTTTCCTACCATTACATGCGCCATACATTTCGAGAAACTGCGTCGCGTTAACACTGCTAGAATCTTCCCAGCCTTTCGCCTTCTCTTCTATGGATGGTTTTCCCAGAACGATCTTCCACGTCGACATGGATGCCTTCTTCGTGTCGGTGGAGGAGTTGTTCGATCCGTCGTTGAAAGGCAAGGCTGTAGTGGTGGGCGGACAACGGGACGAGCGCGGCGTGGTGTCGGCTGCATCGTATGAGGCGCGCAAGTTCGGCGTGCACTCCGCTATGCCATTACGCACCGCCGCGAAGATGTGTCCGCATGCGATCTTTGTCGACGGCCATCCCGATCGGTACCGGGAATGCTCCGAAAAAGTTCACAGGGTGCTGACCACTTTCTCGCCGCTCGTCGAAATGGCATCCATCGACGAAGCCTACCTCGACATGACGGGAACGCAGCGGCTGCACGGCGCCCCTCTGCGGGCGGCACACTCCTTGCACACCAAAATGAAAGCCGATACGCAACTGAATTGCTCGATCGGCATCGGCAGTTCCCGCCTCATCGCGAAAGTCGGCTCGGCAAAAGCCAAGCCCAACGGAGTCCTGTGGGTTGTGCCGGGGCAGGAAGCCAAATTCCTCGCGCCCCTCGATGTTCGCGACATTCCCGGCGTCGGCAAAGTGATGGAACAGAATCTGCACGCCATCGGCATTCGCCAGGTCGCCGATCTGGCGGCCCTTCCGGAAGACGATCTCGAGCGTCGCTTCGGCAAGTGGGGATTGGCGCTCGCTGGCAAAGCGCGCGGCGAAGATGCGGGCGGATGGTTCGACGCCGAAGTTGGCGAGCACGAAGATCCCAAGTCCATCAGCCACGAGCACACTTTCAACGACGATACTGCCCACCCCGCGCAGCTGGAGTCCACCTTGATGCGCCTGACGGAAATGGTCGCGCGCCGCCTGCGCGAACATTCCTTCTACGCCCGCACGATTCAGCTCAAGCTGCGCTACAAGGATTTCACGACCATCACGCGGGCCCACTCCCTGACGGAGCCCACCCAACTCGACACCGAAATCTTCGAGCAAATTCGCATTCTGTTTCGCAGGAACTGGAAAAAAGGAGCGGAGGTCCGTCTACTCGGAGTCCACGTTTCTTCGTTCGAAGAAAAACCGGCAACGCAACTCGGTCTGCTCGAAGATGGCCGCCATCAGCGCTGGCAGCAAGCCCTCGCCGCCGCCGACAAACTGCGCGACCGCTTCGGGGAAGGGAGCGTCGGACTGGCTGGCGGCATGCGTGGTGTTTTCCGCGAGCGCACGCACGAAAATCCAGCGAGCCTGCCCGGCAAAGCGCCCAAAAAGAAAAAAGACGCAGAATAAGTCGCACTTGTTTTGTGGATAACTATCCCATTCTGCCTTCCATCGATGGAGCGACGGGCGTCCCCGCCCGTCGACTGTCGGGCGCGTCCACTGTCGGGCAACTCTTGCTCGCCGATTGCAATCTGATCTATAGGCACATCCAAAAGTTCTCATGAGCAAGTCTGTCCTCCGGATCCCGTCTGCCTCTCGCTTCTTGTCCGCTCTCTTCCTCAGCGTGCTCACCGTACTGCTGGTGGGTAGACATCCTGTCCACGGCCAAGAGCCGACCATTGCCGTCGACGTGAAGGTCGTAAATGTACTCGCCACGGTCCGCGACAAGCACGGCCAAATCGTCAATAGCCTGACGAAAGATGACTTCACGTTGCAGGAAGATGGGCACGCCGAAACCATCAAATACTTCAGCCGGGAATCGGATCTCCCGCTGACACTCGGCCTGCTGGTCGACACAAGCCTGAGCCAGCGCCGCGTTCTCGGCGAGGAGCGCAGCGCCAGCTACTCCTTCCTCGAAAAGATGCTTCGCCCGAAAGATCAGGCCTTCGTAATTCACTTTGACCATGAGGCTGAACTTCTGCAATACCTAACGTCCTCCAAGGAAAAACTTCAGGCAGCGCTCGACAAACTCGAATCGCCGGAGCGGCCGGCTCTTTCGCGTGGCGGCGGATCAGGAGGCTCCGGAAGATCGGGAGGAGGCGGATGGCCCGGATCCGGTGGTGGCGGCGGAGGGCACGGAAGGGGCCACGGCGGAGGTGGAGGCGCCGGCACGGTTCTCTACGATGCCGCGTATCTGGCGTCCGACGAATTGATGAAGCCGCAAAAAGGACGCAAGGCGCTCATTGTTTTGACCGATGGAGTTGACCGCGGCAGCAAGGAAACGCTCGACGCTGCGATGGAAGCAGCCCAACGCGCTGACACAGTCGTGTATTCCATCTTGTTCAAAGACGACGAAGCCTACAACAACGGCGGCGGATTCGGCGGGATGGGGCGCATGGGCCGCGGTGGAGGCCGTCGCTATCCGCAGGAGTCGCGCCCCGATGGCAAGAAGATCATGGAGCGCATCTGCCAGCAAACCGGCGGACGCCTCTTCGAAGTGTCGAAGAAGCAGCCGATCGACAAAATCTATGGCGAGCTTCAGGAGGAGCTTCGCAACCAGTACAACCTCGGCTACACGCCGGCCAAGAACAACGAGGCCACTGGCTATCGAAAAATTGCACTGACCACAAGACAGAAAGATCTCAAAGTTCAGGCTAGAAATGGCTACTATGCCGACCGCTAGCGGCGCCGTAATTATTTCTGCTTTGCTTGGTGGTCTTCGCGGTTTCTCTTTGCGGCCTTGGCGGTTAAAAGCTTTCAGCCAACCCGCGAAACAATCACCAGCCCACCAACAATCGCAACCAAATCTTCCGCGATAGCCACCGCGAAATCGGGCAAGTGCTTCTTTGCCACCAAAAAATGGCGCACGTTATATCCTCCGAAAGCGCCAGCAATGCCGCCGATCGCTCCTGCGACAGCCGCAAGCGGAACGCCACTGCGCGCGCTGACCGCCAGGGCCGCGGCGCTTGTTGCTCCCAACACGATGCGTGCCGTCAGCCCCAACGGCGCGGTGCGCGATGGAGTCTTGGGCAGCTTGTCTGCGATCAATTCCCCGATGGCGAGCACAGTGACGGCGATTAACGCCACGGGATGATTGAGGAAGGCTAGCCGCGTCCCGTCGAACCGCAGCCAGCCGAAATGTGCAGCCCAGCACACGACTGCCGGAGCCGTCAGTGAGCGCAAGCCACAGACGCAGCCCAGAAGAAAGCCAGACAAGAGGACCATGGAGTCTCATCGCCGGCAGAAGCCGGAGTGACCATTTTATGCCGTAGTCTCGGGTCGCGGTCGTGCCATCGAATGGCGTGGCAAGGGACGGATTTTCCCAGGCACGTTTAATCCGCGCAATGTAAAAACTTGCTTTGGCTGGTTGCCCGGGATTCCTCACCCTTCTATCATTCAGAAAATCAAAACCGGACGTTTCCAATTTCAATTTCAAAAGGATGGAATGACCAAGCTCAGGAAAGCTCTGCTCGTCATCTGCATTTCTATTCTTCTGCTGCTCATTCTCGGCATCAACTTCACCATCGGATGGCGCCCGTTCCTCGGACCGAAAAAGCGCGTCGCGACGAGCCGACAGTTCGAATCGAGTCCCGATCGTGTTGCCCGCGGGCGGTATCTCGCGCAATCGGTTTTGGGTTGCACGACCTGCCATACGCCGCGTGATTTCACCAAGCACGGCGCGCCACCTGTTGCCGGCATGGACTTCGCAGGGCAGCCGATGGAACTTTCCGGATTTCCCGGTCACATCGTGGTCCCCAACATCACACCCGACAAAAAGACCGGCGCCGGAGACTGGACGGATGACCAGATTGCCCGAGCCATCCGCGAAGGCATCAAGCGCGATGACACAACGCTCTTCCCGCTGATGCCCTATATGCTCTATAAGGATCTTTCCGACGAGGATGTTGCATCGGTGGTTGTCTATCTTCGCTCCGTGCCGCCTGTTCGGAATTCCTTGCCGGTCTCGAAGATCAATTTCCCCGTCAACTACCTCGTACGCGGTGTCCCGCAACCTGTCGCCGGACCCGTTCATGGGCCGGATCCTTCGGACGCGCTGGCTCGCGGAAAATACCTCGTGAATCTCGGTTGCGGCTGCCATGATGCAAGGAAGAACCTCCCCTTTGCGGGTGGAGAAGTTCTGGCCGGTCCCTGGCGCGATAAGACCAGCGTCAACCTCACGCCCGACGCTTCCGGCATCGGCTACTACAGCGAATCCACGTTCATCACCGCGATGCGTACCGGATACGTTGGCGCTCGCGAACTCAACCAGATCATGCCGTACGGCGAATTCAAAGACATCACCGACGACGATCTGAAAGCCATGTTCGCGTACCTGAAAACTCTGCCGCCGGTGAAACACCGCGTCGACAACTCGCTGCCTCCTACCTACTGCAAGCTCTGCAAAGAAAAGCATGGCGCGGGAGATCAGAACTGACGCGCGAGGAAGCGGGTCAGGCTCAAAGCTAGCGCAAGTCCCCCAAGGACAACATCGACGTCCGCCTACAGAAATCACCCCTTACAGTTCTTTCCCGAGAACCCAACTCTTGCGCTTCACTGCTGCATCCATTGGTCAGGAGTGAACTGTCATGAAATCCGCAAAGTTGTTGCTCGCTACCGCAGCCGTTCTGCTGGCAAGCTCCGCCTGGGCGCAAACCCTGACCTCGGGTACGGAAATCAAGGTTCGCACGGATTCTGCGATTCCCGCCAAACCTGCACCGAACAGCAAGTACACCGGCAGCATCAGTAACGACGTTACTGACAGCTCCGGCAACGTGGTCATTCCGCGGGGATCCCGCGCAAAACTCGTCGCCGAAGCCAACGGGGACGATACCAACCTCGACCTGCGCTCGGTGACCGTCAACGGAAAACACTACGAACTCACCACGCAAGACCGGAAGTCGAATCCTGAGGGGTTGGGCGCGAATAAGCGCACGGCCAAGTACGTTGGCGGCGGCGCCGCGGTGGGCGCGGTGTTGGGCGCTCTGCTGGGCGGCGGCAAAGGGGCAGCCATCGGAGCCCTCGTAGGCGGTGCCGGTGGTGCTGGTGCCCAAGTCTACACGGGTCGGAACAAGGAGATTCCTCCCGAAACCGAGCTGAAATACAAGCTGGCGCAAGATCTGCAGATGAGTCCAGTGTCGAACTCAGAACGTTCAGAGCGGGACGATCGCTCCCCTGAGAACAACCAGCGCTAAACGATCAACACTAAAAAGACCGCCAAGCGCAGCACATAAGAGGCGCCGCCGGTTGCCGTTGGCACGGTGGCGTCACTTTAACTTCTGCGGAAGACTCCAGCAACGTTTCCTTCCTGGCTCCCGGAGAATGGGCCTTACCTCGATACATCCTTGGTCACTTAGGAAGACGTTGCTGAGTGACGATCGCCCAAATTAGGGGTACCCCCCTCCCCCCTGGTTCTGTGGAATTAGGAACTTACGGCTGAGTGAGCACCAAAATCTTTGGTTTCAAAGAGCTTATAGAGAAAATATTCCGGACAGAGGACTTAGTGTCCGGAACGGTTGTCCCCGGGAGATACGCCCAGCGAGTTAGATATATCGGATCAAGCTGGGAGTGAATAGGAAATAAGTCACGGCTAAGTGTGACGGATGAACACCGGGCGGCGCGGCTGACTTACTTTCTCCCACCGTCTTGAGATCAAGGACTTCGAGCAATTCGTCCCCTACTGGACCACGGAGGCCTCCCGGAACGACGAAAGCGGACGGAACGTGGGACGATACCCCTGTCGGCATATGTAAGGCTGTTCCTTTCAACACCCCGCTGACCAGTGCACAAAGTATACAGATTTTGTTCCATGGCCACCCCTACGCAGTCCGAACGAACAATTGGAAATTTAGTTCGACCAACCTAATCAACCACGGAACTGTTACAAACGGCGGTGATGTCAATGCCACACAATAATAGCGTTGTAATGCGAGCACTGCTGATCTGTACTACCCTGCTAATCTTGCCGTTGGTGTTCTTTGGTCAGTCGGAACAACCTGACAATGAGACCACGATTCGACACGTAATGGCTCAGGCTTATCAGCAAACATATACATCCACCGGGCAGAAACAACTGCGACGGCTCGGCGACGCCACGGCTGTCGCGTTAACCAAGGTGATTGGCGGGAGGGTTCTGGATCATCACGATGTGGCGCCTGTACTTCTTATGCTTGACCTCTCGTTCAGTGATCTTCGGTTCGTCGAGGCCGCTCCGGATCGAGAGCCCAGAACAACGCTTGTCTTGCTGAATTATCTTGATTTGGTGACGAATGACGCAACACTAGAGAGAAGATCACGAGCACTCGTTCTCATGTCATAAGTCAATACGAGAAGTTGCAGAAGGAGGGAGGAGTTACGCCGGCGAGCCCCCCACTCCGCTGAGGTATACAGCCGCTCATGGGTACTGGTTGACTCCTTTTGCGGATGCGTGGGTCAGGAGCTACCCCTGATGCACTCAGCAACTAGACCAAAAAAGCCCGCTCCCCAGCAGGCCTTTCGCTTTTGCCCGGTGCCCCAGGTTAGGGTCCGTCCTTTGGACGCTAACCTGGCTTAGGAACAGGCGCGGGCACCCACCACTGATCTTCGTTTCCCGATCGGAAGCGGTCCACTGGGATTCGATCTTCGGCAGTCTTATTCGGGATTCGAAGCTCGGCTGGCGGGCTCGCGCCCGCTGCGCGGGGTGTCGTTCCCTACGGGACTGGGGATAGGACGCGAGCTTAGCCCGGACTTACGTCCGGGGCTATCCTCTGCCGCCGCTGCGCGGCTGTTGCTTGAGAAATGGCAGGCGGCCCGGTGCCCCAGGTTCGCGACTGCCCTTTGGACGCTTAACCTGGGCTTAAGAACAGGGCGCGGGCGTCCATCAAGAGCAGTTCTCGGTTCTCAGTTCTCATTGAGGGTAGGAGCGATCGTTCGGGCGACCCTTCATCGTTGCGCATTTGCTCCCGCATACCCTGACTGCATAAGCGTCCAACCGAATTCCTTGAGAGTGTTCCACGTAAAAGAAATTTACTTGTGCATGAAAGTCTGTCGCGTACCGCTCCCTCGGCGTGCGGCTTGCTCTTTCCTCTTGACACGCTCAACAGACCGCTGTAAAAGTGCCGCCTTGGGGCGGCTATTGCGTGCTCGAAGACCGTTCGATAACCAACCAACTCACTAACCCGGAAGCGTGAGGATTCTAACCAGGCCCTTGCGGGACCCTCCTCCGGAAAATTAATTCCTGGGACCACGCCCTTTGTCAGCTGCGTCATTTTTGCCTTTCCTCTCGAGCAGGAGTTCGTACGTAATTCCTCCGGCTCTTGAGCTAAGGGTTTGTTTTCCCCGATAGTACGATCCGCAACCGTGGTTTCCCTGCGCTGTTCTTCCCGTTTCAGCTTGGGCCGATAAGACTCCGGGCCGCGTTTTTCCATTTCAAAATTTTGCTGTGGAGGTAAGTATGCGCAAAGTAGCTTTCCCCATGTTGTGGTTCGTTCCGTTGCTGCTCGGGTGCGTTGCTTCAGCCCAGACCAGTTCCAATTTTCCACGAAGAGCTCTCGACTGCGACGAACGGACCGGCGTTCTTTGTTCCGAAGTGTATGACTCCATCGGATATCAGGGTGCCTACACGGGCCACGACGAACCCGCGCTGTTGTTTTACTCCAACGTTGCAGGTTCCGGTTCCAGCGGCACCTATCGCTTGCGCCTGCCCAAAGACCCGCCGACTCCTCCCAACCAGAACGGCACGGGCGGAGTTTTCAACTTCATGCTGCATCCAGCCTTCTGGTTCGGCATGGCGATGTGCGACGACCAGTCCGCTCCCAACCCCGGTGGGTCGCAGGTCGGGCCGAACATCCCTTGCGCTGCAGCCAGCGACCGCAACATTTTTGACGGTTCGGATCCCACCAAGTCCGATTACATCGGCAAGCATCCCGGAGCGGGATTCATGGAGATGCAGTTTTATCCTCCCGGTTGGTTTGACAGTTGCGACACCACCCAGTGGTGCGCGGCGCTGAACATCGACAGCCTGTCGGAGAACATGAACAACGGCTTGGTCAACAACGCCTGCGGCGGCGCCATCGAGTACGTCAATTTTGCGTACATCCAGAAAGACGGCATACCGTTCCCCCCAGGGTCGCCCAGTCCGCTGGGTCCATTCGTCGCGACTAACGCTCAAACCTTGTTCATGAACTCCGGGGATGAATTGATCGTGAAACTGGAAGATACCGCGCACGGACTCAAAGTCACGGTGCGGGATCTGACCACCGGCCAGAGTGGCTTCATGGTGTCAAGCGCAGCCAATGGGTTCGCTGCGATCCGGTTTGACCCCAACGGGACCACCTGCGATTTCGCGACGCACAACCTTCCCTACGATTTCCACCCCATGTATGCGACGGCCAGCGAGCATACTCGCGTGCCATGGGCGGCTCATGGTTTCAGCGTCGGGTTCTCTGACGAAATTGGCCACTTCGAATACTGCAATGCGGTCGATGCCCAGGGCGGACACTGTACTCAACCAAGCATCAACGACCCGGCAGGGCCCGACGCGGACGATCGTGGTTGCTTCACTGCCGATTTCGCTTCTTCCGTCGGACTGGTTCCGGTCGGCGGGTGTCTTGGCGAGGACGACGACTACGACGGTTTGGATTACGGACCAGTGTGGCCGGGAACCCTCAGAAATGCCCGAAGCGACCGATCGGTGCACGCGCAGCCTGTTCAGTTCACGAGTCCGGTGTTTCAGGACAGGGAAGGCGAGAGTAGAAACTACAGCCGAGTAGCCTTCGAGACCGACTTACCCCGCACCGAATTCGCCACCAACCCACCTTGCCAACGACACATCTCGAATCCGGCGGATCCTAATCCGGGCTCCGGATGCGTGAACCCGCCGGCCGGCACGACCTTCTACCCGATTTACACAACCGCTCGGGGAGACGAGGAGGGCTGTGTCTGGAATCTTGGCGGTGCTTTCTTGCCGGGAACCACGAATAGTTTTGGCGGCAAATCGACTGCTGAGTATGGACCCCTGTTGCCGCTGGCGTATCCAGCGGTGGGCGGGGTTCCGACTTTCCGATACAACAATTTCCGGAGGGTGCTCAACACGAACCCGTGCCGCAGGGATGACTGAACAGTACTTCGTTGAAACCGAGAACCAGGGCGTCGCAAGGGCGTCCTGGTTTTTTCTCCTTCGCGCCGAAGGCGACGCGTGCGGAAAAGCCAACGACCACACACCAAAGACCGCCCTAAAACAACGAAAGCCGGGACAACCGGAATCTCTTCCGGTTCCCAGCCCTCGCTTCCTTCAACCTCGATTGCCGAACTTAGTTGGTTTTGGTGTTAGCCGCAGTCGTAGGAGTAGGTGTGCTAGTAGCTGCGCTGCCACTGGCGCCCGTGGTGTCCGTCGTGCCCTGGCGAGTAAGCCGAGGGAAGAACGGGGTCACTTCAAACGGCATCTTGTCGCGGGCCGACGTGATGGCCACTGGCTGCGATTTCACCAGTTCCACCTTGTCGTCCCAGGGATTCAACTTCACGCGTCCGCCCATCGGCAGCGCAGCGATCTGGTCCAGCTTGTTCCAGTCGATCTGGGGAGCCGACGTCATCAGCCCCGACATGCGCGTCACGGTGGCACCCTCGTTCATGCTGTTGCCGAGGTGAGCTGTGAGCAGTGCGCCCAGCGAACCCGCGCGTGTGTTGAGCATCTTCAGGAACAAGCCGGCGCCGTCCAGTTTCTGCGCGTAAGGCGAGTTCTTGAGCATGTCGATGGCTTTCTTGTCGGCCGCTGCTTCTTCCTCGGGAATGTGCTTGAATCCGAGGTTCTCGTAAGTCGATTCGTCGGAGAACAGCATGCGGTCATTGAAAGCGTACTTCGAACCCAGGTTGTGACCCAGGACGATGTGCGCCAGTTCGTGCGTGAGCGCCATCGCCAGGCTTGACTCATCGGGCAACGTGTCGATCAATCCGCGGCTGATGACAATCGTGTTGCCCACGCTGAAGGTCTCGAGCGGCGAAGTCAGCAGCACGCGCGTCCGGACCGGGCGGGGCAGGTCGATGTTGTTGGTGACTTCAATGTTATTGACGACCGTCTGCAGAATCTTGTCGAGGTCGCCTTCGGGAGCCAGCAAGCCGGCGC
>Ga0070716_100000142_pt1 | contig 28643 bp, 22 predicted proteins | sample LARL112metaG_FD_71395 | JGI IMG/M metagenome (GOLD analysis project Ga0070716, IMG submission 71395) | Corn, switchgrass and miscanthus rhizosphere microbial communities from Kellogg Biological Station, Michigan, USA - LAR L11-2 metaG | ecosystem: Host-associated > Plants > Roots > Rhizosphere... | reverse complement strand
TCAATCCGATTTTTGGCCCCGGCAAACCAGCTGGGGGCCTGGACGGGCACTGGAGCCAGGTCGGCAACCAGTTGGTGGGTGTGCTGATCGCGTGGGGATTTGCTCTGGTTGGCACGATCGTGATTCTGAAGATCACGGATGTGGTTACGGGCTTCCGAGCAAGCGAGGAACAAGAAGTGGATGGCCTGGACGTAACACAGCACGGCGAAGAAGCTTATTATCTGGAATCGTAAGCAGGTCAGGAATCGCACCAGTCTGGTTGGAGGGCGAGCGTAACATTCATGATGAAACTGGAAGCCATTATTCAGCCATCGCGATTCGAATCGGTGAAAGACGCACTGCGCGAAGTGGGCATAGAAGGAATGACGGTGACGGAAGTACGCGGGCATGGACGTCAGAAGGGACACACGGAGGTATACCGCGGACGCGAGTATACGGTGGACCTGCTGCCGAAGATTAAACTGGAGATGGTTCTGCCCGATAAGCTGGTAAACGTGGTTGTGGACACAATCCTGAAGAGCGCCAAGACAGGCAAGATTGGCGACGGTAAAATATTTATATCGCGGGTAGAAGAGGCGATCCGCATCCGCAATGAAGAACGTGGCGAAAGCGCGCTCTAGTCTAGTGTCTACCGCCGTCCGATCCGGCTTGCCGCCGGAACAGCCTAACGTAAGGAAAATGGCAGGCCCTGCAAAACCATTGAACATCCTCGCACCGCAGGTCGAAGCGGAACGTCAGCAAATTCACGCGCGGTTTGACGCCGGAGCGCCTGCCAAGGACACGTTGCACGCGCTATGCGAGCTTGCGGATACGACCATCCGGCAAATCTTCAGCGATGTAATGAAAATTCACGAAACGCCCGATGTGGGCCTGGCGTTATTGGCGCTGGGCGGTTACGGCAGGCGCATGCTGTTTCCCTTTTCCGATCTGGACATTCTCTTTTTGTTTGAAAACGAAAGGACCGAAGCAGAATTTCGCCCATTTATTTCCGAGTTCTCGCGCACGATGTGGGACCTGGGATTCCGCGTCAGCAGCGCCGGCCGCACCATTGATGAATGCAAGCGGATTGAGGAGGACAATGCGGAGTTTCATCTGGCGCTGCTGGATCGCCGCTTTCTTTCCGGAGATCAGCAGCTTTTTGACAAGCTAGACAGGCGAGTACTTCCGCCATCCGAAAAGCAATCGAGGATGTTCTTATTTTCGCAGCTCCATCGGCTCACGAAAGAGCGGCTGGCGCGTTACGGAAATACGATTTTTCATTTGGAGCCGAATGTCAAGGAAGCTCCCGGAGGCCTGCGGGATTATCAGGCGGCATTCTGGTTTCGGCAAATTTTAGGTGACCGCCCGGACTTGCGCGGATCAACAGCGGCGGATGAAGAGATGGCGGCGGACGCGGTTGAATTTCAAAGCGCGATTCGCTGCCTGCTGCATTATGGAAACGCGCGCAATGACAACACGTTAACGTATGAAATGCAGGAAGAGGCGGCGAAGCGTTCTTTGGCCGTGCGTGACGGAATCCAACGAAATGCCGCGGAGTGGATGCGCCTCTATTTCCGGCATGCGCGTACACTGAACCGCCAATTGTTGCGCTACCTGGACCAAAAGATGGCTCAACCGGTTTCTTTACGGGAGCGGTTTTTCAGTGCAGCCAGAAGCGTTGCGCGCCCGGAACATACACCCAGCGGCGCGCATTTCGCAATCCGCGGCGGGCAATTCGAAATCCTGGACCAGCCCGCGCTTGCCGATCGTTCCATCATTTATTCCCTGTTCACGGAAGCGGCGCGCACCGGAACAATGCTCAGCCGGGATGCCGAGCGCGCCATCAACTACGTGGTATCGCACTCTGAGCTTCACGCGCGCAACCAAGCCATGAGTTGGGACACCCTGAAAGAAATTCTCGCGGCGGATTATCCCGGTATGGCGCTGAGGCCGATGCATCGCCTGGGCATCCTGATGGAAATTCTTCCCGAGATGCGCGCGATTGATTCGTTGGTGGTGCGCGATTTTTATCACCGCTATACGGTGGACGAACATTCCTTGCGCACCATCGAACATTTGCAGGCGCTGGCGGAACCGCCCGATGCGCGCGGAACACAATTCGCCCCAATCTGGAAAATGCAGGAGCGCCGCGACCTGCTGATTTTTGCGTTGCTGCTGCACGACACGGGCAAAGGAATGCCGGTGGAAAATCATGTGCAAGGAAGCCTGACGGCGCTGGCGAGCGCAGCGTCGCGACTGGAGTTGACGCCAGAGGAAGAAGCCGAAGTACGGTTCTTGATCGAACATCATCTGGACATGTCCGCGACCGTGCAACGGCGAGATATTTTCGATCCGACGACGGTTTCCGCATTCGCGGCAACAGTGGGAACGCTGGAGCGGTTGCAACGGTTATGTCTTCTGACATACGCGGACATCCACGCTGTAAACCCGGAAGCACTCACACCATGGAAAGCAGAAATGTTGTGGCAACTGTTCGTGGCTACCGCAAATCACCTGAGCCGCAGCCTGGACCGCGACCGCTTGCACGCTTCAGACGAAAATTCGCTGCTGGAACAAGTTCAATCTGCGGCGGGCGGTGCACCAAAAGCAGAAATCGAACGTTTTCTGGAGGGGTTCCCGCGGCGGTATCTGGCAGTGCACTCGGCTGCGGAAATTGCCGGACATTTTACGCTGTATCGAAAACTTGGCAGCGATCCGTTGCAGACCGAATTGAAGACGGAGCGTCACGGATTTTCGCTGACACTGCTCACGGCGGACCGGCCGCGCCTTTTCTCTACCATCGCCGGAGTGCTTGCGGCCTGGGGTATGAACATTATTAAGGCGGATGCGTTCGCGAACGCGGCTGGCGTGGTGCTGGATACGTTTCACTTTACCGACCTGCATCGCACGCTGGAGCTGAATCCCAGCGAAGTCGAACGGTTCCAGCAGAGCCTCACAAATGTTTTGAGCGGCAAAGCCGCACTCGAACCATTGTTGCAAAGCCGTGAATCGGCGAGCCGGGCGCGAGCGCCCAAGGTCGCAATCTCCACCGCGGTTAACTTTGACGATACTGCGTCGGCACAAAGCACGCTGCTCGAAATCGTTACCCAGGACCGCGCCGGCCTGCTTTATGACATGGGATCGGCGCTGGCGCGTCTAGATTGCAACATTGAAGTCGCTCTTATCGACACCGAAGGACAGAAGGCTATCGACGTTTTTTATCTGACTTCGCAAGGGAAAAAACTGGAACTGCAGAAGCAAGAAATCTTGCGGGAAGTGCTTCAAGGGACCCTCAGTTAATTTCCACAACCCGGCCATTCTCGTTAGAATCAGTCGCGGACATTCCAGAAGCCATGTAGGGAAAGGGTGGCCTTAACATTGTTTTCATTTCGCTCGTCTGCGGCGGCAGCTTGTTGCCTTGTACTCAGCTTTAACGCTGTTTCTGAGTTCCACAATATTTTGCGCAATTGGAAACGCGTTACAGAGACTCCTATCCTCTCGCCACGAGGTACTGACTGGGAGAGTGCCGGCACTTTCAATCCAGCCGTAGTCATTCGAAACGGAAAATTCGTAATGCTCTACCGCGCTCAGGATGCTGCGGGAACTTCGCGCCTCGGTTACGCGGAGAGCGGCGACGGTATTCGTTTCACCCGGATGTTCGGTCCTGTGTTGAAGCCGGAAGCGGACTACGAGAAGGGTGGCGGGGTTGAGGATCCGCGGCTTGTTCAACTCAATGACCGCTATTATTTGACTTACACCGCCTACAACCGCAAGGATGCGCAACTCTGCCTTGCGGAATCGAACGATTTAGTTCACTGGAACCGGCTTGGCGTTATTCTTCCCGCGTATCAGGGAAAATGGAATCGCGGCTGGACAAAATCGGGTGCGATCGTTCCAGAAAAAATTAATGACAAATATTGGATGTACTGGCTGGGAACCGCGGCGGATAAGACGGACCAAATGGGCGTCTCGAGTTCCCGCGATTTGCTTCATTGGAATGAAGAGTCAGAAGCGCCGGTGCTTCCGCGGCGGCCGGGAAAATTCGATTCGCGGGTGGTAGAACCCGGTCCTCCGCCCATTCTTACGCCGGAAGGCATCGTGCTGATTTATAACGGAGCCGATGACAAGCTCGTCTATCGAACAGGAATCGCCATTTTTGACCGAAACGATCCTCGTAAGCTCTTGCACCGCAGCAACGAACCGCTGTTTGAACCGCAACGCGACTGGGAAAAGAACGGTCGGGTGCCGAACGTAGTGTTCGTGGAAGGCATGGCGCGACGCGGAACTGAGTGGCTGTTTTACTATGGCGGAGCGGACAAATTTGTTGGCGTGGCCACGGCAACCTCTGCCGGACAGTAATTTTGGTCCAGCCATGACGACGTTGCGGTTAGACTTTTACTTTGTTCCGAATAGACGCAAGCATGTGCCGCAAGCTTTCCACCAGATCCACGATCTCGCCTTTGCCGTGAACGTCGAAATCAATTTCGTAATTTCCCAGCGCCGCGTGATCGACTGCTTCCTTCAGGCTTAGCAAGGGCCGGATCACCTGTTGGGGCAGCGTATAACTAACCCAAATGCTGATGAGCAGTGTCAGCGCCGAAACGATGCTGAGCGCCCACTCCGCTTCGTGCAAAAGTTTTCTCGCGTTCGCATGATCCTTTTGCACGCGCGCCCAATTCACGGCTTCCAGATCGGCAGTGTTGCGGAGAACTTCTTCGCTCGACTTTTGCAGATCTTCGGTAATTCGCTGGAGCGCCGGATTTCCTTCTTCGACGGTGTTGGATATCTGCGCATCAAAGGAGTCAATTCGCTGCCGTAATTCTTCCATGAGCCGCTCTCGGCGTAAGCGCGTTGAGTGTTTCAACAGTTCGTCCAGGTCTGACTCATATGCTTTGACGACGGCCTGAACGCGATCCTTAGGTGCTTGGCCGGGGCGATCCAGATCGGCCACCGCTTCCGCAAATTGCTGCTGATAGAGCGAAAGCGCCTTTTTCGCTTTCTGTAGCGCCACTTGATCATCCGTTCCAAGATTTTGGATATCATCAAGCGTCTGCTGAGTTTTTGCGACCGCTTCGTGATTCGCCGCAAGATATACCGCGTCATGAAGCAGCAGGTAGTTTCGTTCGGCGCGGCGCGCTTCCAACATCTCAATCGACGCTTGTTGCGCAAGAGCTGAAGCTGGCGCATCGACGTTCACAATCCGATCTACGATCCATCCCATTCGAAACAAGTAATACACGGCGAGAAAGATCACGGGAACGAGAATCAGTCTCACGAGAGCGAGACTATAAGCCGTTCTGCGGCGCAGGGAATTTCCCGGCGCAAGAATCTTGAAGGACTTTGGAATTCCAACTCTCATGACCTGTCCCGGGCCGGGTATCAGGCAATTCGGATGAAGAACTCTACCAACATGTTACCCAGTAGCGGTATCCAAAAAGCACTAGCCATCGTCTTAGGGCAGTAGCGTTACGGCACGACGGGAGAGCCAAAGCTTCTCCAATGCTTCAGGATGCGCCGCCTAAAGCAGCGGAGTGCGGTAAGGCAGTCTCGTGGCTGGCGCGGGCACGGAGGCTGTACTTACTACGCGCCGCCATGCAACTGCTCAGTCCGATGTCATGTCAGGCCTTGAGAGGTATCGTGAGAGATGAATGATTCCATCACCTTTTCGATCATGTTTTGTTCTCTGCCCGGTCCGCAGGTCTGAAGATTCGTGCGCGCATATCCGGGTTGAGCCGCATTGCTGAGCAGTCGAATTCCGGCTGCATTGCAGAGTCTCGCAGCCCGCTATTGGTTTGCGCGTGAAATGGTTCAGGCCTTTACGAACTGGACGTCGAGGGTGATGGTCACGTCGTCGCCAACGAGGATGCCGCCGGTTTCGAGCGCAGCGTTCCACATCAGGCCGAAGTCTTTGCGGTTAATCTTGGTAGTCGCCGAAAGTCCCACTCGCGTGTTACCCCAGGGATCCTCGGCGGCCGGTGTCGGGCCTTCAACGGTGAATACCACGTTGCGGGAGACGCCGCGAATAGTCAGATCGCCAGCCACTGCCAGCTCTCCATCGCCTGTGCGGGTGATGCTCGTCGACTTGAAAGTCAGAGTGGGGAACTTTTCTGCGTGAAGGAAGTCCCCACTCTTCAGATGCGTGTCGCGCTGGGCATCGCGCGTGTTGATGGAGGCCACCTCGATGGAAGCCTCGACGCGAGACTTGGTGTGGTCGGCTTCGTTCAGTGTCAAAACCCCGGTGACGGTTGGGAATTGCCCCTTCACGTTGGAGATCATCATGTGCTTGACCTTGAATTCGGCCACAGAATGAACCGGGTCGATATTCCAGGTGGTGGTTGCGGTTTGCGGTATAGCTTGCGTGCTCATAGTTGCCATCCTTTCTGCTGAGTTATATTAGTTACAACGATAGTCGTTATAACAAGCAAATGCAAGCGCTATTTTCTTACCTAAGTTGCGAGTTCGCCGGCGCTTACCTTCGTTTCCTTTTAATGTGACGTTTTCGTGAAGTTGGATCTCAGCTGACGGCTTCCAAATAAAACCACGTGAATCATGGGATGGTAATCACAATTTTCCCAACCTGCACATTCGACTCGAGATACTTGTAGGCCTCGGCCGTCTTCGCAAATGGGAATGTTTTCGCGATCTTGGGCTGGAACCGGCCATCCGCTAACCGGTCATAGACATACTTCTTCGCCGTTGGGAGCCTCTCCGGATTGCGCGTAATCTCCATTAATGAATAGCCACGAATGTTTAGTCCCGTCGTAAGCGCAGTTAACAGCGGAAAAGGTGTGGGTTGCATCGAAAGCAGACCATATTCAAAAATAATGCCGCCAGCTGCAGCCGCCTCGGCCAGCTTTTCCAGAAATGGTCCAGCCACCGGATCAAAGATCAAGCGCGCGCCCTTGCCACCGGTGATCTCCTTCACTCGCGCGACGATGTCCTCTTCCTCAGTGGCGATCACGTGGTCCGCACCCTGAGAAAGCAACTCAGCTTTCTTATTGCTCTTGCGCGTCGTAGCAATCGCAATAGCGCCCTCTGCTTTCACAATCTCAATCGCAGCCAGACCCACACTGCTCGACGCAGCCGAAATCACCACGAAATCGCCTTCTGTGACATGCGCGATGGCAACCAACGCGCCATATGCCGTTACATACTGCATCCAGACGGCTGCGCCTTCCGCGGGTGACAACTTCGCGGGATACTCGCCCATAGCTGAGGCCGGAATAATCGCTTCTTCGCCCAGTGTGGAATAGGCATTCATGGAGAAGGCCGGAATCGTCGCGACCGTTTTGCCCACCCACTTTTTGTCCACATCTGGACCAACCGCGTCCACCACGCCCGCCGCTTCATAGCCGAGACCGGCAGGAAGCTTCGGCTGTTCGACATACTGGCCACGCATGAACATCGCTTCAGCGCGATTCAGACCTACAGCCTGGACCTTTAACCGAACCTCACCTTTGCCTGGCTGCTTAGACGGCTCATCTTCAATTCGCAGGACCTCCGGTCCGCCCACCTGATGAAAGCGAACGATCTTTGGCATTTGTTTCCCCTTGTAATCTTTGGATTTTGCACCGCTGAGCTTGGAAAACTTTGAATGAATGGTTGACGTCGAATGCAAGCCGTACCGTTCGACCGTCAAGCGACCAAATGTTTCTCCGCAGCCATCTTTCTCGCCCGCCGTATCGTATCGTAAACCACTTGGATCTCGCGCGTGCCGCCAATCTTGCCACGCACCATATCGGACCTTTGCGGCATCCAACTCAGCCAATCGATCGCGTGCAGGAGTGCTCAGCCTTTGATGCTTCAAAGTTGAAATTGGGAGCGGAGAGCGAATACTATCCCCGTAAGTTTCGTCCCGTGATCCTCAATTCGGAGGAGGAAATCGGATGGAAAGTTCAGCCGCAAAACAGCAAGCTATGGCAGGAGATCGTATGATCACTGCCGAACAAAAGTATCTGCGCACCGAACTGGAACACCGCCGCGAGCGCCTTCACGCGGCGTTGCATTCGCGCGCCGCCGATGCTTCTCTTTCGCAACTGCTGGCGTCTGTGGATGACGCCCTGCGCCGTATCGATGAAGGAATATTCGGGATTTGCGAGACGTGTCATGACTCCGTTGAACCGGAACGGTTGTTGGCCGATCCGTTAGTGCGATTCTGTCTGGACCATCTTACAAATGCTGAACAGCGTGCCTTGGAGAGCGATCTGTCACTGGCTGCACGCATCCAGCGCGCACTCCTGCCGAATCTTAATCTGGCGCCAACAGGATGGGACGTACGCTTCCACTATCAACCCGCGGGTATGGTGAGCGGCGACTACTGTGATCTCGTCGAAACAAACAGCGGCCTACTTTTCATGCTGGGAGATGTTTCCGGCAAGGGTGTAGCCGCGTCCATGCTCATGAGTCACCTCCATGCGACCTTTCGCAGTCTCGCCGAAGCCGGTCTACCGCTCGATCGAATGGTGCAAGACGCTAACCGCATCTTCTGCGAAAGCACTCTCGCCGGACAATTCGCAACTCTCGTCATAGGACGGGCTGCACACGACGGTTCGGTGGAGTTTGTCAGCGCGGGACATCTGCCATTGCTTCACGTGCATGTCGACGGAGTTGCGCCGAAGGATTCCACGGGAGTGCCTCTGGGAATGTTCTGTAACGCGAGCTTCCCTGTCCACCGCCTGACACTGGCTCGGGGCGACACGGTCTTTCTGTATACCGACGGGTTGACGGAAGCACGGAATCGCGCGGGCCAAGAGTATGGTCTGGAGCGAATTCGCGCTTTGACGGCGCGGCACACGGGGAAAACTCCTGACGGACTGATCTCCGAATGTCTAGCTGACTTACTGAGTTTTGGAGAAGGATTGAGGCAAACGGACGATTTGACGCTTCTGGTTCTGCGGCGTAGCGAGTAGAGACCGCCGTCACTCAGAGTTTTTTCCTAACGATCTACTGCTCGTAATTCTCAACGATCTTGGCCGCGCGTACTTGCGCCTTGTCAGGATCATCTCCAAATTCTCGAAGTGCCCGGCGCTGGCGCAAGAGATCCCAGTATTGGTCGAGCTCGACTTTCAACTCGCTCAGGCGCCTCCGATCATCGTCTGTCAACTCGCTGCGCCCATACAGGCGTTCTTCCTCTTTCACCAGACTATCAATACGATTGAGCACGGATTGATCTTCTTTTTTCTCGATTGCCATATAAGTTCCTTTCCTGATGGCTATTTGTGTTGCCAGAGTATCGGAGGACCGGGCGCCGCAGCACCTGAGACAAAGAACAAGAGTTAGATGCACGCACCCGATAGTTAAGGCAGAAGAAATATCCGCACTAGATTCAGTCCTGAGCGCTCCGTTTGAGTTCCATCTAAAGCACGGAGATTCAGTCACGAAGGCACTGTTCAACCCGGTCGTCCCGTGCAAACGAACCGCCGTACCGGGCGGAGAACTCAGGCATCGAATAGAAATAGCCGCTGCGGAGCCGATTGATTTCAGAGCGGCGGAATCGAGGCACTCATGCCAGATCGTCCACGTCTCGCCAATACGCCGCTTTCCATTCTGGACCTCGCGCATCTACGCCAGGGAGGAACGGCTCAGGAAGCCTTTCACAACTCGCGCGCGCTGGCACAGCATGGGGAATCGCTGGGCTACAAGCGATTTTGGCTGGCTGAACACCATAATATTCCCGGCGTCGCATGCTCGGCGACTTCGGTGTTGATCGGTTACATCGCAAATGCAACTTCGAAAATCCGTGTGGGCTCCGGCGGCATCATGCTGCCGAATCATGCGCCGCTTGTGATTGCAGAACAGTTCGGCACGCTCGAATCGCTCTTTCCGGGGCGCATTGACTTGGGTCTCGGACGCGCTCCAGGAGGCGATTCCGCAGCCAGTCGGGCTCTCCGCCGTTCTCTTCATAGTACAGGCGATGATTTTCCAGAACTTGTGGACGAGTTGCGCCGTTATCTTGACAAACCACAAGCATCGCAGCGCGTGCGTGCGTATCCGGGGGAAGGCACGAGCGTTCCGATCTTTCTTCTCGGATCGAGTGACTTTAGTGCCAGTCTCGCTGGACAACTTGGTCTGCCGTTTGCGTTTGCTGCCCATTTTCAGCCGGGACCGCTGCTGCCAGCTCTTCAGATCTACCGCTCGTCGTTTCGTCCTTCGCAAGTTCTTGACAGGCCGTATGCCATGGTTGGAATCCCGATCCTGGTGGCCGACTCTAGCGAGCGGGCGCAGTTTCTCGCCACGACGCCACTACAGATGTTTCTGAACTTGATCCGTGGCGTTCCGGGCCCTCTGCCGCCTCCAACAAAGAGCCTAGATTGGACCGCAGAGGAGCAAGAAATGGTGATTGCAAAATTTGGCGCCGCGATTTTTGGCAGTCCGGAACGTGTCGCCGCCCGCTTGAATAATTTCCTGGAAGAGACGCAAGCAGATGAGCTGATCGTGGTAACCAACACTTATCAGTTCGAGGACCGGCTTCGCTCCTATGAACTCCTCGCTAGAATCGCAAGGCAAGCACGAGAAGAGCCACGGATCGCCAAAACAGTTGAGGCGTAGGCCATCTTCACCCTTGGGGCTCACCATTTACACCAGCGCCCCCGGTTGCCCTTTGTTCGTGAAAAATGCTTGTGAAAAAACCGTTTACACCCTGACCAATGCTTACTACCGGGCTCCGTCCTTTGTAACCAGCACCGCGCGGAACCGTGCTTTGCCTTGCATCATGCGAGCATAAGCATCGGCGGCCTGTTCGAGAGGAAACGTCTCGATCATCGGGCGGATATTCTCCAAGACACTGAAGGCAAGGGCGTCCTCGTTATCGATCGGCGTGCCGGTTAGCGAGCCGTAGATCGAGCGCCCTCCAAAAACGAGCGGGAAAGCATTTAGTTGAATCTGGTCCTGCGGTACACCCACCACGATGAACTTCCCGCGGGCTGCAAGGCCGGACACGAGCGGCCCCATAGCATCACCACTGGTTCCTGTTGCGAGAATTGCTCTGGCGCCGCCCATACGCTGCAGCACCGCTGCGGCATCCTCGGCGCCAGCATCGATGTAAACGTGCGCGCCCAAGTCTTTCGCAAGCTTTTCCTTGTCGCGTCCACGGCCGATTGCGGCCGTACGGAAACCCATGTGCCGAGCAAACTGCACAGCAAGATGTCCAAGGCCGCCAATGCCCTGCACGGCGACCAGATCTCCGCCGCGCAGGCCGGCGTTGCGAAGAGCGTTGTAGGTGGTAATCCCCGCGCAGAGGAGAGGTGCGGCTTCTGCTGAACTGAGTTCATCAGGAATGGAAGCGATGCCGCGCGCTTCGGCGATCATCACTTCCGCATATCCACCGTCCACGGTCACTCCCGCTGTCACAGGGTTCTGACAATTCACCGTGTCTCCGCGTCTGCACGGTTCGCACACGCCGTCTTCTCCGGCGATCAAGCCAACGCCAACACGTTGTCCGATTTTCCATCTGGACACTACGCTGCCCAGGGCTTCAATGCGGCCGACCACTTCATGGCCCGGAACGCGCGGGAGCGCCAGGCCTGGGTAAATGCCCAGTACCGTGGCCGCATCGGTGTGACAGATTCCACATGCTTCTACCCGAATCCGAACTTGCCCCGCTCCGGGCTCGGGGACTGGCCTCTCCACCACGCGAAGCACTGCAGGTGCTGAGACTTCCACTGCTTTATATGTGTTTGCCATCTCGATGCCGCCTCATTTACGTATTTCATTCCGGATTATGACTGTACTCCATTCTTCAGGCTTCGATTCGCATAGTCGGAATTCGGTTACTATGTTTTTTTGCGGGACCAACGGATTCGATTCCCACCCTCGCGCCTTAGCTACGGATATTTTCAGGAGGACCAATGCGCCATTCCAAGGCTGAAAGGCGAAAACTCATAACCGTATCGTCGCTATTGCTTCAAAAAGGTTCCGCGAAGACGGGCTGGCCGGAGTCGGAATCGCAGACCTGATGAAGGAAGCTGGTCTTACGGTGGGCGGCTTCTATAAGCACTTCAAATCGCGTGATGCCTTAGTGGCCGAAGCGCTCGGCTCTGCACTAGGGACGTGGAAGCGTCAGGCGGACGCGGCCGCTTTGGGCGGGCCGCCCTTCACATACGAGGCGCTTGTTGATGATTATCTGAGCGAAGAACATCGCGATGATCCAGGCACCGGCTGTCCGGTCAGCGCTTTGGCGGGGGATATCGCACGCAGCAGCGACAAGCGAACTCGCTATCTCGTCACGCGGCGAATTCGAGACAATATTGAATTGGTCGCGACTCTGATTCGCGACACAAATGAGCGGGGCAAGAGTAGCGTAAGATCGCGAGCAGTCTTAACGTATTGCGTACTTGTCGGTGCCATCAGCATGGCTCGTGCAGTGTCGGACGACCAACTTTCGCGCGAAATCCTGAAGACCGTGGCACAGGCTCTGAAGAATCTCGCTGCGTAAAGCCACTGTCGCGATAGTCGCTGCTATTTCAACTCGGGACGCCGCCTAGAGCTTTGTAAAGAGCGATCACCGCAACATACACATCTTTTTCGCTTTCAGCGACGGCATCCTCGGCCTGCAGTTGCGTCCGCTCGGCGTCCAGCAACGACAGAAAATCAACCACTCCTTCACGATAGCGAAGGCGGGCAATATCCGCGGCACGCTTGCTCTCGCGAGCCTGATCGTTCAACTTGATAAGTCGCGCCTGTTGAGCATGGTAATTCGCGAGCGCGCTTTCCGTTTCTTCCAGCGCCCGGAGCACGGTGTCTTCATAGGAGGCCAGCGTTTCTTCCGTGGCGGCGTTCGAACCACGCACGCGGGCGCGGGCTCGTCCTAAATCAAACGCAGACCACGACAAGCCGGGTGACACAGACCAGGCACGCGAGTCCCCAGTAAAAAACAAGCTGCCTCGTCCGGCGAGGAAGCCGAGAAATCCTGAAACGCTAACCTGCGGAAACAGACCAGCGACCGCCACTCCTTGACGCTCGGTGACCGCAGCTAGCCTTCTTTCGGCGGAACGCACATCGGGCCGGCGTTGCAGTAGTTCTCCGGGGTTGCCGATGGGAAGAGCCTTCGCGATTGCCGGATAATCGCGGGGCGCGAGATCCGCATTGAGTTCGCCAGGGCGGCTTCCGGTGAGCACCGCTAACCGGTATTCAGCACGAGAGACGTCAAACTCGAACGAAGGTATGGTGGACTCAATGGCCGCCACGCGGGCGGCGGCACTGGCAACATCCTGTTCTTCACCCACACCAGCGTCACGCCGCAGTTGCGTCAACCGTAATGTCTGGCGCTGATTCGTAAGACTGCGATCGGCCACTGCAAGGCGCCATTGCGCGCCTCGCAATTCGAAATAATTGCGAGCAAGTTCAGAGACGACGCTGACCTGCACATCATGAAGGTCGGCCTCGAACGCCTGATTCTCGGCCCGAGCTGCCGCGATTCCGTGACTCACTCTTCCGAACAGGTCCGCTTCCCAGAAAGCGTCGAACCCGGTGGTAAACGTGTTGATGGTCTGACGTTGGTCCCCGAAGCCGGGAATTTGTTCTTTGCTGTACTGGTAGGAGGCCTCGACTGGTACGGTGGGGTAGCGATTCAGTTTTCTTTCGTCGAAGATGGCGCGCGACTCCGCAAGCCGGGCGCGGGCGATGCGAATGCTGTGGTTCGATTGCAAGGTACGATCTACGAGCGAATCGAGCACTGGATCTTCAAACTGTTTCCACCACCGTGCATCGAACGGAGCTTCCGTTTCCAGGTTTGCGTCTGCTGCGTGAAATTTCACGGCCGCGGGCTGAGGCGATCTGTAATGCGGGCCGACTGCGCATCCGCTTGCCAGCAGGAGCACGACCAGCAAAAAAGAGATGTTTTGAAGGAGTTTCGGCATTGGCTTACGCCTCCGCCGAGGCACTGGACGAGAGTCCTGCACCAGCAGCCAACTTCTTGTTCTCGCGCCCCTCAACCAATCTCTGCACCAGAACGTAGAAGACGGGTGTAAGCACCAAGCCAAACGCGGTGACGCCAAGCATTCCGAAAAATACGGCAACTCCAATGGCGCGGCGCATTTCCGAACCGGCTCCTGTCGACAATACCAGCGGAACCACGCCCATCGTGAACGCAAGAGAAGTCATCAGAATCGGCCGCAAACGCAACCGGCATGCTTCCAGCACAGCATCGACTCTGTTCATCCCCTCTTGCAGCTGTTTCTCCCTGGCAAACTCCACAATAAGAATGGCGTTCTTGCAGGCCAGCCCGACGAGCACAATCAAACTAATTTGCGTAAAGACGTTGTTGTCGCCCTTGAGCAGCCAGACTCCGGCTATCGCGGAAAACAAGGTCATCGGAACGATCAGGATGATTACTAAAGGCAGTGACCAGCTTTCGTATTGTGCGGCTAGCACCAGGTACACGAGAAAAACAGAGAGCGGAAAAATGTAAACCATCGTGTTGCCGGCAAGGATTTTCTGATAGGTGAGCTCAGTCCATTCGTATTTCATTCCGTTCGGCAACTGAGCGTCTAATACCTTGGCGATCGCACCTTCCGATTGACCGGTGCTATATCCAGGTGCAGCCGCTCCATTGATTTCCGCCGCTGGAAATCCGTTGTAGTGCATAACGCGATCTGGTCCGTAAATCGGCTTAATCTTGACCACCGATCCCAGCGGAACCATTTCTCCAGCGAGGTTTCTGGTCCTAAGGTGACTGATATCTTCCGGCTCAAGCCGGTACGGCGACTCCGCCTGCACATTCACCTGGTACGTTCTGCCAAAACGGTTGAAGTCGTTCACATAGAGCGAACCTAAGTAAACCTGCATGGTGTCAAAAACGTCGCCCAGAGGAATTCCGTAGGTCTTGGCCTTTTCGCGGTCCACATGAGAATCGATTTGCGGCACGTTGATATCGAAGCTGGAAAACACGCCTGTCAGCCCCGGTGTCTGATTGCCGGTCTGCAACGTGGAAGTTGTCTCTTTGTAAAGGGATTCCAAGCCCAAGCCAGCCCGGTCTTCAATGTAGAGTTTGAACCCGGCCACCGTGCCCAATCCTTGCACCGGCGGCGGCGGGAAAATGGCAATAAATGCTTCCTGAATCGACCCATATTGCTTGTTTAGATCGGCTGCAATAGCATTCGCGGAAAGCTCGGGCGATATGCGCTCTTCCGAGGGCTTCAAAGTTGCGAATACGATTCCAGAATTCGGGCTATTGGTGAAGCCGTTGATGGAGAGACCGGGAAATGCCACCGCGTTCTGCACGCCGGGATGTTTCAATGCAATTTCGGACATTCTGCGAATCACGTCTTCGGTGCGATCGAGCGTCGCGCCATTCGGCAACTGCGCGAACGAAACGAGGTATCCCTTATCCTGCGTGGGAACAAAACCTGCGGGCACGCGTGAAAATCCGAGAATTGTCAGCCCGATCAATCCTCCATAGACCACCACTGCGATCACAGTCGACCGCAACGTGTGCGTTACGAGTTTTCCATAACCGCCAGACGCGCGGCCGAAAAACCGGTTGAATAGCTTGAAGAACCAGCCAAACGCAAAATCGATGGCACGCGTGAAACGATCCTTCTTGGCGTCGTGAGACTTCAGCAAAAGCGCCGCAAGTGCCGGACTCAGCGTGAGCGAATTAAACGCGGAAATCACGGTCGAGATGGCAATCGTCAGCGCGAATTGTTTGTAGAATTCGCCCGAGAGTCCCACGATAAATGCCGTCGGAACGAAAACCGCGCACAACACCAAAGCAATCGCCACGATCGGTCCGCTGACCTCGTGCATCGCGCGACGCGTAGCTTCCTGCGGTTCATATCCCAAGGCGATATTTCGCTCCACGTTCTCAACGACGACGATTGCGTCGTCCACGACAATTCCGATCGCCAGCACAAGCCCGAACAGGGACAGCGTATTCAGGGAAAAGCCGAGCAGGAGCATGATGGCGAACGTCCCTACCAGCGAAACGGGAAGCGCCAGAAGCGGAATGACGGATGCCCTCCAGGTCTGGAGAAAGACGAGCACCACCAGCACGACCAGGATCAGCGCTTCGATGAACGTGTGGCCCACGGCTTGAATCGATTCGCGGACAAAAACAGTTGGGTCATACGCGATCCTGTAGTCCACTCCTTCAGGGAACGACTTCTTAAGACGTTCCATCGTCTCGCGTACCTGTCGCGAAGTCTCGAGTGCGTTCGAACCAGGCCGTTGCGAGATCGGAAGAGCCGCAGCGGGTTTGTTGTCCAACAAACTTCGCAGTGCGTACGTGCTGGAACCCAGTTCCACGTGACCCAGATCGCGAATACGCGTAATCTGCCCATCCTTGGCGGCGCGCACAATGATGTTGCTGAATTCTTCCTCGGTCGTAAGCCGACCCTGCGTGTTTACAAGTAATTGAAATGCTGTGCTTCCGGTATTTGTCGGGGGAGCCCCAAGCACACCTGCCGCAACCTGCACATTTTGTTCGCGAATCGCCTGCACCACGTCGGTGGCCGTCAAATTGTGCGAGGCCAACTTATTGGGGTTGAGCCACACGCGCATGCTGAAATCGCCCGCACCAAAAACCTGTACGTTGCCGACGCCAGGTAAACGTCCCAATTCGTCCTTCACCTGGAGAATGGCCAAGTTCGCCAGATACAGCATGTCGTATCGGTTACCCGGAGATACCATGTGCACAACCATCAGCAAATCCGGCGACGTTTTTTCCGTCGTGACACCCAGGCGCTGGACTTCCTGCGGCAAACGGGGCAGCGCCTGCGATACTCGGTTCTGCACCTGCACTTGCGCTTTATCGAGATCCGTTCCGAGCCCGAAGGTGATTGTCAGAGTCATTACGCCATCGGCAGTTGCTTGTGAAAACATGTACAGCATGCCTTCGACGCCATTGATCTGCTGTTCGAGGGGCGAGGCCACGGTGTCGGCAATAACAGTGGGATTTGCGCCGGGATAGCTTGTACGCACGACTACAGTCGGAGGTACGACTTCGGGATATTCGCTCAAAGGAAGACGAAAATATGCGAGCGCTCCAATAACAAAGATGATGATGGAGATCACCCCAGCAAAAATAGGGCGCTTGATAAAGAAATCAGAGATATTCATGACAATTCTGGCTTAATCCTGCGCTTTCGGCTCACGCGATCTCTTTTCATGACTCACCAGGGCGGACTGCGTTGATGACTCGCCCAATGAGTTCAGCTGGCTCGTCGTCATGGAAACCCTCTTGGGCGTGACAGCAGTTCCGGGCCGCACGCGTTGCAGGCCGCTTACTACAATGACATCGCCGTCATGCAAGCCATCACGCACGACGCGCAAGCCTTCCGTCATCGGCCCAAGTTTCACGGGGCGATAGGTAAGCGTGTTATTTTTCCCAAGCACAAAAACGTATTTCTGATTCAAGTCCGTAACGACCGCCTCGTCTCTTGCCAGACAGCCGCTGTGCGACTCGCCTCCTTGCAACCGAATCCTTGCAAAGAGCCCGGGCGTCAGAGACAAATTTTTGTTCGTAAACGTCGCGCGCAAGCGAATCGTTCCGGTAGAGGAGCTGACCTGGTTGTCCACAAAACTCACTTGACCGACGTGAGGGAATCCGTCTTCGTCGGCAAGACCCAAAAGGGCAGATCCGCGCACCTCGTGCGAAGCTGTCCCGCGCGTTTGCGTCAGATGTGCGTAGCGAAGGTACGTCTGCTCATCGACATCGAAGTACACGTAGATCGGATCGAGCGAAACCAAAGTGGTGAGTGGCTTGATCTGCCCAGCTCCGCCTTCGACCAGATTCCCTTCGGTGATGTCCGCTCGTCCTACACGGCCGGTAACCGGAGCCGTAACGCGTGTGAACTCCAGATTCAGCTCGGCGCCACGAAGCGCCGCTTCCGTGGAAGCAATGCGAGCTTCCGCTTCATTGCGAACTGCCGCACGCCGGTCATACTCTTCCGCTGACATCCCATCATTGTTGTGAAGGCGTTCCGCGCGCTCAAAATCACTTTGCGCTCTGGAACGCTGTGCTTTCGCCTGCGAGAGTTCACCCTTCAGACGGTCCACTTCCGCCTGGAACGGTCGCGGATCGATCTGAAACAAAAGCGCGCCTTGTTGAACGATCTCGCCTTCTTTAAAATGCACGTTCTGCAAATACCCGGAAACGCGCGGTCGGACTTCCACTGCATGGACGGCTTCCAGGCGGCCCGTGAACTCGTCGCTGTCGCCGATTTGCTTGCAGATAACTTCCGCCACGTTCACTTCCGCCGGCGCTGGAGCAGTAGTCTTAGCGGAGCTGGAACATCCGTCATTTAGCGCGGATAAAATGGCAAGGCCGATGACCAGCATCAGCCGCGGCTGCGCATTGCTGCTGCTCTTGCTCTTCCGTGCGTTTGTTGTTTCCAGCTGCATCTGTTTCTCCCGGGGTCTTTTCCCGCGTTGTTACAGTTCGAAGTTCGACGATTGCTGTTCGAGGGCGTACCGTATCACTCACAAAACTTGACATCGTCGTGGTGAAATAGATGATGAAGCCGGAAACTCGGTTACATGCGAATACGTGACATACGTTCTATACATGGTATACACTGTGGAACCAGGTCTAATAATGGGGAAGCGTCCAGAACTCTGTCCGGTAGAAGCTACCGCCCGTATTGTGGGGGGACGCTGGAAAGCTGCGGTTCTTGAACAACTTTTTCAGGGCGCCAAGCGATTTTCCGAACTGAAGCGCGCCATTCACGGGATCACGCAGCGAACACTTGCACAGCAGCTCCGCGACCTGCAGAGCACGGGAATCATTGAACGTACTGTGTACCCGGATCGGCCGCCGCGGGTCGTATACACCGTTACTCCTCTTGGAAGGTCTTTGCGGCCGTTGCTGGACGCGATGTGCCACTGGGGCAACTCGCACTCGGCGGCCATGGCATTGAAAAAGCTCCGGGCTTCCGATCGACTGCAATAGGGGCGAAGTTTGCCGGAGATCCGCGTTAACGTTCAAGCTGGTCATTTGGGTCATATCGCATTGGACGCCCATGGCATAGTTGCTTTCTTCGCAGCGAGGAACGAAACGACCCCAGAGCCTTGGAATCCTACATCAATGCAAAACCAGATCCGCGTATTCCGGGTGCTTCGTTACATATTGCTGCACCGTGGCACAAACAATGTCTACCTTGAGATTGTGCTCTCGGGCCCAATGGAGAGCAGTCTCTGCCAAAGATGCCGCGAGACCCATATGACGCAACTTTTCCGGAACTTCTGTGTGGGCCAGAACTAGAATATTTTTGCTCAAGCTGTATTCAAGATAGGCAACTTCACCGTTCCGCTCTATTTCGAAGCGGCCACTGGTTACCTTCTGCGGCGCTCGAGGCTTACGGCGAAAGATTTCCCACACGGGCATTAGATGTTCTCTTCACCGCGACGGCTACTCACTTCTGAAGGTAGCGCGCTCCTTCCTAGTCACGCCAAATCCCTCATTTGAATTCTATTGGCATGAGTTTGCCGCCCGTGTATAGTCATGGGTATGGTATCGATCCACGTGTATCAGAGGACTGCGCAGATTTGTTGTCTGTGTCGCGCATACGTGTCCTCTGGCACCGGGAGGCTAGTGAAGTAAGAGCTTAATACTAGCCCAGCATTTTTAGAGCCCACCGCCAGAGATGAACTGGCCGGTGGGTTTTTTATTTTCGGACCCACGATTCGAACAAGAGGAAGTAAATCAATGACAAGTGCGCCGCAAGAGCTGTTCACCGAAGCGATATCTCAAGCGAGATGGGACAAGGGACCGGCAACGTCTGTCGACCGTCGGCTCAGTTACCTGAAGACCCTGGAAGCGGAAAGTATTCATATCCTGCGCGAAGCGGCGGCAGAGTTTTCGCGGCCGGTGATGCTTTATTCCATCGGCAAAGATTCTTCCGTGATGCTGCGGCTGGCGCAGAAGGCCTTCTTTCCCGGAAGGATTCCGTTTCCTTTGCTCCATGTGGACACTAGCTACAAATTTCCGGAGATGATCGAATTTCGTGATGAGTATGCGAAAAGCATTGGCGCGGAACTGATTGTGCATCAGAACCGGGAAGCGCTGAACGCGGGCGCCAATCCTTTTTCGCTGGGGACGCAGAAATGTTGCGGCCTGCTGAAGACGAAATCGTTGCTCGATGCGCTTGCGGAAGGCGGGTTCAACGCCGCGTTCGGCGGAGCGCGGCGAGATGAAGAGAAGTCGCGAGCAAAAGAAAGAATCTACTCGTTTCGTGACGCACACGGGCAATGGGATCCGAAAAATCAGCGTCCAGAGCTTTGGAACATTTTCAATTCGAAAATCGACAAAGGCGAGAGCATTCGAATCTTCCCACTTTCGAATTGGACAGAACTCGACGTTTGGCTGTACATCCTCACGGAAAAGATTCCGATTGTGCCGCTTTATTTCGCCAAGGAACGCGCAACTGTAGTGCGCGACGGGTCCATCGTTCTGATTTATTCGAAAGATGAGCTCCGAGCCGGAGAGAAATATCGGTTTATTAAGTGCCGCATGAGGTCGCTCGGGTGTGTGCCATGCACGGGGGCGATCCGGTCCGAGGCTGATACCGTTCCTAAGATTATCGAAGAGATGATTTCATTCCGTCGGTCCGAGCGTGAAAACCGCGCGATCGACCACGACGAGGAAGGCTCGATGGAGATCAAGAAGCGCGAGGGCTACTTCTGATGACTCCTGCAACCAAGATTGACATGCGAGACGAGTTCGCATTGTTCCTTGAGCAGAATTTGAACAAGGAACTCCTGCGATTCACGACAGCAGGTAGCGTGGATGACGGTAAATCCACATTGATCGGAAGGTTGCTGCACGATTCCAAAACCGTTTACGAAGATCAACTCGCTTCCGTGAAGAAGAGCCGCATCAACCGATCAAGCGGACCCATCGATTTTTCGCTGATTACCGATGGACTGCGCGCAGAACGCGAGCAGGGCATCACCATCGACGTGGGCTACCGGTATTTCGCCACGGCGCGGCGAAAATTCATCATCGCGGACACGCCAGGACATGAGCAATACACGCGCAACATGGCTACCGGAGCTTCGACCGCCGATTTGGCGGTGATCCTCATCGACGGAGAAAAGGGACTTCTTTCGCAGACGTTGCGGCACGCCTACATCGCGTCGCTGTTGGGGATTCGCAGCGTCGTCGCCACAATCAACAAGATGGACCTGGTGGAATATCGAGAAGAAAGATTCCTGGAACTAAAACAAGAATTTCTTGCGCTCGCGGAACGGTTGGGCATTGCAGAGGTGACGTGCATTCCGGTCAGTGCTCTCGCGGGAGACAACGTTGTCAAGCCGAGCGAACGAATGCCGTGGTACGACGGTCCCACGCTGCTGGAACACCTCGAAATTGTTCCGATAAGCCGGCCGTCACTCTCGCAAGGACTCAGATTTCCGGTTCAGTATGTCATTCGACCCGACGCAAATTTCCGAGGATTCGCAGGACAGGTTGCCGGCGGAATAATCCGAACTGGCGACAGCGTTCTCGCGCTACCTTCAGGTCAGCAAACTCGCGTCGAATCGATTGTTACCTACGACGGGCCGCTGTCCGAAGCCTTCCCTCCGATGTCGGTCACGTTGAGACTCGAGCACGAAATCGACCTGAGCCGGGGCGATATGCTCGTGTCACCGGGTAATCCACCACAACTGTCGCGACGGTTCCGAGCGATGGTCGTTTGGATGAACGCGCAAGCTCTTGAAGGCGGGCGAAATTATCTGATCAAACAAACGGCGCGCCAGGTTCGAAGCAGAGTCACAAGAATTCACCATCGCGTGAACATCAACACCCTGGAACGAGAGCCAGCAGCGCTAGTCGAGATGAACGATATAGCGGCGGTGGAGTTTGAGACGAGCAGCCCGCTGTTCTTCGACGCCTATCGAGAAAACAGGATCACAGGCAGTTTCGTCGTCATTGATCCACTGACGAACGCGACCTTAGGCGCGGGGATGATTCAGGAGGACCTGTCGCACCGCGGCGGTGTCGAGACCGTCCGAGAAATGTCGAGCGCCGAAGCTGCGATCACTCCTCTCAAGCGGTACCAACGACATGGGCACTATCCGGCCATCTTTTTGGTCAGCGCTCGTGCCACCCTGGCAGGGCAACTCGAGCGGGCTCTCTTTGGAGCAGGATTCGAAGTGACGATCGTGGAAAGCAAAGTTCCTTCTCTTTCAGCGAGAACGGTGTGTACCGCGCTGCTTGCCGCGGGGTTCGTGGTCATTTACCAAAACCCAGCGCCCACAATGGGAGAGCGGGTCGAATTACGATCAGCAGCAGACGATCACTTTTTCGATTTGGACGAACTCGATCTGCCTACTGAAGATGCCGAAACCGTTGCGCGAGTACTGGTCTTGGCAGCATCGCTCCGCATTCCAGAGGGCGCAGGAAATGACCGGAAGGTGGTTTGAGATGGAAACAACACTTACGAGCGAGAACCTCGAAATTCTCAGAGCAGACGAAATCCTGGATGCACTCTTAGTTGCGCACGAGGGAACGCGCGCATGCCTCACCTGCAGCTTCCAGGCGGAAGACATGATCGTGTTGCAACTCGTTCGGCAACGGATTCCACGGATACCGGTTTTGTTCCTGGAGACGGGTTATCACTTCAAGGACACGTATGAATACCGAGACCGCATAGCGAAGGAATGGTCCTTAAACCTGATTAACGTGGTTCCACAGAAAACGGTGGAACAGCAGGAATCGGAATTCGGGATTCTATACCGCAGCGATCCGACCAGATGCTGCCAACTGCGCAAAGTGGAGCCCCTGTTCGAAGCGCTGCAGCCGTACGAACTCTGGTTCACGGGTTTGCGGCGCGAGCAATCACCCACGCGAAAGAATCTGAAGAAGATTGAAGAGCACCGCTTGCCGAGCGGAAAGAAACTTTTGAAAGTAAGCCTGCTCGCGGATTGGACCTGGGGGCAAATGTGGGAATACACGTCTAAAAACAGGCTCAGTTACTTGCCACAGTACGATCAGGGTTATTTGAGTATTGGCTGCGAGCCGTGCACGGCAATTCCGAAGGATCCGAGCAATCCTCGCTCGGGCCGCTGGAGCGGCGCAAAACAGGAATGCGGAATCCACACATTTTCCGAGAAGGGACAGTGATGCATTACCTGATCGGATTCCTAATTGCTGTCACGGTCGGATTAACGGGAATCGGGGGCGGAAGTTTTACCGTTCCGGTTCTGGTGCTTGTCGCTGGACTGACGGCAGGTGAAGCCGTCGGAACGGCTTTTTTGTTTGCGGGCGTACTGCGCTTGATTGCAGCTCCTTTCTATCTAATCGGTAAGCAAATTCATTCGCGTTACCTATGGCTTTTGTTGCAAGGCGCCGTTCCTGGCCTTTTGGTGGGCACCTGGTTGCTTCATTTGTTGAGCCGAGACGCCGGCAACCCTGTGGTGATCCTGCTGCTCGGTGTAATCTTGGCAACATCATCGAGCGTGACTTTTATCAGGCGCATGCAGAATCCGGCGTTCGCCGGGAAAAACCATCGCTGGCTTCCCTGGCTGGCTCTGCCCATCGGAGTGGAATCGGGATTTTCATCGGCAGGCGCTGGAGCGCTCGGGACGGTTCTTCTGCTCAATTATTCCGAAATGACGCCAATGCAAGTGGTGGGAACGGACTTGCTGTTTGGATTGGTATTGGCGGTTATCGGCAGTGCTTTTCATTGGAGTTTTGGATCGATCAGCACGCCGATACTTTTTGAGCTTCTTCTGGGCGGCATTCCCGGAGTGGTCCTCGGCTGCTTGCTGGCTCGGAAAGTCCCCGCAAGCAGGCTGAAAACGGCTGTGGCCATGGTCGCTATCTTTGCCGGCTTGCAATTGGTCTGGACCGGCGGACGTACGTTCGTAGAACAACACGCCGCGAAGGTCGCGAACAACATCACAAGAGCAGGTGCCGGCCATGCGCGATAGCCAAGCTGGTTTCGCTGAGGAATTTCTTGGAATTGTGTCGCCGCTGAAAACCGCAACATCGTTCAACGCATTCCGCGCAATCGCTTTCCGCTGTACTTGTTGTTGACCCTACCTAGATTGTCCGCATGTTCGTCGGCGGGGTTTGGCCCGCTGAAGTTCCCAAAAAACAATCAAAGGCCAATAAACGTTAATCCATAGCACGACAAATTTTATCGCGGAGAAAAACATGCGTTTTCGAGAAATTGATTTTTATCTAAAAAACGTCTTGCGATCTGGACTTCTGATGCTTGTGTTGTGGGCGAGTTACGCAACCGTTTGCTCCGCGCAGGGAGAAGCTTCCATTCAAGGGACCGTGACCGACTCGTCTGGAGGCGCCGTGCCTGGCGTCGCAATTCGAACCAAGAATGTGGAGACGGGAGCCGAGCGCAACCAGGTGACCGATGAAGCGGGTCGGTACACCGCAGCCGCACTTGCTGCGGGCCGCTATGAGGTGCGCGCGGAAAAGACCGGCTTTCGCAGCGAAGACAAAACGGGAATCTCATTGGTGCTGGGCCAGCGCGAAACCGTGGACTTAGTGCTGCAAATCGGAGGCGTCGAGCAAACTGTGCACGTGGAATCCGCACCTACCATCGTCGCTGTTACCACGGAAGACGTTTCGGGTTTGGTCGGCGAGCGGCAGGTGAAGGATCTCCCGCTTAATGGCCGCAGCTACGATCAGTTGCTTACGCTTAATCCCGGAATTGTGAACTACACCTCGCAAAGGGCTGGCGGCATTGGCACGTCGAACTCGGTTGTTGGAAACATGTTCTCTGCTTCAGGCCACCGTCCGCAGGAGAATCTTTTTCTTCTGAACGGCGTTGAATTCACCGGCGCGTCGGAAATCAACAACACTCCTGGCGGAGTCAGCGGACAGCTTCTGGGAGTAGAGGCGGTGCGGGAATTCGAAGTGGTGAAGGATACTTACAGTGCGGAGTATGGCAAGCGGCCGGGCGCGCAAGTCAACATCGTGACCGCCAGCGGAACGAACCAACTTCACGGAGCGTTGTATGAATTCGTGCGCAATAGTGCTCTGGATGCGCGCAACTTTTTCGATCAGGGCAGCATTCCGGAGTTCCAGCGCAATGTGTTCGGTGGTTCGCTGGGCGGGCCGCTCAAAAGAGACAAGGTATTTCTGTTCGGCAACTATGAAGGCTTCCGGCAGAACCTCGGCTTGAGCGATGTCACGCTGGTGCCGGATGGCACGTCGCGGGCCGCCGCTGTTGCCAGTGTGCGACCGTTGCTGGCACTGTGGCCGGTGGCCAACGGTCCGGAACTCTTGACGTCCTCAGGAGCTCAAAGCGGAATTGCCAAGACGTTCAGCAATCCCGTGCAGAATATTCGTGAGGATTTCGGAACAGCACGCTTCGACGGGACCCTTTCTAACAACGATTCGTTCGCGGCAATCTACACCGCGGACGACAGCGAAGCTCATTCCCCGACGAACAATCCTCTTACTTTGGTGGATATTTTCTTGCGGGAGCAGGTGGCCAGCGTGAGTGAAACTCACATTTTTTCTTCCAGCCTTCTTAATAAGGCCACTCTTGGATTTTCGCGCGGGGCGTTCTATTTCAACAGCGGCACAACCATAAATCTGCCCGGATGGATACACGATGGCCAGCCCGTTGGAGCTGTTGTGGTAGGCGGCGGGACCACACTCAATGGCGCTTCGCAGATCACCAACGGCGGCACCAACGCGGGCAGTAATCTGAGTGCCGTCCGTAACCTGTACACGATATCCGACCAGATGACGTTCACTCGTGGGCGGCACATATTTAGCTTCGGCGGTTGGTTCCAGAGGCTGCAATCCAACGACAGTCTAGTTCAAGATCGGTACGGCCAGATTTCCTTCACCAACTTGCAGAGTTTTCTTCAAGGCAAAGTGAGCACTTACACGTATGCGCCGAGCTATACACCTTTGTCATGGCGGTCCACGCAAGGAGCTTTCTTTGTCGAGGACGCGATAAAAGTGAACCCCTCGCTGGAGTTGCGGGTTGGCTTTCGAGGTGAATCGACGAGTGGCTGGAACGAGGCACAGGGACGCGCCTCGAATTACTTATTTGATTCGGGCGGCGTGATTCTCACGAATCCGGTTGTCAGCGGGTCTGCTCTCGCTCTGAACAACGCGAAATTCTTGCCTGCGCCGCGCGTTGCGGTTGCGTGGTCTCCATTCGCATCAAAGAGGACGGTTGTGAGAGCGGGCTTCGGTCTGCATTACGCACTGTTTGACAACTTGAGTTATCGTCTCGACCAAAATGGCCCCTTCAATTCCGTGTTTGCCGTGAAGGATATTTCGTTCGCCAGTATCGCTCCGGACGCAACGTATAGCGGCGCAAAAGTTATCCCGAGCGGCGTGCAGCCGGACCTAAAGACGCCCACTGTGGAATCATGGAGCTTGAAAGTTGAACAGCAACTCTCTCGCAACACTTCCGTAAGCATTGGATATGCGGGTTCGCATGCCTACCACGAACTACTTTCCGTTGATGCGAACCTTCCGACACCAACAATTTGCCCCGCGTCGCCTTGCCCTGCAGGTTACCCCGATGGAGCGTTTTACTATCCCGCTGGCACCGCACTGCAAAACAGTGCCGTCTGGAATACGACGCACTGGTTCTCGCAGGGAATTAGTTCGTATAACGGTTTGACCGTTGACGTAAATCGCCGCTGGTCGCATGGCGTGCAATTTCGCGGCGCTTATACATTTTCGAAGACGCTCGATGATGGCGACAACATGAACACCAGCGTGGCCACAAACTCTCCCGCGTTTGTTGCGAATCCGCTGCAGCCAAAGTCGGATTATGGCCGCGCTTCTTTCGACGTAAGCCACGCCGCCGTTCTACAGGCCACCTATGACCTTCCCTTCGGGCGCGCGAAACTTACAACGAGAGCGCAGTGGTTCGAAGCGTCGATCAAAGATTGGCAACTCAGCGCAATCGTGACTCTGCAATCGGGACTACCGTTCACGCCGCAGCTGTCATATAACCCTTCGAACGACGGCGACACGCGCAATCCGGTACGGCCATCATGGAATCCTAATTTCACTGGGCCGGTGATTCTGGGTGGACCAGATAGCTATTTCGATCCGCATGCCCTTATCCAGCCGCTCCCGGGCACTTACGGCAATGTTGGACGGAATGTCCTCCAAGGGCCAGGATTGGCACAAACAGATTTCTCGTTGGCGCGAAAATTTCCGCTCTCAGAACGACTTGCATTGCAGTTTCGTGCGGAGTTCTTCAACCTGTTGAATCGCACAAACTTCAACACGCCAAATCCGGTGGTGTACGTGGCGGCAAACGGAGGCCCGTCGCCAACAGCTGGGGTGATTACCTCAACGACCACGACATCGCGGCAGATTCAATTTGGATTGAAACTCATTTGGTGACATGGGCCTGGTTCAGGACTGCAAGTGTGTCCAAAGAATCTGTCTCATTGAAGAGGTGCAGTCGGAGAATGGAGTGAACCTTAGGCATCATCAAGTACGATGGGTCTTCAGATCAACACGTCACCTGCGGGCGTGAACAAAGCCGCAAGGCTGGCGAACGGCGCGGCCAAGGCACACGACATTAGTGTTGGTTTCCAAACCGAAGCCTCGACATGCGTGTTTGGCCGTCAGTTCATCGAGGTCGGCGTTTGCGGCACATAACCTCGTGCCGATCGAACTCCAGGCATGCGGCAATTGCCACCATCGCCCGTCTCGCAGCGAAGTTTGATCGCGATTTCCGCCAGACGAGCTGCCCGTTCAATCAGTTGAAACTCACGTAGGGAAGGCTCCCGCGAAACACAAGAGTACATCTCCAGAGAACCGAGATCTTCACCACGCTCAGCCCCGATGACTACGGAAAAGAAAATATGCAGACCAAAAAGCGCAGTGCTGCGCAAAACTTCAGCGGCGCTGATTTCGTTATTGAGTGGCATGGAGATTAGAGAAACCATATTCCCAATCTGACAATCAAGAGCGTTACAAATATCGTTCAGAATTTTCGACACTGGCGCTCGAGCAGAAATCGACTGAAGAATCTGCTCTTCTGCATTCAGCAAATATTGAATTCTGTTTTCGGAATAGCGCGGCGGCACAGAAGTTTGCCACTTCGCCAGCGAGCGGAATTCAGACTCATCCATATGAGCTTTCCTCTTTTCAACAGCGCGCCCTAGATCATTCTCGCTTCTCGTGAAACTCAGCGTCCCCGGAGACCGAATAAAGCGAGTGAGCGGAGAGGAGCGACCCTGGCCTCTTGGCTTTCATCGCGTGAAGAGCCATGTCCGCCGCATACAGAAGAGTTCCGATGGTGTCGGCATCTTGCGGATAACCAGCAACTCCTACACTAACGGAAAGTCTTGGATTTTCGGTGTCCTTCGCAAGGAAGTCGCAAATCCGCTGCGCTACCAATGCGGCGGCGGTTGGGCCTGTTTCTGGCAGGACCAGAGCAAATTCATCCCCCCCGTAACGAGCTGCCGTGTCCACGGACCTGCAACAGTCCCCAACAATCTCCGCCAGCCTGCAGAGCGCCCGGCTCCCCATCTGATGCCCATACTGATCGTTGATCCACTTCAAGCCATCGAGGTCCAGCAGAAGTAGAGAAAACTCGCGTCCGGTACGCTTGGTTCGGCAGATCTCTGCGTGCAACACCTCGAACAGCCGGCGATAACTGGCTAAGCCGGTCAACGAATCGCTCAAGGCCTGATGCCGCTGTTGATCCTCAAGCGTCCGCTGCTCACTGACATCCACGACGATCATTTCATGGCCTGCAAAGTTTCCATGA
>Ga0070716_100000132_pt1 | contig 29801 bp, 26 predicted proteins | sample LARL112metaG_FD_71395 | JGI IMG/M metagenome (GOLD analysis project Ga0070716, IMG submission 71395) | Corn, switchgrass and miscanthus rhizosphere microbial communities from Kellogg Biological Station, Michigan, USA - LAR L11-2 metaG | ecosystem: Host-associated > Plants > Roots > Rhizosphere... | reverse complement strand
GGGCGATCTTTCTCGTACACGCGGCGCGAGTACTGCGGCGGAATGATGACCGCGCCCTGTATCTTGCCGTTGCGCACATCTTCGCGCGCCGTCTTCTCGTCGTCGTAGTAGACGGGAACGAAGGTGCGCATGTTAGCGCGCACGGAATCGAATGCCTGGCGGATTTTTAGCGCCTGCGTGCCGCCGTCCTGGTCCACTACTCCGAGCCGCGCGTCTTTGATCTTGCCGCCAAACGCGTTGCCCAGCACGATCAACTGCACCAGAGGGAAGATCATCGACGCCAGCATCAGCGTGGGTGACCGGAAAAATTTGCGCATTTCGCGCTCGACAATCGCCATCATCCGGTTCATGGTTGCAGTCCTGGCCGCTGCGGCATGGTGAACCCGTATGCCTTCACCAGTTCATCGCGCAGCTGGCGTCCGGTGTAGTGGACGAAGACGTCGTCCAGCGTTGTGCTCTGCACCGTTAGCGTCTTCAAGGGAATTTTCGCGTGCACGGCCATCTCCACCAGCGCGGTGGTGGTGGCCGAGCCGTTGCCGGTGAGCACCCGGTACATGCCCGCTCCCTCATGTTGTACTGAGGTCACATCGGAAAGACTGCGCAGACGTTGCTCCAAATCTTCAGGCGGATGCTCGAACTGCACTTCAATCACGTTCGATCCGGGCACGCTCGCCTTCAGCGCCGCCGGTGTATCCAGCGCCACCAGTTTGCCGTGATCCACAATCGCGATGCGATCGCATAAGCGATCGGCTTCGTCCATGTAATGCGTCGTGATCAGAATCGTGAGTTGGCGGTTCTTCTTGATGTTGGTCAGCATCTCCCACACGGCAACGCGCGAGACCGGGTCGAGTCCTGTGGTCGGCTCGTCCAGAAAGAAGATGCGCGGGGAATGCACCAATCCGCGCGCAATCTCCAGCCGCCGCCGCATTCCGCCCGATAGAGTCTTCGTCTGCGCATCGCGCCACTTGGTCAGGTCGACCAGTTGCAGCAGTTCGTCGATCGCTTCTTTCCGGCGCTTCGCGGGGACGTCGTACAGCTTGGCGTAAATGTTGAGATTCTCTTCCACCGTCAGGTCGAGATCGCTGGTCAGGGCTTGGGGAATCACGCCAATGCAGCGCCGCGCGCCGTCAGGATCTTTCGCCACGTCGTGACCTGCAACGACCGCTCGCCCCGCCGTGATCGGCAGCAGCGTGGTCATCATGCGGATCAGCGTCGACTTGCCCGCACCATTCGGACCGAGCAGCCCGAAGATTTCTTCGTCCGCCACGTGAAACGTGACGTCGTCCACCGCCTTGAAGTCGCCGTACTTCTTGACGATGTGCTCCACGTCAATCGCGTTGGCGCCGGTCTTTTCGGGGCCCTCGCAGCCATGACCCGCCTGTGCGTCCTTGCCGTTGGTCGTGCTCATGGACGCTGCTCCACCGACGCATCCTGCCGGGGCGTGCCCTTGAGTTGATCGGGCGACACCAGCACTTCGGCGGTCATGCCCGGAACGTACGCGCCCTTGGGATTTTCAAGCCGCACCTTCAACACGATCGTCTTGATGTCGCGCTTGCGCCGGTTGACGTCGCGCTGGGTCGCGAAATCCGCCTCAGCCGCTTTGAAAAATACTTTGCCGTTGGTCACCGTGCCGCCCGGCAACCGCACGCGCAACGTATCGCCCAGGCCGATGTGGTCGGCCTGCGTTTCCGGAATCGCGGCGCGCACCCAGGTATCGCTGAGATCCACGATGGTCACGATGGGCTGCCCGACACTCAGCACTTCTCCCTCGCGGGCAGCGCGAACTGAAACTGTTCCGGTCACGGGTGCGTAAATGTTGGTGTAGCCCAGCCGCACTTCCGCTTGCCGCTTCTGTTCCTCGGCATTCTTCAAATCCGCCTGGGTCGAGGCCACGGTGCTCTGCGCTGCATTGGCCTGATGGGTACGAGCAATCGCCGCGTTGAGGTCTGCTTCCGCTGCGGTGACCTGATCTTTAAGCGACTGGACATTCGCTCTTGCGGCGGTGAGATTCGTCTCGGCCTGCACGCGCTCCTGGTCCGACGCCACGCCTTGCTTGGCCAGTTCGATCATGCGCCGGCTATCGCTCTGGGTGCGCTCAAGCGCCGCCTGCGCTTGTGCCAACTGCGAAGTCATGGAACGCAACTTGGCCTGCATATTCGCAACATCGCTGCTGGTCGAGCCTTGCGTTGACTGCTCGGTGTAACGCATGCCGGAAACCTTCGACCGCAAACTCGAGATGTTGGCCGTAGCTGCTGCGGCCTGCGCCTGCAGTTCCGCTGGATCGATGACCGCGATCAACTGTCCCGCCTTCACGGGCGTGCCTTCGTCCACCAGAAGTTTCTGCAGGCGTCCTTGCGTCTGCGGGCTCACGATGACCTGGTTCGAGTCCACGGTCCCAATCAGAACAAGATCCTTGTTGCTGGGCGTGGAAAAAAAGTAGTAGCCGAGCGCGATCAGAAAAATGATGCCCAGCAGAATGAAAAAACGGTTACGCGGATTCACCTGGATTCTCCCTCGACCGGCAGGGCCGTCGGTTGGAAGAGAGCTGCGGAAATGAAATCGAGCACGGCAGCCCGCCGGGCCGCCAAACGCTCCGGACTGAGCGGGTCCTGGTCCGTCATCACCTTCATGAACGGGGCCACGCCGAAGTAATGCACCACCACGGCAATGATGGACGGAATGTACTGCAGGGGATCGACTGGGCGAAAGACCCCTGCCGCAATACCTTCGCGAAACACCTTCACGAGTTCTTCAAACGCGGGGCGCATGTACGACTTCATCACGCGCAGCGCCTGCGGACTCCGCGGCATCAGGAAAGTCTGCCGCTGCACCATCTCCCGATGTTGTGGATGCGAAGCAAGAAAATCGAACAAGCTGCCCACGTAGCGCAGCAGCCTTTCTCCCGGAGGAGTTTTTTCGTGCAGGATCGGCATGAGCACGGCATCACGTTCGCGAAACACCTGCTCGAGAGCCGCACCGTAGAGCGCGTCCTTGTCGCGGAAGTAGTAATAAAGGAGGGCCTTATTGACCTTGGCAGCCTTGGCGATGGCATCGGTGCGCGCCCCAGCCACACCCCCGCGCGCAAACTCGCGGATGGCCGCCTGCAGAATCGCCGCGCGACTCTCCTCCGGCTTCCCCCGCGATCCCAACCGCGCTCGTGCCTGTCCAGTGGCCATGGTGTACCTCGAGAGCCATGTCCTTCCCTAAAGATTTCGCATTAACTAACCAGTTAGTTAGATTATAAAACACACTCGATGAGCTCGGCAAGCGCCGCCGCTCGACCAGAAATGTTCGGTGCCCCAGGTTCGCGTCCGTTCTTTGGACGCTAACCTGGGCTTACAAATACGCCGCCCTCGGAATGGTCAACCCTGTTCTATAATCTCGCCCGCGGAGACTCCACGATGCTCCCTGTCAAACTCATTCTCTGCCCCACCGACTTCAGTGGTCCCGCCTGTACCTGTGTGCGCACTGCCAGCGAACTGGCCGAGCACTTCGGCGCCGAGCTTCTCCTGGTAAACATCGTGCCCGCCGTCCCCAGCGTACCGTCCGACCCCAACTACGTTTTCAAGATTCCGGAATACGAGCGCTACCTCCACGCCGACGCGGAAGCCCATCTGAAAAAAGTGCGCGAAGAGCTGGTCAGCAAGAACGTGAAAGTGCGCACTCAGGTCGGCCACGGCTCCGCCGCCGATGAGATCGTCCTCATCGCCAAGGTCGAAGGCGCCGACCTGATCGTCATCTCCACTCATGGATCGACCGGGCTTGAGCGGCTGGTCTTTGGATCAGTCGCGGAAAAAGTCGTCCGCCTGGCGGAGGGCCCAGTGCTGACGGTGAGGCAACAAGAGAAGGCGGCGTAAGAATTTGCTGGCTGCGAAAGCCACCAGTTTCGCCGACATCCGTACGTTACAGAGAACGAGAGCTAGCGCCAACTCGATCGTGAACCGAGACTAAAACGTACCCGCAGTTCCACTCTCCTCGAGCAGAGAAGGCAGACCTATACAAACCATCAAGTTCTTTGAATTTCCCTTTCGCCACTTAATGCAGCATCTCTGGAGGAGCACGGCGAAGAAATGCGACTCGCCGGGAGGCTTCCATGGCCAAGGCACGAACTGCGAAATGGCGAAAACCGCCCACCCCCATACCTGAGAGGGTGGAAGTCGGCAAATTGCTGGAGATTTTGTCGGCTTGCGATCGCGGGGTCGTGGAATTTTCGATGGGACTTTATAACGTGCCGCGCCGGGACCGGATCATGATGCGACGGCACAACCGGCGCTTGCATCGTGCGCTTAAGTCATACTTGCCACAACTTTTGCACCCGCAGCAACCGTTGTTACCGCTCCCTAACTATCGCTAAACGTCAGAGGGCGCCGGGATGCGTGATCAGTTGTCAGCAACTGCCTACGATCGCCGCCCCTGCAAGGGTATAATTCTGCCCGCCGATGACTCTCCCTGCGGGCACCAAACTCGGCTCCTATGAAATTCTGGGCCCGTTGGGTGCGGGCGGCATGGGCGAAGTCTATCGTGCCCGCGATCCTCAACTCACTCGCGACGTCGCGATCAAAATCCTTCCCGCTTCTTTCTCCTCTGATCCCGATCGCCTGCGACGCTTTGAACAAGAAGCCCGCGCCGCTGCTGCCCTCAACCATCCCAACATACTCTCGGTCTTCTACTTCGGAACCTATGAGAAAGCGCCCTACTTAGTATGTGAACTGCTGGAAGGTGAGACGCTTCGAGAGCGTCTGCGAGTGGGCGCTCTTCCCGTTCGCAAGGCCGTGGATTTTGCGACGCAAGTTGCCCGTGGACTCGCCGCCGCTCATGCGAAAGGCATCGTTCATCGCGACTTGAAGCCGGAAAATATCTTTCTCACTCGCGATGGACGGGTCAAGATCCTGGACTTCGGCCTCGCCAAGCTGACGCAAGTGGAGCCGGCAGCACAATCGGAAACCGCCACTCTGCAAACCGAACCAGGAGTCGCCATGGGGACTGTCGGATATATGTCTCCCGAGCAGGTCAGGGGGTTGAACGTCGACTACCATTCCGACCTGTTCAGCCTGGGCGCCATCCTCTACGAAATGCTGTCTGGAAAACGCGCATTTCATAAACCCACCGCGCCCGAGACTCTGACGGCAATCCTCCACGAAGATCCAGCCACGCTTCCGGAAGGTTCAGCGTCAGTCTCTCCCGGATTGCAGCGGGTTATCTTGCGATGCCTGGAGAAGAATCCCTCTCAGCGCTTCCAATCCGCGTCGGACCTTGCCTTCGCACTCGAGGAGCTTTCCGGGTCCGGCAGTTCCACTGCCGTCTCGCAAAAAGGTGTGCGCCCCAAAACGTACTCGCGCTGGCTCGCACTAGCAGTGGCCGTAGCACTCGCCGGGGCAGCGCTCTACCCTCTGCTTTCCCGACGTGCGTCCGATGCGCCGCCCGTGCAGGTGCAAGCCGCGATTCTGCCCCCGACGGGCGACGGATTCTGGGCGAACCTCACGCAACCCGCCGCCATTTCCCCCGATGGAAAATTCCTCGCGATCGTTGCCATGCACAATGGTCAGCGTCAGTTATGGTTGAGGAAGCTGAATGCATCCGACGCGCAACTCATCGCAGGAAGTGAGGACGCGGCCAACCCCTTCTGGTCTCCCGACAGCCGGCACATTGCTTTCTTCGCCTATGCAAAATTGAAAAAGGTCGACGTTGCCGGCGGGCAGGTCACCGATCTTTGCCCTGCGGGCACATTTAACCTGGGCGGCTCCTGGTCCTCGCGGGGCGACATCCTCTTCGCTCCCCTCGCCGACACTTTGAAACATGTTTCCGAGAGCGGTGGCTTGCCTGAATCGATTCCAGGCATACCCCTGAGCGATGGCTTCCTTGGGCAGGAGTGGCCCACTTTCCTTCCCGACGGAAACCATTTCGCGTATCTGGAGTGGAAGTATCCGTCTGCGGGCAAAGAGGAAAACACTGTCCGGATCGGTTCGCTCGACGGCCAGCCGCCGCGAAAGGTCCCTCTGACCTCAACCAATGTTGAGTTCTCGGGCGGATATCTTTTGTTCAGTCGCGAAGGGGATCTGTTCGCTCAGAAGTTCGATCCTGATCATCTCGAGTTGAAAGGCGCGGCGTTGCCGATCGCCCGAAACATTCAGTTCGACACCTTCTTTAACGATGGCTCCTTCACAGTTTCTAAAAGCGGCATTCTCGTTTATGCGCCGGCGGGCACGGGTGTCAATTCTCGCTTGACTTGGATGGACCGCAACGGCGCATCCCTGGCCACCCTCGGCGACCCGCAACACTTTGAGACACAGGCAATCTCGCCGGATGGAAAACGGGTGATCGTCGGAATCAAGCCGGCCAATGCGCGTGAAAATCTCTGGATCTACGATGTCGAGCGCGGCACTCGCGTGCCACTGGACCCGAGTGACACCGGCCCAACGTTATACAGTTGCCGCTGGTCTCCCGACGGCAAGCAGGTGGCCTATCGGAACACTGTTGGAAACACGTCCGCTTTGCTGGTACACGACTCCGATGGCTCCGGCCACGAAAGACAGGTGGGAGAGCAATTCGACGGCGCGGTCACCGTAGAGGATTGGTCGCCGGACGGCAAGTATGTGCTGGTGAATCACAGCCAGTTCTTGGGAAAGCAGAACTGGCATGACAATCTGCGACTGCTGCCCGTGGCAGGAGAAGACAAACCACTGATGTCGATCGACAACGCCATTGAGGGCAAATTCTCTCCCGACGCTCACTGGCTCGCCTACTACGACGGGAGCACCGGCCAGGTCTATGTTCGACCTTTCGGACGTGCCGGGGGCGCGATTGCCGTGTCTTCCAGCGGCGGGAGTGATCCTCGTTGGCGCGGAGATGGGCAGGAACTCTTCTACATCACCGACGAGCTAATGCTCGTTTCCGTGCAGGTACGAGAGTCGGCGCAGGAATTTCGCGTGCTCTCCTCTCGCCCGCTCTTCCGCCTCCCGCTTCCTTTTAACGTGGGCTTCTACGATGTAACCCGTGACGGGAAGCGCTTCCTCGTGAACGCCAGAACTCCACAGGAGCAAATGGCGCCTCTGACTCTCGTCACCAATTGGTCAGCACAGTTCAAATAATTTGGACTGGTCCTGATTACCGGCATCCGCCCGCGATCGACGGCACCAGCAGAATCTCATCCCCATCCTGAAAGGCGTATGTCGTCCCGCCCAGAAAGCGGATATCTTCCTCGTTCACATACACGTTCAGAAACCGCCGGACCTCCCCGGCCTCATCGCGCAGGTGCGGCTTCAGTTGCGGGAATTTCTGATCGAGGACAGTAAACAACTCGCCGAGATTCGCCGCGGAGCAATCCACTTTGCCGACACCTTCTGTGAGACGGCGTAACGCCGTCGGAATTTGCACTGTGATCGACATATCAGGCCTCCACTGTTTCCGGAACATCCAGCGTGTTCGAAAGATACCGTTCGAACTCCGCCAGCTTCGGTGCGATCGCCGCCTCGGCTGCGTACTCGCCGGCCAGCGCATCGGTCGTCTTCAATCCATTGCCCGTAATGCAGAGCACGGTCGTCTCCTCCGGCGAAATGCGGCCCTCGCGATACAGCTTGCGCGCACACCCAACAGTCACACCGCCGGCCGTCTCGGTGAAAACGCCTTCCGTCTGCGCCAGCAGTTGCATGGACTCAACCACTTCAGCATCCGACACATCTTCCGACCAGCCGCCGCTTTTCGTGATCGCCTTGATCGCGTAATGCCCGTCCGCGGGATTGCCGATGGCCAGCGACCGCGCAATCGTGGCGGGCTTCTGCGGTTCGATCTCGGCGCGGCCCGCCTTCACGGCCGTCGAGATCGGCGAGCATCCCGTTGCCTGCGCTCCGAAGAACTTCACCGGCTTGGCTTCCACCAGCCCCAGCGTGATCAACTCATCGAATGCTTTTTTGATTTTCGTGATCAGCGATCCGCCGGCCATCGGCACAACAATGTTGTCAGGCAGCCGCCATCCCAACTGTTCTGCGATTTCGAAGCCGACCGTCTTCGATCCCTCGGCGTAGTACGGCCGCAGATTCACGTTCACGAATCCCCAGCGATGCTCGTCGGCAATCTGCGAGCACAAGCGGTTGACCTGGTCGTAGCTGCCGGCGATGCGCACGACCTTCGCGCCATACACCTGGGTGCCCAGAATCTTCGCGGGCTCGAGATCCGCAGGAATAAAAATCCATGCCTTGAATCCATTGCGCGCAGCCTGCGCCGCGACCGAGTTCGCCAGGTTCCCGGTCGAGGAGCACGACACCGTGTCGAATCCAAACGCGCGCGCCTGCGACAACGCGACGGCGACTACGCGATCCTTGAAGCTCAGCGTGGGCAGGCAGACGGCGTCATTCTTGAGGTGCAGTTTCTGAGCGCCAAGTTGCTTCGCCAGGTTGGGCGCGCTCAGCAGCGGCGTAAACCCGACCGGCAACTTGGCTTGAAAGTTTTGGGGGAGGGGGAGGAGTTCGGAATAGCGCCACATGTTGGGAGGGCGCTGGGTGATCTTCTCGCGCGTAAACTCGGCGCGTGCTTCTTCGTAGTCGTAGGTGATTTCCAGGGGAGAAAAACAGTCGTCGCAGATGGACTTGGGCTGGTTCCCCCAGGTCTTACCGCACTCGCGACATCGCAATTCGTACTGAGCCATCGTGCTACTCGCATTCTCGCGAGCAGCTGAGAACGAGCGCCCCTGGAGAAAAGGCTTCTAAAGACGAAGACCTCTTCTCCGGAAAAGGAAAAGAGGTTACGGGAAAACGGGTAGAAATGCCGCTTGCCCGAATCTCATGTTCCCCGTTTCCAGGAGAGAGTTGGCACCAAGCAATCGCGATAGATGATCGCGACCCGGTTGCCGTGGCGTCTCAGGGCTCGTCCCTCAGCCACTCTGCATGAAATTCAAAGCCAGCCCGCGAACGGGCTAACTTGGGAATAGATGTTACTTGTCACATGGAGGTGTGTCAAGCACGGGCTCGATCGACTTTTTCGATTTACCCGTGCGGAATCTCGACTTTGCAGTCCGTCATACCGATACTCTTTCTCTACTCAAAGCGCGGCGGTTTCAACTTGCAAGCCAGTCAAACGTCGCGCAGTCTACGTCAGCTTCACATCCAGCAGCGCCAGCCAATACTGCAGCGACTGCAATGCAAATCCGCAAAGGATGAGTCCAATCCCGAACACGCCCATCCGCCGCTCCGGAAGATTGTCCGCGTAGTACTCGATGTAGGGATTCACCGTAATCCCTACGCCGGTGACAATGCCGGTGACCAGGCCCACGCGAATTGCAAACGCCCACGGATGCGCGACGTGATGAATGAAGGTACTGCACGCCAGAGCCGTGGCCATATAGCCGAACGTCCGAACCACGGTGCCCCAGAATTGACGGCGAGTAAGCCTGGGACGCCGGAACGCCGCATAGTCCAGCGCGGGGCGCATGCCCCTTGAATACGCGAAGGCCTGACCGATCGTGATGAGAAGAGCAAAGGCGATTGCGAATCCGGAGCCCGTAGTCCGGTAGAGGCCTATGCCGAAACCGAGTCCGCGAATGGCCGAGAACAAGACTTCCCATGGCAAGGAATAATGTTCGAGTCCCCGGGCTCCTCGATTCAGTTCAATGGCCAGCGTGACACCGGTCGCAATCCCCGCGGCCAGGCCGAAGATCAGACCGAGGCCAAGCCCATACCCCACTCCGAAAACCAGCGAGTACGTCACCGCTCGCGTGAGCACGCGGAGCGGCCCGTGCTGTCCGCCCAGCAAGTCATACGCCAGATACAGACTGCCCAGCACATCCAGACACGTGCCCGAGATGCTGATGGCTGCAACTGTGTGGTGATCCATTCAACCCTGGTGTTGACACTGGTGATTATGCCTTGCAGAGCGGGTGAACGTGAAGGGTTGGCCGTGAGAAGCATTGTCGGGCGAAATCAGATGCCGTCGTGACCCGCGTCTGGCCCCTGCTAGAATCAAGGATTAGCCCGTCCATCATGGAAGCAGCATACATCCGCAACTTCGCAATCATCGCCCACATCGACCATGGCAAATCCACGCTGGCCGACCGCCTACTGGAACTCACCGGGTCGCTTGCGATGCGCGAGATGCAGGAGCAGGTCCTTGATTCCATGGATCTTGAACGCGAACGCGGCATCACGATCAAGGCCCACGCCGTCCGCATGATGTACCCCGCCCAAGATGGCACGATCTATCAACTGAACCTCATCGACACTCCAGGCCACGTTGACTTTTCCTATGAGGTGTCTCGCGCCCTGGCCTCCTGCGAAGGCGCACTCCTCATCGTCGACGCCTCCCAGGGTGTCGAAGCCCAGACTCTCGCCAACGCCTACCTCGCCATCAATCACGGTCTCGAAATCATTCCCGTCATCAACAAGATCGACCTCCCCAGCGCCGATATTCCGCGCGCCAAAGAGATGATTGAAGGCGCGGTCGGCCTAGACGCTTCCGACGCTTGCCTCATCAGCGCCAAGACGGGACAGGGCGTTCCCGACGTTTTGGAAGCCATCGTTAAGCGCATCCCTCCGCCGAAAGGATCAGCCCAACACGCACTGCAAGCCTTGATCTTCGATTCCTGGTTCGATCCCTATCGAGGCGTGATCGTGCTCACCCGCGTCTTCGAAGGCACTTTGAAAAAAGGCCAGAAGATCCGCCTTTGGTGGAACGGCCGCGTCTTGCAGGTGGAAACTCTCGGCGTGCTCACGCCCAAACCGGTCGAGATCGATGAACTGGTTGCCGGCGATGTCGGCTTCCTCATCGCCAACATTAAGAACGTCGCTGACACCAAGATCGGCGACACCATCACCGACGATGACCGTCCCGCCCTCGAACCCCTGCCCGGCTTCGAGGAGATCAAGCCCATGGTGTTCGCCGGACTCTATACCGTCGACGCCCACGAGCACACGAACCTCCGCGAAGCTCTCGAAAAACTGCGCCTCAACGACTCTTCTTTCTTCTTCGAACCGGAAAGCTCCGCCGCCCTCGGTTTCGGATTTCGCTGCGGCTTTCTGGGCCTCCTGCACATGGAAATCATTCAGGAGCGCCTGGAGCGCGAGTACAACCTCGAGCTCATCACAACCGCGCCCAGCGTCCGCTACAAAGTCACGCTCACCGATGGCAATCTCATCGAAGTCGACAATCCTTCCCGTTGGCCCGATCAGAGCGAGATTGCCAAAGTCGAGGAGCCAGTCATCCTCGCGGTAATCCTGACCAACGAGGAATATGTCGGCGGAATTCTGAAATTAGTGGAAGAAAAGCGTGGCAAGCAAAAAAGCTTCGAGTACGTCAGCGGCTCGCGCGTCATGCTGCAGTACGAGTTGCCTCTCAACGAGATCGTGCTCGACTTCTACGATCGCCTGAAGACCGTGTCGCGCGGATACGCGTCGCTCGACTACCACCTCGCCGCCTACTGGGAGTCTCCCATGGTCAAGCTCGACATCCTGGTTGCAGGCGAGCCGGTCGACGCCCTCTCGCTCATCGTGCACCGCGACTTCGCCTACGAGCGCGGCAAAGCGCTGGTTTCCAAGATGCGTGAACTCATCCCGCGCCAGATGTTCGAGGTTGCCATCCAGGCCGCCGTCGGCGCCAAAATCATCGCCCGCGAAACCGTGGCCGCCATCCGCAAGAACGTCCTGGCCAAGTGCTACGGCGGCGACATCACGCGCAAACGCAAACTGCTCGAAAAGCAAAAGGAAGGCAAGCGCCGCATGAAGCGCATCGGCCGGGTCGACATCCCCCAGGAGGCTTTCCTGGCCGTTCTAAAGGTTGGCGAAGGCAGCAATTGAGGGCGCTTGAATGCCGTTTCCACACCGGATGCAACTAACTTTTTGAACGCCTGATTACTTCTAGATGTGCAAATCTCAAGGGTTGCTTTAATTTCCGCCGATGGCGGTTGCATTTGACCGCTGCCGAACAAAACCACGCAACCTGCTATTAATCAGTCAATTAGAAGTATGCAAGGAGTTTAAATCGCCCGACCGCGCGGTCGTTATTTGGGCCTACAGGAAAGCGCGTAGGCCGGTTCCACAAGCTTTTCCACAGATCACCGGAGTGCGAATTCGTGTTAGCGAGCGTGACTCCGGGGCAGAGTCGTAGCGGTGTTACTCCTCCGCCGCGAGGCCGCCTTCCGCGAGGGTTTCAAAGCGGGTGGATTGTTTCAGGAACGCCAAATTGACGCGACCGATGGGGCCGTTACGCTGCTTGGCTATGATGATCTCGGCGCGCCCCTGCAGGTCAGGGTCGTCCTGTTTGTAGATCTCTTCGCGAAAAATAAACATCACGAGGTCGGCGTCCTGCTCGATCGATCCCGACTCGCGCAGGTCCGCCAACTGTGGACGGTGATCTCCACCGCGGCTCTCGGGCGCGCGGCTCAACTGCGAAAGTGCAATCACCGGGACGTGCAGTTCCTTCGCAAGAGCTTTCAGGCCACGCGAGATCGCTGACACTTCCTGGGTGCGATTCTCGTAGCGCTTGCTCCCGCCCGACATCAGCTGCAGGTAGTCGACCACGAGCAAGTCGAGCGACCCGCACGACTGCTGCAGGCGCCGAGCCTTGGCTCGCATCTCGCTCAGCGAGACCCCGGGCGTGTCGTCAATATAGATCTGCGAGCTAGCCAGCTCTTCCATGGCGCGCACGACCTTCTGCATATCGTCGCGCCATAACGAACCGGTCCGCATCTTGTGCGCGTCGACCCGCGCCCGCGAACACAGCAAGCGGAGCAGCAAAGCTTCCCGCGACATTTCCAGCGAGAAAATTCCGACCACCTTGCCGTCGTCGATAGAGGCATTCTCGGCGATGTTCATCGCGAAGGCCGTCTTACCCATCGAAGGCCGCGCTGCCAGAATCACGAGATCGGACTTCTGCAGCCCGCTCGTCATCTCGTCCAGGTCGTTGTAATGCGTGGCCAGGCCCGTGATGCGTTGCCCACGCTGCAACAGCGCGTCGACCGATCCGAACGAATCCTTGACGATCTCCTGGATGCCCAAGAAACCGCGCCCGATGCGCTTTTCGGATAAGCCAAAAATGGTCGCTTCGGTATCATTCAGGATTTCTTCCGCGGAGTCCGATTGCTCGGCCGCCCGTGCGATCGCGGCATTCGCCGCATGAATCAGCCCGCGCAGCAGCGCCTTGTCCCGAACGATCTTGACGTAGTGCTCAATACTCGGACGGTCGGGCACGCCATCGAGCAGCGACGACACGTACCCCATGTCGCCGATGGCCTGCAGTTCCTTGTTGCGTGACAGCTCATCGACCAGCGTGATGATGTCGATGGGCCGCGATGACTCCGCCAGATCGACCATGCGCGCATAAATGCGCCGGTGCGAATCCAGCGAAAAATCTTCCGTCCGCAAATGCTCCGCGGCTTGGTTGTACGCAAGGTTGTCGAGCAGGATCGCGCCCAGGATGGAGCGCTCGGCTTCCACGTTCGCGGGCAACATGCTGAGATTAAATTCCGTGGTCGCCAACGCCATGAGCCCTGCTCCGAGATGAGATCAGTTTTTGTAGAAGCGAACTGCAATATATCCGGGCTTCCGCTGTGGACGCGAAGTGCCTGTGTTGAAAACCATCCAGCAATTGAAAATTTCTGGCCGCCGATTTGTGGACCTGAAATTCCAAAAAGATTATAGGCGAAGAAAACACGAATATCAAAAGGTAGGCCTACCTAGCAATGCCAAAGGGAGAATTCTCCCACCCGAAACCCCCGAAAAATTCAGCGGCCCATCTGAGATCTGAGATCTGAGAACCGTCACCTGCCACCTGCGCCCAAAACAAATGCGGTCCAGGCCAGCCACCCGGACCGCATTAGTTTCGCAATTCGTTCTGTGACCCTTGTCCACGCACGAGGCATGGGGGAGTCCATCTCTCACGCGCTCCGAGAAGCGCTGTTTTCGATGCACTCGGCAGATCGCCACTTGCGAAGCGAACTTCGCACGTCGATCTGCAACACCACGGTGGCCGACGGCCAGTCCTGCCGTGTGTGGAGGACTCTGTTGAGGAGGCCGCAACGCCCGGGCAACCAGTCACGCGCCGAAGCGCGCTCTTGGAGGATCCCTCCCAGCCATTCACCCTCGAGAATCGCTGGGCACCGCCGGCTCTGCCGTAGTGCTCTGGCAGGGCACGCAGAACGTCTCGCTCGATGTCAGCACTGTGCTCCCGCACCCGTGTTCGCATCAAGCACAAACCCGGACCCGTTTGTGCAGAAACTGTGGATGCCCGCGATTCCTTGTGGAAGCGCGTGGAAAATTCGGACCATGCGCGATTAAGATCGCGCCGGAGCGATCGTGAGGTCATGGCCGAAACTGGGCACGCCACATCTTCGGCACCATGGGACACAAATTCTCCGTCGGGCCCGCAATTCTTCGCCGCACAAGAGCCACAGTCTCGTACCCCGCATCACGAAAACTGCGCGGCAGCGCACGCAACAAAAGTGCCATGACGAACCATAGCCCGCCAAGCCTCTTGAGGATGTAGATCACCGCGTCCGATTTCACTGACACTCGATTCCGCGGATCAATAACCACGATACTGTCCGGCAGTTGAGCGCGTGCTTCCGGCGCAAACGTCTTCTGCGCCAACTCACCCTGCAAGGGCGCAAAACAAAATGGATGCGCTGATCGGTCTTCCCGCAAGATCCACCGCACCCAGCCATGACAGAGTCCACAATTCCCGTCAAAAAAGATGATCTCTCCTGCGGCCTGCGGCGCGCGAACCCACGCCGGATCGAACGTAAACAGATGCACCAACAACATTCCGGTGGTGAGATCCGCAAAATTGATCAGTACCATGAGCCCGAGGTGCAATGCCACCATCGCTGACCAGATCCACGGCCGCGCGCGACGAAAAAGGGCGAGCGGCGCGAAGCCCAACTCCAGTGCTAACGCCGACCAGGTTGCAGCTTTCAAAATCCAAGCTGGCAGATCCAGCAACCAGACGCGGAATACAGTGTCGCGGGCAAGCGGATTGATCAACACACGACTCAACGCGCTGCCATCTATCCACGAGACGCTCCCCAGCTTTGTGCAACCGCTATACGAGTAGCCCAATGCCATCACGATCCACGCAGCTCGATAGAGGTCGCCCGGCAGGATCCATTTCGCCGCCTTCTCATCACCATCCGGGACCGACGCTTTCGGCCAAACTGGCGTTAGCCCGTAAGCCAGCAAAAGCCATCCGATAAACGGCATCGAGGGATTTCCGATCAGAGGATTGCGCCCGTACAAACAAGCCCACACATACCAGAGAAAGATGGCCGACACCCGATCCCAGTTCCCAAGCAGGAGGCACGCGCTCACGACCGCGCCCACAGTCAGAACCGAGCCCACGAAGAGCGGAGAGTCCCCCAACCAGAAAATGTTCGGAAAGGCATGCCACAAGGGGCTCAGCGACGCCGGCTCCAGCACGCCCTTTGACGAGAACAACTCACTTCCCCACGGCAGCAGTCTAAGGAAATGCTGCAGCAGATATATACCGAGGAGAATGCGATATACAGAGTACTGGCCGCTGGTCCAACGGTTGTTCACTGGCAAGCTCTCTCCAGGGACAGCTTGAGAGCCTGTGGTTGGCTGCCATCGCGAGGTTGCAGGCGCAATCTCGGACCGTTGCGCACACCTGAAGCATCAATGCCCAACTCCCGCAACAACGGAGCGTCCCCACACAGTGCGTACTGCGCAACGGATTCATACATCGGCCGGAGCCGCGCGTCGGACTCCATGATCGGGCCGTAGGCAAGCACAGCACCATAAACATTTCGGCGGTTATACGGACCACGCATTCCTGCCGCACGCTCGGGCGTGATCTCGAGCGAGTGAAATTGCCCGATTGCATCAGACCATTCCACAAAGAAGCGAGTCGAGTATGTTTCCAATCCGCGAACGCTCGAGAACACTTTCGGCGCCGGCGAGGCGGCGGTTGCAGCTGCCACGCCCTTGACCGCCGGAAGGTGCAGCACGTCGGCTGTCATCTGCAGCAGCCCGAGAGCCAGCAGTGCAGCCACGCTCGCTCTCACGGCCTTCCGCCTTCCGCAACCGGGACGTTCACGTCTTTGCCCAACAGCATTTCCCCCAGACGCAACTCCTGCTGGCCACCGAATCCGCACTCACCATCCCATTGCCGCGGATTGCGAAACGTTCCGAACAGCATGTCCCACAGCGGCAGGTCTGAATAGTTGAAGGAGTGCACACCCTTCTGGTGGTGAACACAATGGCTCTCTGGTCTTTGAAACAGATATCCGAGCCAGTACGGCGTGCGCACGTTCCAGTGATAGACCAGCTCAGCCAGGCCGCTCAACAGCACGGCTCCCGCCGCCGCTCCTGCCCCGACTCCGACTACCAGGTAAAGGATCGCGCTCGAGATTGCGCTGTCGGCAAGAATCTCAAAAGGATGCTTGTAGAAACTGGTGATCACCTCGATCCGCTGCGGGCTGTGATGGACTTGGTGAAACCAGCGCCAGAGGAAATTGCTTTGGTGGCGCCAACGATGCCACCAATAGAAGAAGAACGTGATGGCCACGTAGCCGGCGACCGCGCCCCCGGTCACGCCCAAGCCATCAGCGTCCCACGGGCGATGCCGCAACATCCATCCGTTCCACGCTACGCCTGAAATCCACACGGCGCCTACCTGCACGCCATTCAGCAGCAACGCCCGCAGCCACCAGCCTCGGACGCGGGGCCACCTCCGGCCGGAATTCCGAGCTTCTACAGTCATCATAATCACGGCCGCGATCAAGACCGCCAATGGGATGGTCATGTTCATCAGGAATTGGCCGACGTTTCCCATCAGACTTCTCCTTTCCCATCACCGGCTAACCGTCACGCCATCGCCAACGATCCGTCAAAACTGTCGGCGAACAGATCCAGCGCTTCGGTGACTCGCTTCTTGTCACCGCTCGACAGGTAATCCAGGAGCAGACCAATCGCCGTCGTCACAGCTAACGTCGCCAAAGCCCTCCGTCGCGCCAACGAAAGACGTTCCGGCAACACCTGCACCATCAATTCCACCCAGCTCGAAACCGCCTTTTCCAAGTACGGCCCGTACTGCTCCGGCCTCTGCAAAGCGAGACCATGAATCTCGAAAAACAGGCGTAGAAATTTCTGATGTTGCATCGAGGTGGCCCAACTCCAAAAGGTACGGATAATGTCGGAGGGTTTCCGTTGTCGTTCGCTGTCGACAATTTCCGCAAACGCCTTTTGTACCCGCGCGCGCACCACCGTCATCGCCTCCGCAAGCAGCGCATCTTTGCTGCCGAAGTGGTAGATCAGCAATCGCGCTTTGCTGCCCACTTGCGCCGCCAAGGGCCGCAACGATAAGTCAGCGACACCGTTCTCGAGGATGTACGCAATGCAAGCGCTCAGCAGATCCTCGCGGCGTCCGGAACTGACTCGTTTCTTCATGTAACGACTGTTACATGTAACGGTCGTTACAGTCAAGCAATTTCTACGAACACCCGCTCGAGGAGTACCCTGTCCCGCATGCGGATTCCTTCCCTTCTGCGATTTTTCGCCTTTTTTTTCTGCGGGTTACCGATGGCCCACGCGCAGAAAGGATCCTCCCCGCCGAACGTCGTCATCTCCCACGTCACCGTTATCAATCCTGGAAATTCATCTGTTGCTGCTGACCGCACGGTCGTCATCGAGGGCGCGAAAATCACGAGTATCGCCCCCAGCGCCGGCTTTCCGATTCCGGAGGGCGCTCGTGTCCTGGACGCCCACCGCCAATACCTCATCCCCGGCCTCTGGGACATGCACGTGCACTCGGCTTTCGGCGACTGGTTTCCCGGCGGTCGCGAAGTGATCCTGCCGCTGTTCGTTGCAAATGGAGTGACCGGTGTCCGCGACATGGGTGGCGATCTCCCGGTCCTGTTCGAGTGGAGAAAGCAAATCGCAGCCGGCAAACTTGTCGGCCCACGCATGGTCGTCTCGGGCCCCATGCTCGACGGCTACTTGCCCGGAAACAAGCTGCGTTTCCCAAGTTCTGTTCCCATCACCACACCCGAAAGCGCCGTGGCCGCGGTCGATTCCCTCAAGTCGGAGGGCGTTGACTTCATCAAGGTGCAATCCGTGATTTCGCGCGACGCATATCTCGCCGCGGCCGCCGAAGCTCACAAGCAGAACATCCCGATCGTCGGCCACGTCCCCGACAAAGTCCGCATTTCCGAGACCATCTCCGCCGGACAGAAGAGCATCGAGCACCTGATGGGAATCTTCGAAGGTTGTTCCACCGAGGAAGGCAAATTCACCCGCGGCGAAGGCAATCTCAAACTGCTGCTCAGCACGTCTGACCAGTCCCGCTGCGAAGCCATCATCCGCTCGCTCGCGCAACATCAGGTCTGGCAGTGTCCCACCCTCGCATGGCAGCGCGGCGGCACGTTTCTCGATCAACTCGACTGGAAGCATCAGCCACTCGACAAATATGTCCCTGCCCCCTGGCGCGACGTCACCTGGCGCCGCTTCAACGATGAGATGATGCCCGACCTGAAGCGCGATCCGCTGGCCTTGCGTCAGGAATATTTCAAGCGCAACTTGCAAATGGTGGGTGCAATGCACCACGCCGGCGTGCCCTTCCTCGCCGGCACCGACGCCGCACCCGGCATCTACATCATGCCCGGCTTCAGCCTGCACGACGAACTGGCCAACTTCGTCGAAGCCGGATTCACTCCTATGGAATCGCTGCAAACGGCCACCAGCCTGCCGGCAAAATTTCTCGAACAAGAGAAGTCTTTCGGGTCAATCGAGCCCGGCAAGATCGCCGACCTAGTCCTCCTCACTGCAAATCCTCTCAGGGACATTCACAACACCAGGAAGATCAGCGCAGTGATTGCGAACGGTCGCTTGTTCGTTCGTAAAGATCTCGACGCAATGCTCGCTGGCGTTGAAGCTGCCGCGAAAAAGGTGAAATGAAAATAACGTCGACTGCTGAATTCGCTTTTCAACAGGTCGGGGCTCACCATTCGGCAAGCCCCGCTAACACCCCATAGCCTCTTCAGCCCTCGAGAAAATGGCGAATGTCCGCAGTTCTTCACTCGGTCAACTCTTCAATCCGCTCCACCGTGATCGCCTTCGATCCACCGCGGTCGTAGACTTTGCCGGTCACCTTCACGAGTCTCCCTGCGAACGGCAGCAGTTTCGCGCGCACATCCACATCCGGCATCTCGACCGACACCGGATGAAACACTTCTTCACTTTTGCTCAAGATCACCAGCGGTGATCCCGCCCGCACACAAGCTTCCAGGCATCCGTTGGGCAGAGGCTTGACCACCTCGTGAAATCGATGGACGCACCCGCTGTCTCGCACATATCCCAGGATGGTTGTGGTCGGCGCATCGTCCGGTTTCTCGATCGCCCAGAATGAGCCGACGCTAGCCACAAACAGAAACACTCCTCGCAATATCTTCATCACAGGCTCCTTGCAATTATTGTTCCGACAAAATGATTCTCGCTCGGCGAGTCCATGCCATAGTTCATATATGATCGAACTATGGATGCAGCAAATTTTCTCTCCCGTGCCGGATCGCTCGTCGGCGACCCTTCCCGCGCCGCCATGCTGTGGAGCCTTCTGGGAGGCGAAGCGCGTCCCGCCAGCGAACTGGCCATGCTCGCCAACGTCTCGCCGCAAACCGCCAGCAATCACCTGCGGCTCCTGGTCGACGCAAAGTTCCTGCGCGTCGAGTCGCTCGGCCGCAACAAGTTCTATCGGTTGAATGGGCCGCTGGTGGGAGTCGCTCTCGAATCGCTCGCCGCCGCGGCACACGGCAAGCCCGCGTCGGCCGGCATCGCGCAGCACAGCGCGCCCGAGTTGGTTTTCGCGCGCACCTGCTACGACCACCTCGCCGGAGAATTAGGCGTTGCCATTCGCAACCGCCTGGAGGAGACAGACTGCCTGCGCCAACAAGGGGACGACTACCGCGTGAGCCCATCAGGAGAAAAATTCCTGCGTGGATTGGGTATCGATCTCGACGCGGCCCTCGCTAAGCGTCGTCGCTTCGCCTACGCCTGCCTCGACTGGAGCCATCGCGTACCGCACCTGGGTGGAGCGCTGGGAGCGGCTTTGCTCGACTGGATGTTTGGTCAACGTCTGCTAGGCCAGCGCAAATCAACGCGCGCCGTTCGTCTCACCGAAACAGGCCAAAAACGCCTGGCCCAACACTTCGCTATCCACCTGAACCGGACAGGCACAGCCATCGCCCATTAGCCCGGTGAGCAAGTAAATCAGCGTTCCTTGTCATTCCTGGCGAAGTGAGGCGCAACCGACCGCAGTCGAGGGACCTTGTGTTTCACTCCAAGCACTCACTTCCTCCTCAGCGCCTCCAACTCATCCATCGTCCGTGGCCAATCCGACCCCAGCAGCCGCGACAAGCTGCGATCCGCCAGTACCTTCCCGCCCGTCTGGCAGCGCGCGCAATAATTCGTCTCATTATCGGCATAGCGAATCCGCAAAATCTTGTCGCCGCACCGCGGACATGGTTCTCCGTACCTTCCATGCGCCGCCATGCCCTTGCGGAAGGCCGTCACCTTCTCCGGGAATTCTTCCTCCGCCTCTTTCCGCAACTCGTTCACCCAGTACTGCAGTGTGTGCTGCGTAGCGTGATAGAGCCGTTCCCACTCCTCCGGCTTCAGCTTGTGCGTCTGGGTGATTGGCGACAACTGTGCCGCGTGCAGGATCTCATCGGAATACGCGTTCCCAATTCCACTCAATAATCGAGGGTCCGTGAGCGCCCTCTTCAAAGTGCGGTTCTCTGCCGTAAGCGCGGCCCGGAACGCATCAAGATCACTCGCGAGAACATCAATCCCGCCCGGATCCATCGACCGCAAGCCATCTTCTCCGCTGACCACATACAACGAAGCGCGATGCTTCGTCCCAGCCTCGGTCAGCACCAGTGATCCCTCAGCAAAATCGAGCGCCGCCAGACTTCGCCGCCCATCCAACTTCGCCCCAATCGGTCGCCAGTGCAGTCGCCCAGCGATCATCAAATGCAGGACAAGCCACAGCTCTCCCTCCACCCCAAACGCGATGCGCTTCCCGACGCGCCGCAGTTCCCGCACGACACGGCCCTCCAGACTCGTCACCGGCGGCTGCGCCGACCGCAACAAAAACGGACTAGCAATCCGCACGTGCTCCAGCCTTTGCCCCACCACGCGTGGCTCCAACGCAGTCATGTATGCGGAAATGTCAGGCAACTCCGGCATGACATCAGCTTGCCTAATTGATTCCATTCGCGCAACGGCCAAGCGATGTGGACGATAACGCTTCCACCTCAGACGGGCGCCCCATCCTAGCGCGCTCTTTGCGCTAGGGTGGGATTCCCCAACTGCCTCGACTATGGGATTTTCTTGCGGCCTTCGCCTACTTCTTGGTCAAAAAGCTTCTTTTCGTCCTCCACGTCCTCGGTTGCAAATTCACTCGAATTCTCGGAATGTTGTCTCCCCCAAACGCCCCGTCCCGCGCCCCATTCAGCCCACCACTCGATTGACACTCCCCTCTGCGAAGCCTATACTCGCGCTCCGCCAACGAAAATTCCTCCGGAGACACACCATGTTGAAGCGTTCCCTGCCTGTTCTTCTGATTGCCCTGTTCGCTCTCGCGACCCTGACCTTTGCCGACGACCACGTTCGCCAGCCCAAACTCGCTCCGCAAAACAGCAACACCACGCAAGGCCTCATCGCAGTCAGCCCCGTAAACGAACGCGTCGTCTGGGCCTCCGGACGCGCCGGCACCTTCGTCGTCACCACCGACGGCGGCCGTCATTGGCGGTCGGGCGTGGTACCCGGCGCCGAAGCCCTGCAGTTCCGCGACGTCGAAGGCGTCAGCGATCGCGTCGCATACCTGCAATCCATCGGCGACAACCCCACCGACTTCCGCATCTACAAAACAACCGACGGCGGCGCCACCTGGACCATGCAATTTCAGAATCAACTGGTCGGCGCGTTCTACGACTGCTTTGCCTTCTGGACCCCGACGCGTGGAATCTCGCACAGCGACTCCGTCAACGGCGTCTTCCCCGACATCCGCACCCGCAACGGACACACTTGGAACAGCATCAGCGCCAACATGCCGCCCGCCCTGCCCGGTGAAGCCTCGTTTGCCGCCAGCGGCACCTGCGTCGCCACGGAAGGCGAGCGCAACGCGTGGATCGCGACCGGCGGATCCACCGCGGCCCGCATTCTCGCGACCACCGACGGCGGCAACACCTGGAACGCCTACGACACTCCGCTCGTCAGCAATCCGAGCGCCGGCGCTTTCACCGTTGCCTTCCGCGACGCCCGCCATGGCATCGTTGGCGGCGGCGACCTTGATCCCGCCGATCCCAACAATGCATCCACTGCTACCTCCAACGATGGCGGACGCACATGGACACTAGGCAGTCCAACGCCAGTAACCGGAGCGATTTTTGGTTTGGCCTACGTGGATGGTGGACGCCACAATCATCACGACGATGATGACGACCGCGCCGTAGTGATCACCGCCAATGCCGGCGGCGCCGCCTGGACCCCGAATGAAGGTAAGACTTGGTATCTACTGAACGGAGTTACTGGTTTCTGGGCCGTAGCCTTCGCCAGCCCCCGCGCCGGATGGCTAGTCGGCGTAAACGGCACAATTACAAAAGTCAGCTTCTAGCACGACGAAACAGGTCACCGTTTTCCATCGCGTGGTGCCTGGTGCCCCAGGTTCGCGTCCGCTCTTTGGACGCTAACCTGGGGTTTCGATCACATGGGGACCGCCTGGTCGGACACTCCTTCCGGCAAGGCCCGCACGGGACTTGTCTCGTACCCTCCCTTTTCGCACCGTCTCTTTTCGCTACCGTCCCTTTCCGCTACTGTCCCTTTCCGCTACCGTCCCTTTCCACTACCGTCCCTTAAATGAAATAGCTTCGTATCAGGGCGCGCCTTCAGGCGCGCCGCAATCCCAGATCAAAACGATTCGGCTTCAGCCGCCGTCTCTTTCGTGCTCAGATCGTCCTCCGGTGTGCCTCAGCGCAATCAGCGAGCGTTCCTCTGCGACCTCTGCGGCCGTTCTCTGCGCCCTCTGCGTTTTAAGATTTTTGCCTTGGCGATTAAAATCTTTCGGAGAAACGAAAACCGCAGCGAGGACACCCATGAGCCGATATCACATCGCCCAGGTCAACATCGGACGCATCAGAGCCCCGCTCGACGATCCCTCGATGTCCGGATTCATGAACCGCCTCGACGAACTCAATGCCCTCGCCGACAACAGCCTGGGCTTCGTCTGGCGCCTCCAAACCGGCGAAGGCAACGCCACCTACTTCCGCCCCTACGAGCACGACGACCGCATCCTGCTGAACATGTCGGTCTGGGAAGATATCGACTCCCTCAAGCACTACGTCTACCGCACCATCCATGCGGAACTCCTTCGCCAGCGCGACGAATGGTTTGAGAAATTCGCCGGAACCTACACCGCCCTCTGGTGGGTTCCCGCCGGACATCGCCCCAGCATCGACGAAGCCAAAAAAAGAATCGCCCACCTCGAGGCTAACGGACCCAGCGAATTCGCCTTCACTTTCAAAACCACCTTCCCTCCAAACGACGATTTTCAGAAAGGCATCAACTGGTCCGCGTTCCTCCCCTGCCCAGCAATTTGATTCGAGTAGTCCTCCGTGAAAGAAGATTTTCTCTGCGACCTCTGCGGCACTTCTCTGCGCCCTCTGCGTTTCAAGATTTTCTTAGCGGCCGTCCTTAACGCCCTTTGCGGTTAAAGTCTTTTTCCCCAGACCAATAAAAATCCGCATCCTGAACCAACTGCCGTTGACGAACTAACTCCACATTCCCATCCGCCGCCGAAAACGTCTCTTCCACCAACACATTCCCATCCAAATCCACATAGGAGCACTGAACCCGCGGTCCCACGAACGTCAGATTCACATGCCCATTCAAGCCAAACCCGTGCGCCCCGCGCCGGTTGTCGTAAAAATAAGGACGTGGCTCCCGCACCGGCGTGCCCAGATCCACCGGCATCCCCCCATGTCCCACGCACCGCCCGTAGCTCTTCAAATTCCCCGTGCCATTCAAATCGTACCCCGCAAGCCGATGCTCATGTCCCCAGAACCACAGCACGCGTCTCTGCACCCCGGCATCCCACAACTGCTGCGCCGGCTTCGCATATTGATCCTGAAATCCCGAATAGTTCTGATTATGAGACAAAAAAATCACTCCGCGCGGATCCTCTGCCGGACGCACCACCTCCTTCAGCCACAGCACTAGCGCCCCCGGCAGTTCGCAATCGCCACCAATCCCCGGAATGCTGTTGATCCACGGAATCCCTGACAGGATCGGAACGCCGATTGAGTTGTACCCGGTATCAATCGCGATCACCCGCCAATACTGGTTCTGCAAACAGAAGAAACTCGTCTGTTGTCCCGTCATGCCCCCGGCCGTCCGCAAACCAAGACGCGGCAGAAACACGTCGAAGTACCCGCCCCCATTGGCGTACATTTCGTGATTGCCGTTCAGTGCGAAGCTCCCCACCGATCCCACCGGCCACGTCACCGGATCGTAGTTGTTGTTCGGATTCCTAATCCCTAGGCAGTTCTCATTCACCGATGGCGGATCTCCCACGTAGTAGACGTCGCCAATGTGAATCGTGAAGTGCGGTTGAAACTTCACCATCTGCCTTGCGACACATTGCGCTTCGCTCGTTCCGGTTCCCCAATCCCCGGCAATGCTCATGCGCACCCTGTCCCCGCCGCCTTCATCCGCCAGGTCATACATCGCCGAGCACGGCGAAGCCGTGTACTCCGGAAAATAATGTTTTTTGTGAAAGACGTAAGCGAGGTAAGTCCGCGCCCAGTTCACGAGCGCAGCCGGAGCGAACAAGGCCTCCGGCGGATAATTCGGTGGCGAAGTCGCCTCCGCCGCCTGCCGCAACTGCGAGAGCGCCGCCGACCGCGGCAAATCCTTCAGATCATGCAACTGCCGGCGTTCCTGCACCGGCCGGCTCGACCGAGTACTCATCGCAAGATTCTAAGCGACGTAGCTCGGAGATCGTGTGGGAGGCGGGAACCGTTGTGGGTCGGACACTCCTGTCCGACATCTCTGACACAGACCTGACTCGCTCACGAACTTTTGCGCGATAGCTCGTATCAGGGCGGGCCTTCAGGCGCGCCATATCCCTCGATTAAGAAATCCGGCTTCAGCCGCGGTCTCTCCGAGCCCTTTGCGGTTAAGAGATTTTCCATTTCTGCGAAACGCCAGCGTCGCCAACCCGCACTATCCTGTCAGAGACCACTCAATCAAGGAGAACGCCTATGCCGAAGGGGATGCTCACCGTAGTGGCAAGTCTCGATATCAGCCAGTTCTGGCCGGCCAGCAAGGGCACCAGTTCTTCCGACGGCGATACCGTCCATCTCAAAGTCGATCCCACCACGTCCTTTCTCTTCTCCAGTTCGCCCGGCAAGAAGCCGAAAATCGTCAAGGATTTCGTGGGTAGCTATGTGGTCGACCACACGAAGAAAAAGGTCATCACCTCAAAGAGCGAAATCAAGATCCGCCTCCAAGGCATCGACACTCCCGAACTCCACTTGCCGGTCATCGGCTCGGGCCCGTGGAATCCCGCGAAGGTACCGCTTCGCTCCGAGTACCGCCAGCCCTTCGGCGCTGGCGCAGCCAACGCCCTGCATGCTCATTTGCAAACCTTTCTCACTGGCAGCGGCACCGTCCTGCACGTAACTTTCGTGACCCAGATCGACAACCCCGCCCAGGCCATTGACTCGCACGGACGCTTCGTCGGCGACGTCATTGTCGGCACTGCTGGCAGCAAAAGCATCAACACCTGGCTGGTCGAAAACGGATGGGCCTATCCATTGTTCTATGACTCCATGACCGCCCTGGAACTGAACGCGCTGGTCACCGCGTGGAAGACCGGAAAGACTTTGCCCGCGCGTCCCGGCAAAGCTCTCCAGAAGCCTCTCCAGCCCTTCAATCCGGCCCTCAATGTCAACAACGCCAAGTTGCCCGACAGCGGCAAGCTCAATTATCCGAAAATCTTTCGGCGTCAGGCCACGTTCTGGACCCAGGTCCCCGGCCCGCTCTCCGGCGCCGACTTGTTGGCCATGGAAAAGAAAGGACTGAAAGGCAAATCCGACCTCGCCTATCCCCTGCCCTATTTCCTCGCCAACATCAACAATCTCAAACCCAAGAACCGCATCCCCCTCTGGACGAAAATCGGCGCCCAGGGTCAGACCAACTTCGAACCGCCTGACCTCGTCTTCAAAGAGGACAAGACGAAGCTCTTCGACGCGTCCGGCAAAGCAGTCACGAAATTCACCTAGATCCTAATCCATCTGGCTGCCCCGCCCTTCGAGACTCTCGAAGGGTGGGAGCCACGGACCTCAAACCCAGCCGGCCAAATAGGCTTTTAGCTCCATCCCAGTGGTCTGAAAAACTGACGTCGACCGCTCTGTCCTCGCACTTCTCTGCGCCCTCCTGCGGCCCTCCTCCGTGCCCTCCGCGTTTTAAGACTTTGCCGAAAGAACGCGGCCCTGAAGATCCAGAAAATTCCCCTTGACATAAATTTAGTGTTATAGTTAACTACAACACTAGATGACGAGGCCAGCCAGTTTCGCCGCACCTCTTCATTAAGGAAGTTTTGAGGAGAAATGAACATGAAAGCCCTCCGTTTTGTACTCAGCGCTGTTTTGATTTCGCTCTCCACCGCAGCCTTTGCCCAGTCCGACGCACCAAAGTCCGACGCGCAGAAGTCCTTCGACAAACTGAAAACCTTGACCGGCTCCTGGGAAGGCCGCGTGACCACCATCCCGCCGCAAGCCGAGATTGAAGGCAAGCAAATGAACGTCACGTTGCGCGAGACTTCCATGGGAAACGCTCTCATGCACGAGATGACGGGAGCGGGAAGACCCGACGACCCGATCACCATGCTGTATCTGGACGGGGACCGCTTGCTCCTGACCCATTACTGTGATGCCGGGAACCGGCCCCGCATGGTCGGCAAGATCTCGCCCGACGGAAAGACGGTGGAGTTCGATTTTCTCGACATCGCCGGCAGCACCCAGTACGGACACATGCATCACGCAGTCTTCACCGCGATCGATGCGAACCATCACATCGAGGACTGGACCTACATGCAGCCCGGGGACAAGCCCGTCCACGCGCACTTCGACCTGCAACGGAAGAATTGACGGGATTGCATTCCCAGTAAGAGCTACCTGGAAAATCCGATGGACCGTGAATGGAACGACAGTCAGCCGATTTACCGCCAGCTTCGCGATCGCGTGGTCGCGATGATCCTCGACGGCGTGCTCAAGGAAGGCGATTCGCTGCCCTCCGTGCGCACGGTGGCGGCCGAATATCGAGTCAATCCCCTCACGGTTCTCAAGGGCTATCAAGAACTGGTCGACGAGCAACTGGTCGAAAGTAAGCGGGGCCGCGGCATGTTCGTGAACGCTGGCGCGCGCAATCTGTTGCTGCAGGCTGAGCGCCAGAAATTTCTTGCGGAAGAGTGGCCCCGCGTCCACGCAACGATTCAGCGGCTCGGACTGAAACCGGAAGAATTGCTGGAATCGGCCGCAGCTCGCCCGTCGTCGTCAGATACAGCAGAGAAGGAACCCAACTCATGAGCGTCATCGAAGCACGTGGTCTCCGCAAGTCTTTCGGCGCGACGCACGCGCTTGACGGCATCGACCTCCGCGTCGAAGACGGCCGCATCCTCGGTCTCATCGGCCCCAACGGCGCCGGCAAGACCACGGCCCTCAACGCCATTCTCGGGCTCACGTCCTTTCAGGGGGACCTCCGCGTCCTCGGTCGCAATCCCTGGACCGAGCGTGACCTCCTCATGCGCGACGTCTCGTTCATCGCCGACGTCGCCGTCCTCCCGCGCTGGATCCGCGTTTCTAATGCGCTCGATTACGTCGGCGGAGTTCACCCGCGCTTCGATCGCTCCAAGGCAGAACGATTTCTCACTCGGACTTCCATCCGATCCACGAGCAAAGTCCGCGAGCTCTCCAAGGGCATGGTCGCGCAGCTCCACCTCGCCATGGTCATGGCCATCGATGCCCGCCTGCTCGTTCTCGACGAGCCCACCCTCGGCCTCGACATCCTCTATCGCAAGCAGTTCTACGATTCGCTGCTCAACGACTACTTCGATCGCAACCGCACAATTATCGTCACCACGCACCAGGTCGAAGAAATTCAGGACGTCCTCACCGACGTCGTCTTCATTGATCGCGGCCGCATCGTGCTTGTCTCCTCCATGGAGGAGATCGAATCGCGCTTCACCGAATCCCTGGTCAGCCCCTCGAACCTCGAGGCCGCCCGCTCCCTTAAGCCCATTTACGAGCGACAGTCTCTAGGCCGCAGCGTTCTCTTGTTCGATCGTGTCGATCGTAGTCGTCTCGCTGCGCTGGGCGACGTGCGCACTCCCAGCATCGCCGACCTGTTCGTGGCCGTAGTCGGAGGCCGGTCGGCACAGGCGCAAGGACTTGTCCAATGAACACATCATCCAACGCCATGCCTGATTCTCCCGTCGAGTCCCGCGAAACCGCGGCCACGGCCCTCTCGCCGAACCGCCCCTTCGTCTGGTGTGTGCGCCGCGAACTATGGGAGAACCGCTCCGTCTATCTCGCTCCCCTCGCCGTCGCTGGTGTTCTCATGTTCGGCTTCATCCTTAGCGCAACTGCGGGCATCTGGGAATCGCACCTCCGTATCGACGCCACAGCAACACCGGACAAGCTTGCCGAGCCCTATGGATTCGCTGCCGCTTTTATCCTGGGCACCGCGTTTATCGTGAGCTTCTTCTACTCGATCGACTGCCTCTACGGTGAGCGTCGCGATCGCAGCATCCTGTTCTGGAAGTCACTCCCGGTTTCTGATCTCACGACCGTTCTCTCTAAGGCCGTCATCCCTCTGGTGTTTCTGCCCCTGTTCTCCTTCGCGGTCACGGTGGTCGTTCAATACTTCATGCTGCTGTACAGCACGCTGGTGGTCGCCGCCAGCGGACAAAGCGTCGCGATGCTCTGGTCGAAGGTGCATCTGTTCCAGATGTCCTCCGGATTGCTCTTCCACCTCTTGACCGTCCACATGCTCTGGTACATGCCGATATACGCGTGGTTGCTGCTGGTGTCCGCATGGGCCCGCCGCGCCCCGATCCTCTGGGCCGTTCTGCCGTTGGCCGGCATCGGCATCTTTGAGAGATTCACGTTTCACACAACGTACTTCGCAAACCTCGTCGGATACCGGTTTTCGGGCCCCGAGTCCACGCATGCCGCAGGCCACGACTCGATGAGTTCCATGTTCTCGATCGACGCGGCTACGTTCTTCAGCGCTCCCGGTTTGTGGATCGGCCTGGTAGTCGCCGCGATATTCCTCGCGGCAGCGGTACGCCTGCGACGCTATCGCGAACCAATCTGATGGAAGCGGCGGACGCCGCTCATTTCGAAGGACCGCATTAGTTAAGGAGAGTGGTTATGGGGTTCTCTCCCGTCTTGTTCGTTCACATTGGCTCGGGAATTTGCGGCCTGTTCTCTGGTGGCGCTGCCGTCGCGTTGCGCAAGGGATCACGCCGCCATGCGCTAACGGGAAACATCTTTGTCGTCTCCATGATGAGTCTCGCGGCCACCGGCGTGTACCTCGCACTCCTCAAAGGACAGCCCGGCAACGTCCTCGGAGGCACTTTCACCTTCTACCTCGTCGCCACCGCCTGGATGACCGCGCACCGCCAAAGCCCGCGGATCGAGGCATTCGACTGGCTCGCTCTCCTTACAGTGCTCTCGGTCGCGACCGTGTGCATCGCTTACGGCTTCGCAGCAACCACCAGTCCCGACGGCATGCACTACGGAACCCCTG
>Ga0070716_100000129_pt1 | contig 30072 bp, 23 predicted proteins | sample LARL112metaG_FD_71395 | JGI IMG/M metagenome (GOLD analysis project Ga0070716, IMG submission 71395) | Corn, switchgrass and miscanthus rhizosphere microbial communities from Kellogg Biological Station, Michigan, USA - LAR L11-2 metaG | ecosystem: Host-associated > Plants > Roots > Rhizosphere... | reverse complement strand
CTTGGCCGACCCTTGACGAACAGTCAGTGGGGGATCACAATGAGCGCATCCAGGTTGGAATCGCTTCCAACAGGGTGGAGGATGCCCGTGCACGCTCCGGCCCGGCCCACGATGGCGGACGTTGCCTCGGCCGCCGGGGTCGGGACGGGCACGGTCTCCCGGGTGCTCAACGGCGGCCTGAACGTCAGGGAATCGACCCGCCGGCGTGTCCTGGAGGTCATCGAGCGGCTGGGATACCGGCCGAGTCACCTGGCCGCCGCCCTGTCCCGCGGCACCCCGCGGACCGTGGCCATCCTGGTACCCCATCTGACCAGGCCGTCGACCGTGGCCCGGCTCGCGGGCGCGCTGGGGGTGCTGGACGAGCAGGGCTACGACACGATCGTCTGCAACGCCGATACGCCGGAGCAGCGTGATCACCATCTGTCCGCGCTGACCGCCAGGCACCGGGCCGACGGCGTGATCATCGTGTCGATCCGCCTGGCCAAGGACCGTATCGCAGCGTTCCGGCGCGGCTCGATCCCGATCGTGAGCGTCGACGCGGTCGCCCCCGGGGTACCGCAGACGGTCATCGACGATGTGGCCGGCGGACGGCTGGCCACCGCGCACCTGCTGAGCCTGGGCCACCGGCGGATCGGGTTCGTCGGCGACCTGGTCGGCCGCGGGACGGACCAGGACCTGGGCTTCATCTCGTCCAGGTCCCGGCTGCAGGGATACCGGCGGGAACTCGCCCTGGCCGGGATCGACTTCGACCCCGAACTGGTCCGGGTCGGACCGCACGACGCGGCGGTGGCGGCCGACCTGGCCGGCCAGCTGATGCGGCTGCCCGACCCGCCCACCGCCATCTTCGCCGCCTCCGATACCCAGGCGATGGGCGTGCTCAGCGCCGCGGAGCAGTCGGGCTTCCCGGTGCCCGGCGGCCTGTCGGTGGTGGGTTTCGACGACATCGAGTCCACCGCGCTGCTCAACCTCAGCACCGTGCACCAGCCGCTCGAGCAGAGCGGAGCCGAGGGTGCCCGGCGGCTGTGCGCGCTGCTGCTCGGGGTCAGGATCAGGCCGCTGCGCCAGCTATTGCCGCTGCGCCTGGTGCAGCGGGGGAGTTCTGCCCGGCCATCGCTGGCCAGGCCGGGCGGCCGCGGATCGCATCTGCTTCCGGCCGGGGCCGGCCGCCGGGCGCTGGACCGCAGCAGATCCAGCCCGCGCGCGTGGCGGCGAGCAGCCGATGTCCTGTTCTGCGTGCCCAGTTTCCCCATGCCCGGTGCGTGCCGCGCGGAGGGAGTCGTGTAGTGGGCGGCCACCGCGGATCCATGGCCCGGAGTTGTCGCGGCTCTGCCGCAGTATTCCCGTATCCCCGGTTTCGCCGGCGCCGTGCGGGGCAGTCCGTGCCCAGCGTGGAGTTGCGCGATCACGCTCTGGAGGAACGATGAGAAATGACCGACGGAGCACCGCCGGACGCCGCGCCCGCCGGTGGCCGGCCCGCCCAGCCTGGCGCCCGGTCGCCGCGCTGGCGGTGGCGGCGCTGGCCGCATCCGGCCTCGCCGCCTGCGGCACCGCGGGCGCGTCCACCGGCCCGGTGACGCTGAACTTCTACAACTTCCCGGATCCGTCTGGGGCCATCCAGCAGGCGGCGAACAACTGCAGCAACAGCCACTACAAGATCATCTATAACAAGCTGCAGAACGCGGCCGACCAGCAGCGGCTGCAGATGGCCCGCCGGCTGGCCGCCCACGACCCCTCGATGGACATCCTCGGCCTCGACGTCACCTGGGAACCCGAGTTCGCCACGGCCGGCTGGATCCGCCCGTGGACCGGCCAGTTCAGGCAGGAGGCCATCAGGGGCACGCTGATCGGGCCGCTGCGCACCGCAATCTGGCGCGGCCAGCTGGTCGCGGTCCCGTACAACAGCAACACCCAGCTGCTCTGGTACCGCTCCGACCTGGTGCCGCACCCGCCCACCACCTGGGCGCAGATGCTCTCCGACGCCGAGGCGCTGGCCAGGCAGGGCAAGCCGCACCTGATCGAGATCCAGGGCGCCCAGTACGAGGGCGTCGTGGTCTGGTTCAATACGCTGGTCGCCAGCGCGGGCGGCAGCATCCTGAACCTGACTTCAACGAAGGCCCAGCTCGGCCCGCCCGCGATCAGGGCACTGTCGATCATGAAGCAGCTGGCCTCCTCGTCAGCGGCCGACCCGTCGCTGGGCGTGCAGATGGAAGACCAGAACCGGCTGGCCATGGAGGCCGGCACCGCGGCCTTCGAGCTGAACTACCCGTACGTCTATCCGTCGATGAAGGCCGACAACCCGAAGCTGTTCAAGGTGTTCAAGTGGGCGCCGTACCCGCGGGTGAACCCGGGTACGCCGGCCCGGGTCACGATCGGCGGCATCGACCTCGCGGTCAGCTCCTACTCGCCGCACCCGCAACTCGCCTTCCAGGCGGCGCTGTGCCTGCGCAACGCAGAGAACCAGCTGACCGCGGCCGTCAAGGGCGGGCTGCCGCCCACGCTGGCCAGTGTCTACAACAACCCGCAGATGCAGAGCGCCTACCCGTTCCGGAAGCTGATCCTGCAGCAGGTCAACAGCGGGGCCGTGCGACCCAAGACGCCGCTGTACCAGGTCGTGTCCGTAGCCATCTCGCACCAGGTCTCACCGCCGAGCTCGATCAACCCGGTGAGCACCGAGCAGAACATGACGACGCAGATCAACAACGCCCTCTCCGGCAAGGGGCTGACTCCGTGAGCGCGCCGGATACGCGCAGAGAGGCAGACAGATGACTACCACCACCCCCCCGGTCACCACCCAGGAGCCCGTGACCAGAGGCCGGCGCCGGGCCCAGCTGTCCGAAGGCGCCCGCGCCGAACGCAGGCTGGGCTGGCTGCTGTGCGCGCCCGCGGTGATCGTGATGATCGCGGTGACCGCGTACCCGATCGGTTATGCCATCTACGTGTCGCTGGAGCGGTACATCCTGTCCGCTCCGCAGCTGACCAAGTTCGTCGGGTTCAGCAACTACGGGGCCATCCTCAGCTCGCCGTTCTGGTGGCACGCGCTGGTGGTGACCATCATCATCACGGTGGTGTCGGTGGCGATCGAGTTCGTGCTCGGCATGGCGCTGGCCCTGCTGATGTACCGGACGATCTGGGGGCGGGGCGGGATCCGCACCGCCATCCTGATCCCCTACGGCATCGTGACCGTGGCCGCGGCGTTCAGCTGGCTGTACGCCTGGACGCCGAGCACCGGGTACCTGTCCGCGGCGTTCGGCAATGCGGCCCCGCTGACCTCGACGTGGCAGGCGATCGGGGTCATCATCCTGGCCGAGATCTGGAAGACCACGGCGTTCATGGCGCTGCTGCTGATGGCCGGGCTGTCGCTGGTACCCGAGGACCTGCTCAAGGCGGCCAAGGTGGACGGGGCGACAGCCTGGCAGCGGTTCACCCGGGTGATGGTGCCGCTGATGAAGCCCGCGATCCTGGTGGCCCTGCTGTTCCGGACGCTCGACGCGTTCCGGATCTTCGACAACATCTTCATCCTCACCTCGGGCAACAACGGCACCGGGTCGGTGTCGATACTCACCTACGACAACTTGTTCACCGGCCTGAACTTCGGCCTCGGCTCGGCGTTGTCGGTGCTGATCCTGATCTGCGTGGCGATCATCGCGATCGTATTCATCAAGGGCTTCGGCACCGCCGCCCCGGGAACGGACCTACAGCGATGAGGGCTGACATGCGAGGAACGGAGGTGCGACGCTGATGGCAGCCACCGCGCGGCAGAAGGCCGGCTGGAGTGTCGCGAACATCGTCACGATCGTGCTCGTGCTGATCCCGCTGGTATGGATCATCTCGCTGTCCTTCAAGACGACAGCCTCGATCACCGACCCGACCTTTTTCCCCACGCACTGGACGTGGGCTAACTACTCCAGCATCCTGACCACGTCCACCTTCTTGCGCCCGCTCCTCAACTCGATCGGCATCGGGCTGATCGCCACGGCCATCGCGGTCCTGCTCGCCTCGATGGCGGCCTATGCGGTGGCCCGGCTGAATTTCCCTGGCAAGGGCCTGCTGATCGGGGTGTCGCTGCTGATCGCGATGTTCCCGGCGATCGCGCTGGCCACCCCGCTGTTCAACATCGAGCGGATCCTCGGCCTGTTCAACACCTGGCCCGGGCTGATCATCCCCTACGTGGCGACCGGCCTGCCGCTCGGCATCTACACGCTGTCCGCGTTCTTCCGCGAGATTCCCTGGGAGCTGGAGAAGGCGGCCAAGGTGGACGGGGCCACCCCGTTCCAGGCGTTCGTGCGGGTCATCGCGCCGCTGGCCGCGCCGGGCATGGTCACCACGGCCATCCTGGTCTTCCTGTTCTGCTGGAACGAGTTCCTGCTGGCGATCACGCTGACCGCGACGCTCGCCTCCCGCACCGCGCCGGCCGCGCTGTCCTTCTTCACCGGGACCTCGCAGTTCGCCGTGCCGACCGGGTCGATCTCCGCCGCGGCGGTGGTCATCACCATTCCCATCATCATCTTCGTGCTGTTCTTCCAGCGCCGGATCGTCGCGGGGCTGACAGCCGGCGCGGTCAAGGGCTAGCGGACCGAAGGAGAGACCAGTGGCCGAGATCGTTCTCAAGGACATCACCAAGCGCTTCCCCGACGGTGCGCTGGCCGTCAACGACATCAACCTGGACATCGCGGACGGGGAGTTCGTCATCCTCGTCGGGCCGTCCGGCTGCGGCAAGTCGACGACGCTCAACATGATCGCGGGCCTGGAGGACATCACCTCCGGCGAACTACTTATCGGAGGCCAGGTCGTCAACCAGAAGTCGCCCAAGGACCGGGACATCGCGATGGTGTTCCAGAGCTACGCGCTGTACCCGCACATGACGGTCCGGCAGAACATGGGCTTCGCGCTCAAGCTGGCCAAGACCCCGCAGAACGTCATCGACGAGAAGGTCGAGGAGGCGGCGCGGATCCTGGATCTGACCCAGCACCTGGACCGCAAGCCGGCCAACCTGTCCGGCGGCCAGCGGCAGCGGGTCGCGATGGGCCGCGCCATCGTCCGCAACCCGGCCGTGTTCCTGATGGACGAGCCGCTGTCCAACCTGGACGCCAAGCTGCGGGTGCAAATGCGCACCGAGGTGTCCCGGATCCAGCGCAGGCTGGGCACCACCATGGTGTACGTGACGCACGACCAGACCGAGGCGATGACCCTCGGCGACCGGGTCGCGGTCATGCGCACGGGCACGATCCAGCAGGTGGCCTCCCCGCAGGAACTCTACGACCAGCCGGCCAACCTGTTCGTGGCCGGGTTCATCGGCTCGCCCGCGATGAACTTCATGGCCGGCACGCTGGAGGACGGCAAGCTGCGCACCGGTCTGGGCGACATCCCGCTGAGCGGGCGGCTGCAGCATGAGCTGAGCGGTTCCGGGGCCGGCCGGGACGTGATCGCGGGCATCCGTCCGGAGGACTTCGAGGACGCGGCGCTGGTCCCCAGGGAGAACCGGCAGAACGGGATTACTTTCCCGGCCACGATCGATGTGATTGAGTCGCTGGGCTCGGAGAAGTTCGTCTATTTCAGCAAGGAACTAGGGAGCGTGGAGACCGCCGAACTGGCCGAGCTGGCCCGGGACTCCGGGCGGGCGGACACCGGTTCCTCCGCGGAGACCGTGGTGGCCCGGATCGACCCGGCCACCCGGATCACCGAGGGTCAGGATGCCGAGCTGTGGGTGGACGTGCGGTCCGTGCACGTGTTCGACCCGGCCACCGGGAAGAACCTCACCCGGGAAGACTCCGGATCGCCGGCTGCCCGCACCGGATCCGCGGGCGCCGGTGACGCCTCGGCGCCCCCGCCCCCGCCGCCGGCGCCCGGGCCGCCGGGCCCGCCGGGCGTGCCCGGCGGGCCGGCCGGGACGGGCACCGATTCGGCGGCCGGGACGGGCACCGCCTCGGCGAGCGGGACGGGCACGGACCCCGCGGGCGGGACGGGCACGGACTCAGCGGCCACGCCGCCGCGGTGACCGGAGCCGCCGCTGGAGCTCCTCGATGACCTCGTCGGTCCACTGGTGCGTGCGGATCAGCCGGTAGCGCTCGCTGGCGACGATCAGGTACGCCTCGGCGTCGGTATTCGATCCGACGAGGTCGGCTGAGTGCAGCATGCGCACAACCGGGGTGAACTCCTCGGCGAACCAGCGGCGGGACACTTGCTCGCGGTCGTAGAACTTGTGCTCGTGCTGCATGAGCCGGAATCCCCAGGCCTCCACCGCCTCGCCCAGCTCCGCGTATGACCACGGGTCAGACACCTTGATCTTGGCGTACGCCTGTGGCTGGAGCTTGACCCGGGAGCGGAACAGCAGCTCGTAGCTCTTGAACAGCAGGTCGCTGCGGTGCCGGATGCCATCAGCAGGCACCGCGGTGAGCACTTCGGTCACGTAGGCGTCGATCGTCTTCTGCCCCGTGGTCAGCGCGATCGACACTCGATGATGCCCGTCGGCCACGAAATAGAGATCGCCCACCTGGTACACGTCGATGGGCGGGATGGACTCGCCCCGCCGCTGGGCCAGCGCCAGCCGCTCCCACCGCTCCCGTACCCGGCTGGACGTGGGCCGGAACAGGCGGTCGAAGTCGCGCATGGAGTCCACCGAGCCCACGACGCGGGCGAGCGGGATGGTCCGCAGGCCCAGCCGCTGCTCGCCCACCCGGCCGAGCGCGGCGACGACCTCGTCGAACGGCAGGATGAGGTTGACGTCGTCTGGCTCCCGGCGCAGCCGCTGGACGAGCCGGCCCAGGACCTGGCGCCGCCGGGCCCGCAGGAAGTCATCCTCCACGTCCGCGCGGGGGAAGCCGGTCTCACCCCGCACGGCGCCACCCGGCCTCAGCGGCCAGGTTCGGCTGCCCGCCCGGCTCGATGTCGAACAAGTGCCGGCCGGTCACGTTGCGCACGACCGTGCGGCCCAGCCGCCGGTCCGTCGCGGCCGGGCCGCAGACCGTGACGTGCCCGTGCAGCAGCAGGCCCGGCTGCAGCCGGGCCACCAGAGAGTGCAGCGCGGCGAAACCGCGATGCGGAGGGTCGTCGCCGTCGCCGACCCCGCTCGGCGGGGCGTGCGTGAGCAGGACGTCGACACCCTTTCCGTCCCGGTGCTCATGCCAGGCGGCGCGCCAGCTCAGCGCCCGGGCTCGCCGTCTCTGCTGACGCTCGGTGTACTGGTTGGGACCCGTGCTGTAGCGCAGGCACCCGCCCAGCCCGGCCACCCGCAGGCCCGCCGCGTCCACGACCCGGCCGTCGGCGCAGACGGCGCCGGCCGGCCAGGGCGGGCTGGCCGGCAGCCCGGCCCGCAGTGTCAGCCCGCTGCGCGCGGCCTTGTAGCCGGACACATCGGGATCGTGATTGCCCGGGACGAAGACGAGCGGTACATCCAGCGCGTTCATCAGGTAATCCAGGTAGTCGAAGGGGAGGTCGCCGCAGGCCAGGATCAGCTCTGCGTCACGCGCCAGACCCGGGTCAGCGCAGAGTCCCTCGTCCACATCGTCCGATACCGCCAGCACGCGCGCCATACCCCGATCGTAGGCGGGGAATCGGCCACCGGATACCGAGGAGCATCAGGCTCACTATCACGCTACAAACGCTTCGCCTTAACGCCTGGATACCCCCGGCGCGCCGGTCAGCGGGCTGCCGGCTGCCTGACGTCGAGGCCGCGCTGCCGCAGCGCTGCCTCGGCCCGGTAGATCTCCGCCCACGGGGCCCGCTCGCCGCCGCGCGGCGGGCCGACCTCAAGTCGCTCGCACGCCGCCGACAGGACGTCGACGTAGGCGCCGCGCACGGCTTTCAGGCGAACGTTCTTCGCCGGAAGGTCGGACCGGATCTCGGTCGCGTCGAGCTCGGCGCGCAGCCTGCGCAGGCTGGCACCGAGACGCTCGATCGGCTCGCCCTGGGGCTCGAGCTGGTGCCGTCGCGCACGCCAGCGCTCGGATGACCAGCGGGCACCCCGCAGGCCCCAGATGATTGCGCCTCCCACTGCCGTGGGGAGCAGGAGGACGATCACCCATTCAATGACCGGGCTCACATCGTCTATTGTCGGTGCCGCCCAGTGCCCAAAGCAAGGCGGGGCCAGATTTGCGCCCCACGCCTGACACACCAGATCGGGAGACAGATGAACAGCAAGGCCGGCCAGCGCCGCTGGTGGCACGGCGCGGTGCTCTACCAGCTGTACGTCCGGTCGTGGCTGGACACCAACGGCGACGGATTCGGCGACCTCGGCGGCGTCATCGCCGGGCTCGATTACCTGTCCTGGCTGGGGGTCGACGGCATCTGGCTGTCACCGACGATGCCGTCGCCGGACGACGACTGGGGCTACGACGTCAGCGACTACCTCGGGGTCCATCCTGACCTCGGCACGCTCGACGACATGGACCGGCTGATCGCCGAAGCCGGGCGGCGCGGCCTGCGGGTCCTGCTGGACCTGGTGCCTAATCACACCAGCTCGGCACATTCCTGGTTCGTGGATGCGGCAGGCAGCCGCGGTGCGGCGCACCGGGACTTCTACGTGTGGGCCGACCCAGGCCCCGCCGGGGGACCGCCCAACAACTGGCTGGACGCCACCGGCGGCAGCGCCTGGGCCTGGCACGAGCCAACCCGTCAGTACTACCTGCACAACTTCCTGACCAGTCAGCCCGACCTGAACTGGTGGGACCCGGCGGTGCACGAGGCCTTCACCGAAATCCTCCGGTTCTGGCTGGACCGGGGGGTGGCCGGATTCCGGGTCGATGTCGCGCACGGCCTGTACAAGGACGCGAAACTGCGCGATAACCCCCCGGAAGCCGGCGAGGGCCCGCTGGCCGGACGGTTCGGCCAGCGGGCCGTCTACAGCATGAACCGGCCCGAGACACACGAGGTGTACCGGGACTGGCGGCGGATCGCGGCCGGCTACCCCGACGAGCGCCTGCTGCTGGGCGAGACCTGGGTGGGGGACCTGGACCGGCTGGCCAGCTACTACGGCCACAACGATGAGCTGCAGCTGGCTTTCAACTTCCCGTTCGTGTTTGCCGCGTTCGCCGCGCCGGACCTGCCCGATGTCGTGGCGCAGACTCTGGCCAGGCTCCCGGCCGGGGCGTGCCCGGTGTGGACCGGGTCGAACCACGACGTCGGCAGGTTCGCCAGCCGCTGGTGCGGCGGGGACGAGCAGAAGATCCGACTGGCCCTGCTCGTGCTGGGCACCCTGCCGGGCACCGCGGTGCTCTACTACGGGGACGAGATCGGGATGACCAACGTGGACGTCCCGGTCGAGCGGCAGCGGGACGCGATGTCACGCGGCGGGAGTGACGGCTGGCGGGTCAACCGGGACGGCGCCCGCACCCCGATGCAGTGGGACGCCACGGCCAGCGCCGGATTCGCACCGGACCGGGTGATCCCCTGGCTGCCGGTGGGCGACAACAGAGCCATCGACGTGGCCAGCCAGCGTGACGATCCCGGATCCGTGCTGCACCTGTGCCGCGACCTGCTCGCCCTGCGCCGTGCGGACTCCGGCGGCCAGATCGCCGGCTACCAGGCCCTGCCCGGGCCGCCGGAGCTATGGGCCTACCGGGTCGGAGGGGTGACGGTGCTGGCCAACTTCTCCGGCCGCCCGCTCGTCGCGTCCGATCCGGGCGGTGCGGTCGTGCTCTCGTCGCATGGACCGGTGCAGCGGGCCGGCGCAGGCATCACCCTGGCACCCTGGCAGGGCATCATCGTCCGCCCACCGCTCACTGACCCGCGCACTCCCGCCGGGGGCCACGGCGCGGGCCGCTAAGTTACTAGCCGGTAGGATGCCAGGGCGCGGCGGACCGTTTCCGCCGTGCGTCCGTCCGGTGCCGGGTTCCCGGGGCGTACGCTGGCGGGTCAAGCGCCGCAGCCTAAGGAGGACCAGTGGTTCTGCGGATTGTCATCGGCGTGGTCCTGACCACGGTCGCCGCGGTGCTGGCCGGTCACCGCCTGTGGTGGCTGCAGCGGCTCGCGATGTGCGGCCAGCCGGCGCCCGAGCGGATCGAGGCGGTCCGCAGGCACCCGGCGCGGGACGCCGAGGTACAGGCCACCGAGGTGTTCGGCCAGCGCAGGCTGCTGAAGTGGACGGTGCCGGGGATAGCGCACTTCCTGGTGTTCTGGGGCTTCATCGTCCTGCTGCTGACGATCATCGAGGCGTACGGCGACCTGTTCAGCAAGACGTTCGCGATTCCCGGCATCGGGCACTGGGCGTGGGTGGGATTCGTCGAGGATCTGTTCGCGGTGGGCGTGCTCGCCGGGATCATCACGTTCGCGGTGATCAGGCTGCGCGAGGACCCGAAGCGGGAGGGCCGCGGATCGCGGTTCGCCGGGTCGCACACCGGCGCGGCCTGGCTGGTCCTGCTGGGGATTTTCCTGGTCATCGCCACCCTGCTGGTGTACCGCGGGGCGCAGATCAACACCGGCGACTTCCCGTACCGGCACGGGGCGTTCGCCTCCCAGATCGTCGGCCACTGGCTGGCGCCGCTGGGGACCGGGGTCAACTCGGTCATCGAGACCGTCTTCATCCTGGCCCAGCTGGCCGTGATCCTGGCCTTCGGCGTGTTCGTCACCTACTCCAAGCACCTGCACATCGCGATCGCGCCGCTGAACGTCCTGTTCTCCCGGCGGCGGCAGGGGGTGCCGGGCGGCCTGGGCGGTCTGCAGCCGATGCGGTCCGGCGGGAAGGTGCTCGACTTCGAGGAGGCGGACCCGGACACCGACGTGTTCGGCCGGGGCAAGATCGAGGACTTCACCTGGAAAGGCTTCCTCGACATGGGCACCTGCACCGAGTGCGGCCGCTGCCAGTCGCAGTGCCCGGCCTGGGTTACCGGCAAGCCGCTGTCGCCCAAGATGGTCATGCTGGATCTGCGCGATCACGCGCTGGCCAAGGCGCCCTACCTCCTGGCTGGCTCCGACGAGGAGCGGGAGAAGCTGCCGGAGGCCGTCAGGGCCGAGGCCGAGCGCCCGCTGGTCGGCGACGAGGCGGCGCGCGGCGTCATCGACCCGGACGTGATCTGGTCCTGCACCAACTGCGGCGCCTGCGTCGAGGAGTGCCCGGTGGACATCGAGCACATCGACCACATCACCGACATGCGCCGCCACCAGGTACTGATCGAGTCGGCGTTCCCCACCGAGGCGGCGACGATGCTGAAGAACCTGGAGAACAGGGGCAACCCGTGGGGGCTGGCGGAGAGCAAGCGCACCGAGTGGATCACCGAGCTCGACTTCGAGGTCCCGGTCGCCGACGGCCCGATCCCCGATGACGTGGAGTACCTGTTCTGGGTGGGCTGCGCGGGCGCACTGGAGGACCGGGCCCGCAAGACGACCAAGGCCATTGCCGGCCTGCTGCACACTGCCGGGGTGAAGTTCGCCGTGCTCGGCCCGGCCGAGACCTGCACCGGTGACCCGGCCCGGCGGATGGGCAACGAGTTCGTGTACAGCATGCTGGCCCAGCAGAACATCGAGACGCTGAACGAGGCCAGGCCACGCACGATCGTCGCCAGCTGCCCGCACTGCTTCAACACGATCGCCCGCGAGTACCCGCAGCTCGGCGGGAATTACGAGGTGATCCACCACACCCAGCTGCTAGCCCGGCTGGTCGCCGAGGGCCGCCTGAAGCCGGCTGCGCCGGTCGAGGAGAAGATCACCTACCACGACCCGTGCTTCCTGGGCCGGCACAACCGGGTGTTCACCGCGCCGCGCCAGATCATGGAGCAGGTGCCGGGCGTGCGGGCGCAGGAGATGCACCGGTGCAAGGAACGGGGATTCTGCTGCGGCGCGGGCGGGGCGCGGATGTGGATGGAGGAGCGGATCGGCAAGCGGATCAACACCGAGCGCATCGACGAGGCGCTCGGCACCGACCCGGACACCATCTCCACCGGCTGCCCGTACTGCCTCGTGATGCTGGGCGACGCGGTTGCCGCCAAGAAGGGCTCGGGCGAGGCGAAGCAAACGCTCGAGGTGGTGGACGTGGCCCAGTTGCTGGCCCGCTCGGTCCAGCCGCCCGCCGGGCCAGCCCAGCCGGCGGACGGGCACCAGGCGGCGCCCGGGGACCAGCCGGCGGCCGGGGGGCAGTCGGCGGTCGGGGACCAGCCGGCGGGCGGCGGGCAGGCGGCGGGCGGCGGGCAGGCGGCGGACGGGGGGCAGGCGGCGACGAGGCGGCCGCCCTCCGGGCCGCAGGCCGCCGGGGACGCGTAACCGCGACCGCGAGGTCAGCGCTCCGGCTGCGGGGCGGTGAGCCGGGTCGGCAGCCAGACGCGCACTCGCGTACCCCGGCCCGGGGCCGACTCGATCGCGGCGTCACCGCCGTGCGCCCTGGCGATGGCCTGCACGATCGACAGGCCGAGCCCGCTCCCGCCCCGGTTGCCGTTCGGGCTCGCGCCGCCGTACCCATCGGCGGCACTGCCGTTGTCGGCCGGTCCGCGGTGGAACCGGTCGAACGCCCGCGCGGCGTGCTCGGCGGACATGCCGGGACCTGAATCGGCGACCTCCAGCACGACCCCCTGGCCGGCCTCGGCCAGCCGGACGGCCACTGGCGTGTCCGGCGGCGTGTGCTCGCGCACGTTGCCGAGCAGGTTGGCCAGGACCTGCCGGATGCGCGGCTCGTCGACCACTGCCAGCAGGTGGGGCGGCGCCTCGGCGTAGACCGGCCGGCCTGGTTCTACCGCCCTGGCGTCGGCCGCCGCGTCCTGCACCAGCTGGGCGAGGTCGGTTTCGGTCAGGTCCAGGGACGAGATGCGGTCCAGCCGGGCGAGCTCGAGCAGCTCGGCGACGAGCCTGCTCATCCGGTCCGACTCCTGCTCGATGCGGCGCATTGCGTCCGGCAGCCGGTCCGGCCCGAGCGCGCCCTGCCGGTAGAGCTCGGCGTAGCCGCGGATCGTGGTCAGCGGGGTGCGAAGCTCGTGCGAGGCGTCGGCCGCGAACTGGCGCACCTTCTGCTCCGAGGCCAGCCGCGCGGTGAACGCCTGCTGGATCCGGTCGAGCATGGTGTTGATGGCCGAGGTCAGCCTGCCCGTCTCGGCGCGGTCACCGGAGTCCGGCATCCGGGCGGTCAGGTCCCCGCGGGAGGTGATCTGGTCGGCGGTGGTGGCCATCCGGTCCAGCGGCGCCAGGCCGCGGCGGATGATCCACGGCCCGAACAGCGCGAGCAGCCCGATGAGCACCGCGCCGGTGATGATCTCGGCGATGATGACCTGGCGCAGCGGCGCTTCCCGCAGGCTCAGGGGCCTGGCCACCACGATGAAGGCCCGGCCCCGCGGGATGATCTTCTGCCGGGCTTCGGCCTCGAGCCCAACCGGGCGCCACACGGCGCGAAGGGCCGGGCCGCCCGGGAGGTTGATGGTGAACGCGGATCCCTGGGGCGGAGCAAGCCGGCCACCGGGTTGGCCGGCCGCGATCCGCTGATCCAGGGAGTTCACGAGCTGCTGTCCTACCGGAGAGGAACCTTCGCTGATCAGCCCCGCGCTGCGGGTGCGGTAGGAGTAGTACGCCACGTAGCTGTCGGTGGTGCCAGCCATCGTCGCGATCGGACGCCTGGCCGCCACCTGGAGCTGTCCGTCGAACACGTTGCCGATACGGTTGCCGAACGCAAGCGCGGCGACCACACCCAGGACGATGAGGAAGACCGTGGTGACCGCGAGTAGGGCGGTCAGCAGCCGGGCACGCAGCGACAGTCGCGGGCGGCCGTTCATCCCGGCAGCCGGCTCAGGTCCCCGGCGGGGTGCCAGGCAGCCGCAGGCTGTACCCCACGCCGCGCTGGGTGTGGATGATCGGCGGGCCGAGCGGGTCGAGCTTGCGCCGCAGGTAGCTGACGTAGGTCTCCACGATTTGCGACTGGCCGGCGTAGTCCCAGCCCCACACGTTCTCCAGTAGCTGCTCCCTGGTCAGCACCCGTCCTTCGTGCCGCATCAGGAACGCGAGCAGCCGGAACTCGGTGGGTGACAGCTCGACCGGGTGGCCCGCCCGCTGCACCGTCCACCGCGATTCGTCCAGTTCCAGGTCGCCCGCCCGCAGCTTCTGGGTGTCGGGGACACCCTCGCCGCCCGGTGCCCGGGAGACCCGGCGCAGCACGGCACGCACCCTGGCCACCAGCGACTCGACCGAGAACGGCTTGGTGACGTAGTCGTCGCCGCCAAGTGCCAGCCCGGTGACGGTATCCGACGAGGTGTCCCTGGCGGTCAGGAAGATGACCGGCACCTCGTTCCCCCCGGACCGGAGCCTGCGGCACACCTCGAACCCGTCCAGGTCCGGCAGCACCACGTCCAGCACGATCAGGTCCGGGCGTTCTGTCTCGGCTTGCCGCAGCGCGTCCTTGCCGGTGGCCGCGGTGGTCACGGCGCAGCCGTGGAACTGCAGGGCGACCTGAACCAGCTCACGGATGTTGGGCTCGTCGTCGACGACGAGCACCGAGGGAATCTGGTCATTGTCACTCATGGCTTCCCGCCCATTCTCCCGTATGCCGCGAGCGCCGGCGTGCTCCCCGGGGGATACGCCGGCGCTCGCTACCCTGCGGATCGATGGCCGCGAGTGGGATCAGGGCCCGCTGACCCGGGTCCGCAGGGTCGCTAACCACGGTCAGGGCCGGTCAGCCCGGGGTCGCGGGCGAACTGGCCGGAGCCCGGGACGACGAGCCTGGTGCGCTTGCGTTCCGGGCGCGGACGAGGACCAGCCGGGCATCCTTGCCGCCGCCGGAGACCCCGCCGGCGACGAACACCCGCGCGCCGCCAGACAGGGCGCCGCCGGGCGCGGTCTTGCCGTGCTGCCTGATGACCGCGTTGCTCGCCAGGTCCCAGGTCCACGTCGTCCCGTCGGCAGCCCGGACCACCAGGTGACCGCCGCCGGCCGACTCGACCGTGCCCCGCTCGAACGCCAGCGTCGCCGTCCCGTCCCGGCCGTGGTAGGTGACCTGGCCATACATGCCCCTGACCAGGCGCAGCAGGCGGGTGCGGCGGCAGTGCCCGGCGCGGGCCTGGGGGCCTGCCGATGAGCCGGCGGGCGTTTGAGCGCAGTGCCCGGCACGCCCGCCGCCCGCTGACGAACCGAGTACATGGTTCAGGGCCGCGGCGCCCGGAGTGTTCGACGGGGCGGAGTTGCCGGCCAGCTTCAGGCCGGCCATCGCGCCGCCGGCGGCCAGCAGCGCGGCGGCCGCGATCCCGCCCGTCCAGCGCAGCACCCTGCCGAGCCGTCCCGGGTGCGGCTGTGGCCTCCGGCCGCCCGGCGACTGCGGCCCCGGGTCACCGCCTGGCGGCTGCGAGCCCGGCGGAGGCGGACCGTATCCCGGAGGCCGGCCGTATCCCGGGGGCGGGCCGTATCCCGGAGGCGGACCGTGTCCCGGAGGCGGACCGTATCCCGGGGGCGGGCCGTATCCCGGAGGCGGACCGTATCTCGGAGGCGGACCGTACCCGGCGGCCAGCCCGTACCCGGCGGGCCAGCCGGGCGTAAACCTGAACGGCTGGGTGGGCGGCAGGTCCGGTGGCGGTTGCCCCGGTGGCTGGTTCACGTGGTCCATGGCAGCGAGCCTGCCCGCACGCCCTGGGACATCGGGCGGCGTAGCCTGAGATTTCACTGAGAGCGCGCATGGGTTCCCAGGCGCTCTCTGAGCGAACCGGCTACATCCGGTCCGGCACCGGCACCCCGAGCAGGCCCAGGCCGACGAGCAGGACGCGGAGCGAAAGCCCGGAAAGCGCCAGCCTTGAATCCCGAACGGCGCTGGTGCCGGCCTGCAGCACCGGGCAGTTCTCGTAGAACGTGGTGAACGCGCTGGCCACCTCGAAGAGGTAGCCGCAGAGCCGGTGCGGCTCGGTGGTCTCCGCCACCTGGGCGACGACGGCGCCGAAGCCGAGCAGTCGCAGCGCCAGGGCCCGTTCGGCCTCCTCGGTCACCTGGATCGGCGCGGTGGCGCGGTCGGGGTCCAGCCCGGCCCGGCGGAAGATCGACCGGATCCGCGCGGTCGCGTATTGCAGGTAGGGCCCGGTGTTCCCGGTCAGCGCGAGCATCCGATCGAAGTCCAGAGCGTAGCTGCTGTCCCTGGCCACGGACAGGTCGGCGTACTTGAGCGCCCCGATGCCCACGGCCTCGGCGATCCGGCCCCGTTCGGCCGCGTTGGGGTACCGGTCGGCTATCACGTGCTCCGCCCGCTCGACGGCCTCGTTCACCAGCGAGGCCAGCTTGACCTGCTCGCCGGTCCTGGTCCGCAGCCGCTGCCCGTCGGGGCCGGTCACCAGGCCGATGACCGCGTGCTCCGCGCTGACCTTGTCGGTGAGCCAGCCGGCCTGGCGGGCGGTGGCAAACACCATGGCCAGGTGCAGACGCTGATCGGCCCCGACCACGTAGATGATCCGCTGCACGTGCAGATCGCAGATCCGGTACCTGATCGCGGCCATGTCCGTGGCGGCGTAGCCGTACCCGCCGTCGCTCTTGCGCAGGATCAGCGGCAGCGGCTTCCCGTCCCGGCCGGTGAACCCGGGCGGGAACGTGCACAGCGCCCCGTCGCTGATCGTGGCGACCCCTTTGGCCTCGAGTTCGCCGGACACCTCGGCCAGCATCGAGTTGTAGAAGCTCTCCGGATCCATGTCGGCGTCGGTGGAGAGAGTGACGTTGAGCCGCTGGTACAGCCGGCGCAGGTACACCATCGACTCGCCGACCAGCAATCGCCAGATCCGCAGCGACTCCTCATCGCCGCCCTGCAGGCTGACCACGCGCCGCCGGGAACGCTCCACGAACGCGGGATCGGCATCGAACTCCGCCCGCGCCGCCTGGTAGAACGCGGTGAAGTCGCCGGCGCTGAGCTGAGCGCGGGTGGTCTGTTCGCCGACGTCGAGCGCGTGCTCGATGAGCATGCCGAACTGGGTGCCCCAGTCGCCCAGGTGCGCCGCGCGGATCACCTCATGGCCTAGATACTCCAGGACCCGGACGATGGCGTCGCCCACGACCGTCGCCCTCAGGTGGCCGACATGCAGTTCCTTGGCGACGTTCGGGCCGGAGTAGTCCACGACGACCTTCTGGACCGGATCGGCCGTGGCGACGCCGAGCCGCTGGTCGGTTAGCAGGCCGGTCGCCTGCGCGGCGATCCACTCATCGCGCAACGTGAGGTTGATGAAGCCCGGTCCGCTCACCTCGGGCGGCAGGCACACGTCGGTCACGTCCAGGTGGCGGGCCAGCTCGGCCGCCACCTCCCGCGGCGGCCGGCCCAGCCGCTTGCCGAGCGGTAGCGCCACGTTGGACTGGTAATCGGCGAACTGCGACGGCCTGATCACCGGATCGTCATCGGCGTGCTCGGGCCCGAAGGCCGCAGCAAGCGCGCGGCGCACGCGCTGCCCGAGGACTTCCTGGGGATCGGCCATGCGGTAAGCCTACCGAGCCATCGCCCGTGGCCCGGCGGGCCGGGCGCTGATCCATCGTGCCAGGACGTAAGGGGAGCCTGACGCAGGGCGACCACGCCCGGCGTAGCCTGCTAGCGCGCACCCGGCGAGCGGATGCCAGCTGCAAGAGACCGACTTACAGGCTGGGACCGCCTGGACGCGCCAGGCTCCACCTGAAGTCTTACCGTCCGGGCGCGGGTTGAATCCGGCGTGGGCGGCAATCTCCGCGAGTTTTTTGCCGGAGTTTTGTCTAATCTCGCACCGTAACTAGACGATTACCCGCCCAACCCCGCCTGCATCACGGGTTCAGAGCTACAGACTCTCTCAGTCCGCGTCCCGCGGATGACCGAGCGGCCTGCGCAGGAAGTGCCGTTCGGGGCCCAGTCGTTCCCTGATCCTCTCAGTGATCTTGCGCTCCTCGAGATCGGCGGCGAGCAGGCACGCCGACGTCACGCCGCGGGCCCGGCTGGCGCCGTGCGCGATCACCACCGTGCCTGACAGGCCGAGCAGGACAGCGCCGCCGTGGGTCTCCGAGTCAACCAGCTCGGCAAACTCGCGCAGCTTCCTGCGCTGGAGCAGGGCGCCCAGCCGCGCCGCCGGGGAGGCCGTCGCGATCTGGCGCAGCTGATCGACCGCGAACCTCTCCGCCCCCTCCAGCGTTTTCAGCGCGACATTCCCGGAGAAGCCGTCGGTGACGGCCACGTCTACCTTGCCGGTGAGCAGGTCGCTTCCCTCGATGTTGCCGATGAAGCCGATCGGCATCCCGCCGTCCTTCGGATCCTCGGACAGCAGCTCATAGGCCCGGCGGGCCAGCTTGTTGCCTTTGCCGGGCTCGGCCCCGATCGTCAGCAGGCCCACCCGCGGCTCGGCGACGTTGTGCGAGACCTGCGCGTACGCCACCCCGAGCTGGGCGAACTGGACGAGCATCTCGGGCTTGGGATCGGCGATCGCGCCCACATCCAGCAAGATGGCCGGGGCCGGCCGGCTCGGCAGCACGACCGCGAGCGCGGGCCGCAGCACGCCGGGCAGCAGCCGCAGCCGCATCCGGGCGGTGGTCACGATGGCGCCGGTCGATCCGGCCGATACCACCGCGGAGGCCTGCCCGCGCCGGACCAGCTGACAGGGCACGGCGATGCTGGACCGGGGACGGCGCCAGATGGCCAGCCCGCCCTCGTCCATGCCGGGGGAATCATCGGCCGCGACGATGCGGATCTCCCCGGCGGCATGGTGGTCGGCAAGCAATGGCCGGAGCTGGCCGGGCCGCCCGGCCAGCACCACCGCAATCCCGTGCTGGCGTACGGCCCGCACCACGCCGGCGACGATCTCGTCCGGGGCGTAATCGCCGCCCATCGCGTCGACGGCCACCACCGGCCGGGCGCGATCGGCGCCCGGCTGCTCGTCCGCCGGCGGCTGCTGCTGAAGATCCGCGGCCAGTACCGGGTCGTCGCCGGTGGTCAGCCCGGCACCGTATCCGAGAGCGCCATGGTATACAGCCAGGGCGGGGGAACCGAATGGTCTACAGCGGCCCGCATGGCACTAAGCCTCCCACCTCCTGGTCACTTTGCCGATCATCGGCATGATCCGCTGTATAAGCCATTGTCTAGGCAGTTCGGCGATACGCTCCTGGAACCTCGCTCTTTACCACTACGTTTCATTGGTGTGACCTCAACGCGAAGGTCACAAGCTGGCCCTTTGCGGGTACCACTGTGACGCAGGGGATCCAGACGCAGCGGGGTGTCGTGGTGGCCATTTTTGGCCTGCTTTCGCGACCGCTCAGGTGAGAGAGCGGACGCGACCGACCGAGAGGAGTTGCGTGACTGGATTTCAGCAGCCGGGGCCGGTCAGATCCGTACGGCCCACGGCTAGGCCCGCGGCGCAGGCGGCGGGCCGTCGTTTTCGCGCCTACACGGCTAATCACCTCGACGAGCTCACGGCGCGAGCGGGGCTGCCTGCGGCGCAGCGCCTGGCGGTTCGCGCGGTCGCCACCGTGCTGCCGTTCAGGACCAATGCCTACGTCATCGACCACCTCATCGACTGGAACGCGGCGCCGGCCGACCCCATGTACCGGCTGGTCTTCCCGCAGGCCGACATGCTGCCCGAGGCCGACGTCAGCCGGATCGCCGCCCTGCTGGCGCGCGACGCGCCCGCGGCCGAAGTGCACGCGGCCGCGCATGAGGTGCGGATGCGGCTCAACCCGCACCCGGCCGGCCAGATCGCGCTCAACACCCCGGCCCTGGACGATGAGCCGCTACCCGGGCTGCAGCACAAATACCCCGAGACCGTGCTGCTGTTCCCCAAGCAGGGCCAGACCTGTCACGCATACTGCACCTACTGCTTCCGGTGGGCCCAGTTCGTGGACGAGCCCGAGCTGAAGATGGCGATGGGCGACTCCAGCATGCTGGTCAGTTACCTGCTCGGGCACCCGGAGGTCACCGGGGTCCTGGTCACGGGCGGCGATCCCATGATCATGGGCGCACCGGTCCTCCGCCGGTACATCGAGCCGCTGCTCGACCCGCGGCTGGCCAGTCTCGAATCGATCCGGATCGGGAGCAAGTCACTCGGCTACTGGCCGCAGAGGTTCGTCACCGACCCGGATGCCGACGAGACGCTGCGCCTGTTCGAGGACGTGGTGGCGTCCGGCCGGTGCCTGGCTTTCATGGCGCATTTTTCGCATCCGCGAGAGCTCGAATCCCCCCTCGTCGCCGAAGCGGTGCGCCGGATCCGGTCCACCGGCGCGATCATCCGCACCCAGGCGCCGCTGATCCGGTCCATCAACGACGACCCCGCGATCTGGGCCAGCATGTGGCGCACCCAGGCCCGGATGGGGATGATCCCCTACTACATGTTCGTGGAGCGCGATACCGGTCCGCAGGACTACTTCGCAGTGCCGTTGGTCCGCGGTTACGAGGTGTTCCAAGAGGCCTACCGGAGCGTGTCCGGGCTGTGCCGGACGGTTCGCGGGCCGTCCATGTCGGCCACGCCCGGCAAGGTGTGCGTGGACGGGATCACCCAGGTGGCGGGGGAGAAGGTCTTCGTCCTGCACATGATCCAGGCTCGCGACCCCAACCTGGTGGGCAGGCCGTTCTTCGCCAGGTTCGATCCGGCTGCGACGTGGTTGTCCGACCTGGAGCCGGCGTTCGCGCCGCGGTTCCCGTTCGAGCCCGGCCACGACGAACTGCCCGGGCTGTGGACCCGGGAGCTGCTGGAGCCGGCCAGCTGAGGCGGACCGCCTGGTGTGCCCGCCGTACCTGTGAGGCGCACCAGGCGCAGCGGTGCGGCCCATGGAAGGGGCGAAACCGAACCCCGTTCGGTCATGGCTGCCGCGGCCCCAGTATGCTCCCGCACATGGACATCAACGGAACCGCAGCGATCATCTCCGGCGCGGCCAGCGGCCTGGGCGAGGCCACGGCGCGCGAGCTGGCGGGGGCGGGCGCCCGGGTGGTCGTCGCCGACCTGAACGAGGAACGCGGCAAGGCCATTGCCAATGAGCTCGGCGGCCTGTTCGCGAGGACCGACGTCTCCGACGAGCAGTCGGTGCAGGCGGCGGTGGAGGCGGCGGCCGGGCTCGGCGCGCCGCTGCGGGTGGCCGTGAGCTGCGCCGGTATCGGCTGGGCCGCGCGCACCGTGGCCCGTGACGGTACGCCGCACGACCTGGCCGCCTACCGCAGGGTCATCGACATCAACCTGATCGGCACCTTCAACCTCCTGCGGATCGCGGCGGCCGCGATGGCGCGTACCGAGCCTGTGGACGCGGACGGCCAGCGCGGAGTGATCATCAACACGGCATCGGTCGCGGGCATCGAAGGGCAGACGGGGCAGGTCGCCTACTCCGCGTCCAAGGGCGGCATCATCGGGATGACCGTGCCCGCGGCGCGTGACCTCGCGGCCATCGGGGCGCGGGTCAACACCATCGCCCCGGGGATCATCGACACGCCCATCTACGGGACCGGGGAAGCCAGCGAGGAGTTCAAGGCCAGGCTGATCATGCCCGTGGCGTTTCCCAAGCGGCTCGGGACCGCGGCCGAGTTCGCCCGCCTGGTTCGCTCGCTGATCGAGAACGACTACATGAATGCGGAGGTTGTGCGCTTCGACGGCGGCATCAGGTTCCAGCCCAAATAGGCCGGCGGGCGGTCACGAAGCCCGCGCGCCCTTCACCCGCGCCCGGCCCTCGTGATCACGAACAGGGGCGCGCGGGCGCCCGTACCGGGATTGGCTACCGAGCCGGGAGGGCTGGCGTGGCGGACGAGGTTCTGATCGAGATTGACGACGGCATCGCCGTCATCACCATCAACCGCCCGCAGGCGCGGAACGCCGTGAACGGCGCGGTCTCGGCCGGCATCGCCGCGGCCGTTGAGGACCTGGACGCGCGCCGGGATGTGCGCGTGCTCATCCTGACCGGCGCGGGCGGCACCTTCAGCGCGGGCATGGACCTGAAGGGCTTCCTGACCGGGGATAACCCGCTGGCCGGGGGACGGGGGTTCGGTGGCATCACCGAGCGGCCGCCCGCCAAGCCGGTGATCGCGGCGGTCGAGGGGTACGCGCTGGCCGGCGGCTTCGAGTTTGTGCTCGCGTGCGACCTGGTCGTCGCCGGCGAGGAAGCTCAGTTCGGCCTGCCCGAGGTGACCCGCGGGCTGGCTGCCGGGGCTGGCGGCCTGCTCAAGCTGCGCGAGCGCATCCCTTACCACGCGGCCATGCAGATGGTGCTGACCGGCGAGCGCGTATCGGCCGCTGACCTGCACCGGGCCGGCCTGATCAGCCGGGTGGTCCCGGCCGGGCAGGCGCTCGAGGCGGCGCGCGACCTGGCCGCCCGGGTGGCCGCCAACGCTCCCCTCGCGGTCGTGGCCTCCAAGCGGGTCGTAGTGGAATCCGCCGACTGGCGCTCCGAAGAGGCGTTCGCCCGGCAGGGCGAGATCCTCGGCGCGGTATTCGGATCCGCGGACGCGATCGAGGGAGCCGCGGCCTTCGCCGAGAAGCGCCCGCCGGTCTGGCGCGGCGAGTAACCGGGGCGGCCCGGGGCGGGTCCGGCTGCGGCCGTCCGCACTGCGGCCGTCCCCGGGGTGCGGCGTTTCCGGCCGGTGGCAGGCTGGCACCACCCTGGCTCACGGCCGTCTGACCTGGTGCTTAGCCGCAACCAGGCCGGGTAGGTCTCGGCTCGCCCGTAGGATCGGTGGGCAGATGACGCTGCGATAGGCCGAGGACAAGCATGGGCGGAATCACCGGGTGCCTGGCCGTGGGGCCGGGAGCCGAGCCCGACGAGGGCTGGGTACGCGCCGCCGCCGGCCGCCTCGCGCACCGTGGCCCGGACGACGAGGGCTTCTACGCCGACCAGGACATTGCCCTCGGGTCCCGGCGGCTGGCGGTCATCGATCCCTCGGCCGGCGGCCGCCAGCCGATGTGCTCCGCGGACGGCCGGTACTGGATCGTCTTCAACGGCGAGATCTACAACTACCTGGAGCTCGCCAGCGCGCTCCAAGCGCGCGGTGTCGAGCTGCGTACCGATTCCGACACCGAAGTGCTGCTCGAGACGTTCGCCCTGCTGGGCAGGGACGTGGTCCGCAAGCTCCGCGGCATGTACGCGTTCGCCATCTGGGATACCCGCAAGCGCCAGCTGTTCTGCGCCCGGGACCCGTTCGGGATCAAGCCGTTCTACTACGCGACCGGCGAGCCCGGCCCCGATGCCCTCCCCCCGGCCGGGCAGGCCCCGCCCGGGACCGATCCCGGGCCCGGCGGCCGTTCGGTGTTCCGTTTCGCCTCCGAGCGCAAGGCGCTGGCCCAGCCGGGTGAGCTGACTGCGCTCGACCCGGACGCGTTCCGCCGGTACCTGGCCTTCCAGTACGTGCCCGCCCCGGCCACCATGACCCCGCCGGTGCGCGTGCTCCCGCCGGGTCACGCGCTGATCGTGCGCCCGGAGCGGCCCATCAGGATGTACCGCTACTGGCGGGCCGAGCTGCGCCCGGCGGGCGGCCCGTCGGTGGAGGCGCCGCCCATGATCCTGGACGTGCTGCGGGATTCCGTCGCGGTCCACCAGCGCAGCGACGTGCCGCTGGGCGCCTATCTGTCCGGCGGGATCGACTCTGCCGCCATCTGCGCCCTGGCCGCCGAGAGCCGCCCCGGGCTGCTCGCCTTCACCGCCGGGTTCGAGCGGCAGGGCTACAGCGAGATCGACCAGGCGCAGGAGACCGCGGCCGCGCTGGGCGTGAAGTCCGTCCCGTGCGTGATCAGCGCCGAGGAATTCTTCACCCAGCTGCCGCGGATCATCTGGCATCTCGATGACCCGATGGCCGACGCGGCCGCGGTGCCGTTGTGGTTCGTCGCCAGGGAGGCGAGCAAGTACGTCAAGGTCGTGCTGTCCGGCGAAGGCTCGGACGAGCTGTTCGGCGGTTACGCCGTCTACCATCAGCCCGGCGTCGTCCGGGTAGGCGCGCACCTTCCCGAATGGGGCAAGGCCCCGCTGCACCGGGCGGCGGCGATGCTTCCCCCCGGCGCCAAGGGCAAGGGCCTGCTCGGCCGGGCCGCCACCCCGCTGCGGCGCCGGTACATCGGGAACGCGCACGTGTTCGTCGATGATCAGGCCGACCTGGTGGCCGGGCCCTGGGGCGCGACCGCCTACGACCTGACCGACCCGGTCTACGAGCAGGCGGCCCAGGCCGGCCTGGATGACGTCTCCACCATGCAGCTGGTGGACATCAACACCTGGCTGCCAGGAGACATCCTGGTCAAGGCCGACCGGATGGCGATGGCGCATGGCCTGGAGCTGCGGGTCCCGTTCCTGGACCGGGAGGTGATGACGGTGGCCTCCCGGCTTGCCCGGGAGGAGAAGACGGTCGGCGGCACTACCAAGTTCGCTCTGCGGGAGGCCATGAGCGAGGTGCTCCCGCAGGCGGCGACCGAGCGCGCCAAGCTCGGGTTCCCGGTGCCGGTCGGGGAATGGCTGGCCGGGGAGTGGTTCGGCTACGCCGACCATCTGCTGCGCGCCGCGCAGACGCAGCGGTGGATCGATCGCGAGGCCGCGCTGACCCTGCTGAGCCGCTACCGGGCCGGCGATCCCGACGTGAGCTGGCGCCAGCTGTGGGTCCTGATCGTGTTCTCGCTCTGGCACCAGATCTACGTCGAGCGCCTCTACGACCCCGTCCGCCTGGGCTGGGAACCCGCCCCGCGCTAACCGCGCCCCGCCGGTGATCGTTTCGACTTTGCACACGTTCCGACCATCGAATCGGGACAACCCGGCCCGGAACGTGGTCCTACCGTGTGCAAAGTGAAAATGATCATGGATTGAGCGGGACAGCCGGCGGTTGCGCGGGCTAGCGACCGGGGGCAGGGACTAGGCCGCGGTGGACGGCGGCGGCCGCGAGACGGTCACGGAGCCTGCCCCGGCCGTGGTGCAGCCGCGAGGCGACCGTGCCGATGGGGGTGCCCATGATCAAGGCGATCTCCTTGTACGGGTAACCCTCGACGTCGGCGAGGTAGACCGCGAGCCTGAGCTCATCCGGAAGGTCGTGCAGGGCACACAGGATGTCGCAGTCGGGCAGCCTGTTCAGGGCCTGCACCTCCCCCGCGTAGCGCCGGGGGGAGAGCCTGATGCAACGGTCCTGTGCGTGGTCCCTGACACTCATCGTCGCTCCAGCCTGGTTGGACGCTCCTAACTCTTAGACGCTCTGGAACCCCAAAAACGACAACAAATATTGGTCACAATTTCGCGACGTGTCGCGTCTGCCGCGGGGGGCTGGCCGGAAGGATGGTCATCGTGACCGCTTCGCACAGCACGACCAGGAACGGAGCCGCGACCCTGGCGAGCGCTGACATCAGGGCGAGCGCCGGCTCCAGGGCGGGCGCGCCAGGGTGACCGCCGGCACCGGGACGAGCGTCGGCACCAGGGTGACCGCCGGTGCCAGGGTGACCGCCGGCACCAGGGCGGCTGCAGGTGCCGAGCCGAGTGTGGGCACCGGGGTGACCGCCGGGACCAAGAGGGACGCCGCCGTGGACCGGGCCGGGGACCTGGCCGCCCTGGTCAGGGCGGCGCTGGCGCTGGGCGCGGAGCGGGTCGCGGGCCTGTCCGCGGCCGAACGAGAACTGGCCGCCGCGGCCTCGGCATCCGGCCCCGGCCCGGGCCTCCCGCTTGACGCGATCCGCGCCGGGATCGACGCCGGCGGCGACCCGCTCGGTGACGCGCTCAGCGCGACCAGGACCGCGGCCGAACGCAGGCGGCTGGGCCAGACGCTCACCCCGGCGCCGGTGGTGGCGAGCATGATCGGGTGGGCGGCCCGGCAGGCCGGCGACGCCGGGCCGGCCCAGGTGGTGGACCCGGGCACCGGCTCGGCCCGGTTCCTGCTCGCGGCGGGCCGCCGGTGGCCGCGGGCCCGGCTCATCGGCGTCGAGACCGACCCGCTCGCCGCGCTCGTCGCCCGGGCCAATCTGGCCGCGGCCGGCCTCGGCCCGCGGGCGACGGTGATCCTGGGCGACTACCGGTCGGCCCGGATCTCCCCGGCCGACGGCCGGACCGTCTACATCGGCAACCCGCCTTACGTCCGCCACCACCAGATACCGGCGGGCTGGAAGCGCTGGCTCGCCGAGGCCGCGCGCGAGCGCGGCCTGCAGGCCAGCGGGCTGGCCGGGCTGCACGTGCACTTCTTCCTGGCCACCGCGCGACACGCGGTCCCCCGCGATCTCGGGGTCTTCATCACGGCCGCCGAATGGCTCGACGTGAACTATGGCAGCCTGGTCCGCTCGCTGCTGCTCGGCGAGCTCGGCGGCCAGTCGGTGCACGTGCTCGAGCCGACCGCCCAGCTCTTCCCGGACGCCACCGTGACGTCGGCGATCTCGTGCTTCCGGCCGGGCAGCAGGCCGGGATCGATGCGGCTGCGGCTGACGGCCACCCCGGCCGGGCTGGGCGATCTCGGCGACGGCCGCGCGGTCTCCCGGGCCAGGCTTAGCGCGGCCGAGCGGTGGGGCCCGCTGCTCCGCGGCGCCGCCCCGGCCCGGCGAGCCGGCCGGGCGCCGGCCGGACATGTCGAGCTCGGTGAGATCTGCCGGGTGCATCGCGGCCAGGTCACCGGGGCCAACGAGGTCTGGGTGCACGAAACCGGGCAGGCCGGCGTGCCGCCCCGGTTCCGGTTTCGCGCGGTGACCAGGGCACGTGAGCTGTTCGGCGCGGCCGCGGTGCTACCAGGGGCCGCATCGCTCAGGGTGGTCATCGATCTCCCCGCCGAACTGGACGAGCTGCCCGGCCCGGAACGCGCGCTGGTCAGCGCGTTCATCGCCCGCGCGGCCCGGGCCGGGGCCGCGGACTCCTACATCGCGCGGCACCGCCGTCCCTGGTGGCGGGTCGGGCTCACCCCGCCCGCCCCGATCATCGCCAGCTACATGGCCCGCCGCCCGCCCGCCTTCGTACGCAACGTGGGCGCGGTCCGGCACCTGAACATCGCGCACGGCCTCTACCCGCGAGAGCCCCTGCCCGGTGCCGTGCTCGACCGGCTGGCCGCGTATCTGCGGTCCTCGGTCGCGCTCGGCCAGGGGCGGACCTACGCGGGCGGGCTGACCAAATTCGAGCCGGGCGAGATGGAGCGGCTTACAGTGCCATGGGCGGAAATCACAGACGCGATCAGATCCAGCTACTGAACCACATCCGGGCCAGCCAGGAACTGTACGGGATGACCTCGCCGGTCAGCACCGGGTACAGGTAGTAGAAGTTGAGGAGCACGCCGAGCAGGTACGCGCCGGCCACCGCCGCGCCGATCGCGCGGCGCGCCGGGCTGCCACGGGCCGGCCCGATCAGCAGGCCGAGGCACAGCGTGATCGCGATCACCAGGAACGGGTCGAAGACCACCGCGTAGAAGTAGAACTTGGTCCGGGACAGGAACAGGAACCACGGCAGCCAGCCAGCCGCGACGCCCACCAGCACGGCGCCGGCCCGCCAGTCCCGCTGCGTCAGCCACCAGGCCAGGCAGATGACCAGGGCGGCGATGGACACCCACCAGATCAGCGGGGTGCCGATGGCCAGCACCTCTTGCGAGCAGTGCTGGACATGGCAGCCGTCCTGGCCCAGCTTGGGCGCCGCGTAGTAGTACGAGACCGGCCGGCTGAGTACCAGCCATGACCAGGGCTGGGACTCATAGGGGTGGTGAGTGGTCAGCGTGTCGTTGAAGTGCAGCATCGCCCGGCTGTACTCAAACAGCGAGACCAGCGCAGAGATCACCGGCGTGTGAATGCCGTGCTGCGCCGCCCAGTTCCTGTCGTAGCCGGTGTTCGTGAACAGCCAGCCGCTCCACGCGGCGACGTAGGCCACGACGGGGACCGCGGCCAGCGAGGCGAGAACCCAGCGGCCGTCCCGTACCAGCCCGCCGTAGACGAAACGGGGCAGGCCGGCCGCGCGCCGGGCGCCGACATCCCAGGCCACGGCCAGCGCGGCGAACGCGGGGACGTACCAGATGCCGTTCCACTTCGATGCGCAGGCGAGCCCCAGGCACACCCCGGCCAGCACCCGCCACCAGCGCACGCCGAGCCCGGGCCCCGCGTCGTCCGGCGGGCGCTGCTCCATCGCCTCGGCCAGCCGCTGCCTGGACCGGTCACGGTCGATCACCAGGCAGCCGAACGCGGCCAGCACCCAGAACATCAGGAAGATGTCGAGCAGCGCCGTCCGGCTCATCACGAATTCCAGGCCGTCCAGCGCCAGCAGCAGGCCCGCGACACAGCCGAGCAGCGTGGACCGGGTCATCCGCCGGGCGATCCGCGCGGTCATCAGGATCGAAAGCGAGCCCACCACGCAGGCGGCGAACCGCCACCCGAACGGGGTGAGCCCGAATATCCACTCGCCCGCCGCGATCAAGACTTTCCCGAACGGCGGATGGGCGACGAACTCGCCCCCGGAAGTGAAGATGTGCGTGTTGCCCCGCGCCAGCAGGGCGTTCCGGTGGCTGATGTAGTTGTGCTCGCTCCCGTACTTGAGGATGCCGAGGGCATCGGGAACGTAATACGTCTCGTCAAACACGATCGACGGCGGCACCGAGAGCCGGTTGAAGCGCAGGAAGCCGCCGAACACGGTGACCAGCAGCGGGCCTATCCATCCCCAGGCCACGCTCCCCGGCATCGGCGGGCAGAGCCTGGCTGCGAGGGCGGAGACGTACCCGCGCTTCTGCGTGGTCACCGCCTCCGCCTGGGACGTCGTCATCAACCGCCATCGTATTGGTGCCCGGACGCCAGCGGTCGGGTAAGGGGAGTGTTCTCCGGGCGTCCCGGCGCCCGGCCGGGCGCAACCGACCCCCGACGGCCACTAACGTGAGTCCCGGTATGAGCAACGACATCCCCGGAACGCTCACGATCGCGGCGGTCCCGATCGGCTGCCTGGACGACGCATCGCCCCGGCTGGCCGCGGCGCTTGGCCGGGCGCAGATCATCGCGGCCGAGGATACCCGGCGGCTGCTCAGGCTGGCTTCCCGTCTCGGCGTGCCGCTGACCGCCAAGATCGTGTCGTACTGGGACGTCGGCGAGCAGTCCAGGGCGGCGGAGCTGGCCGGCGAGCTCGCCGCCGGCCGGGACGTGCTGCTGGTCACCGACGCGGGCATGCCTGCGGTCAGTGACCCCGGGTACCGCCTGGTCCAAGCGGCCGCGGCCGCGGGGGCGCGGGTGACCGCGCTGCCGGGACCCTCCGCGGCGATCACGGCCCTGGCCGTATCCGGGCTGCCCAGCGACCGCTTCTGCTTCGAGGGCTTCCTGCCCCCGAAGGGCGGCAAGCGGTCCCGCAGGCTGGCCGAACTCGCCGAGCAGCCGCGTACGATGATCTTCTTCGAGTCCCCGCGCAGGCTGGCGGCGACCCTCGCCGATCTGGCCGCCGCGCTGGGCGGACAGCGCCGGGCCGTGGCTTGCCGCGAGCTGACGAAGACGCACGAGGAAATCCGCCGGGGAACGCTGGACGAACTGGCCGCCTGGGCCGATGCCGGGGTCCGCGGCGAGGTCACGGTCGTGGTGGCCGGCGCGGCCAGGCCGGACATCCAGGCCCGCCCGGCGGACCTGGCCGCCGCGGCCGGCGAGGTGGCGGCCATGATGGCGGGCGGCGCCTCGCGCAAGGACGCCGCCGCGGCCGTCGCCGCCGAGCTCGGGCTGAGCACGCGCGCGGTCTACCGGGCCTCCCTGCCGGGATCCGCGGGCGAGGACACTGTCGGCGGCCGGCACCCGGCCCACCCGGGCCACCCGGCCGGCGACGGCCAATAGGCTTTGCCCATGTCGTCGTCGAACCGCCACATCCTGACCGCCCCCGCCTGGCCCTACGCGAACGGCCCGCGTCACATCGGGCACGTGTCCGGATTCGGGCTGCCCTGCGACATGTTCAGCAGGTACCAGCGAATGGCCGGCAACCGGGTGCTCATGGTCAGCGGCACCGACGAGCACGGGACCCCCATCCAGGTGCAGGCCGATGCGGAGGGCGTGACCGCCCGCGAGCTCGCCGACCGCTACAACCGGGTCATCGCCGAGGACCTGACCAACCTGGGCATGTCCTACGACCTGTTCACCCGGACCACCACCCGCAACCATTACGCTACGGCCCAGGAGATGTTCACCGGGCTCTACCAGAACGGCTACATCTTCGCCCGGACCGCGCTGGGCGCGATCTCGCCGTCCACCGGCCGGACGCTGCCGGACCGGTACATCGAGGGAACCTGCCCGATCTGCGGGTACGAGAACGCCCGCGGCGACCAGTGCGACAACTGCGGCAACCAGCTGGACCCGG
>Ga0070716_100000126_pt1 | contig 30270 bp, 26 predicted proteins | sample LARL112metaG_FD_71395 | JGI IMG/M metagenome (GOLD analysis project Ga0070716, IMG submission 71395) | Corn, switchgrass and miscanthus rhizosphere microbial communities from Kellogg Biological Station, Michigan, USA - LAR L11-2 metaG | ecosystem: Host-associated > Plants > Roots > Rhizosphere... | reverse complement strand
GTGACAGTGACCGCCAATGGCGGCGACGGTGTCCATCTGGAAGATGCCTCTTTCGCGGGCTTCCAAAGCGCCACCGTGACGGGTAACTCGAGCGGCCTGGATGTAAACTGTGCCCCGCAATTTACGATTACTCACTTTGTCGCACGTACTGGCGGTATTACAAACTGCGTTGAGCCATAGCACAGCAGGAAAGTGCGAAATGCGGTTTGCCACCTCATAGCAAAACCGGGCCGCCTCGCTGTCGGGGTGGCCTTTCTTTGCAATACGCTTAACCTGGGAGACAGATAGTTGTTGCAATCAGATGGGATGAGAAGGCCGATCTCCGGACGGGATGCGGAGTACGCTCCCAAGTTACCGATGTGCTCGAAGCACAGATAAAATGGGGACCGGCCATAGACGGGTAGCACCGATCAGATTCGCGAGTACAAGGAGCGCATCGAGAAGCTGGCCCGGGAGCGCTATCCGCAGACGGGGTTGCTCAAACAGGTGAAAGGTGTGGGTACGCTGATGCCAGCGCGTTCTATTCCCGCTCCCGTCCTTGCCGTGCTCGTCTGTTGTCTTGCGGGGGCGATCAACGATCGGCTCGCCAAATGGCGCGGACCGCGCGTCGGGCGGGGCCTCGTTGCCGCTGCAGTTCAAGTCTGGTCGTCGGCGCCAGTCTTTTCAGACACCTGCAGATTGTTTCCACCGCACGTTCAGCTCACTTGGACTAGAGTGCGCTGGTCGATCACCTTCCGAGCAGCATCACGAATTGGATGCTGGTGGCGCATCGAAGCTCTTCCATCCCTGGGCGAGCTGAAAGTTATTTTTCCTAAACCGATTTTCTTGCGCATAACAGGCATTCTTCTATTAAGCTTTCTGACGATTCTTCGCCAGGAGGTCTGAGAGCGTATGAAAGAGATAACTCGGCGCGGTTTTGTCCGAATCGCTGGATCTGTCGTAGCAGGAGTCGCGGGTGGCTCCATTACGTTGCTGGAACCGAAGCTGCTTTGGGCCGCCCAAGCACAGGCACCTTCCGACACGGTTCGATTCGGAATTATCGGAACGGGCACACAGGGATCCGATTTACTCAGGAATGCCCTGAAGGTGCCTGGCGCAGAATGTGTGGCCGTTTCAGACCTTTACGACACGCGGCTGGAACACGCCAAGACGATTTTGAAGAAGAACGTTGATACCGCCAAGGACTATCGGCGCATTCTCGATCGCAAAGACGTAGACGCGGTGATCGTGGCCACGCCGGACCACTGGCATCGCAGGTTAGTGGTGGAGGCGGCGCAAGCAGGCAAAGACGTCTATTGCGAGAAGCCGATGTCACACAGTGCGGAAGATGGGTTCGCGATGGTGGATGCGGTGAAGAAAAATAACCGAATCTGCCAGATTGGAAGCCAGCGCGTGAGTTCGATCATGTACGCCAAGGCGAAGGAGATCTGGGATTCCGGGAGGCTGGGACAGGTAGACACGATTGAGGCGGTCTGGGACCGCAACAGCGACAGCGGCGCATGGATGTTTCCTATCCCCCCAGATGCGAATGAAAAGACAATTGACTGGAATACTTGGCTCGGGGACACGCCTAAACGGCCGTTCGATGGCCGGCGCTTTGTTTCGTGGCGATGCTACAAAGACTATGGAACGGGTCTGCCAGGCGATCTGTTTGTGCACCTGATTTCCGGTATTAACTACATAACAGGAGTGAGTGCGCCGCCGGCTCGCGCGTTCTCTACGGGTGGAATCTACCATTACAAGGAGCGCGACTTTGGCGATCTGCAGTGGACGATCTACGACTACCCGAAGTTCCAAGTGATTCTGCGCTGTAACCAGAACAATCGTTACGAAGATCAGCAATTCGCATTCTACGGAAAAAAGGGAACGATGTTTATTCGCGGAGCGGGTGCGCCCCAGGCATTGGGCGCGGGAGGATCACTATCGTTTGTTCCAGAGCCTCCGTACGAGACGGCCGAAGGGTATTCGATTGGTTCGTGGCCGGAAGCGCAGGAAGAAGAGTACTTGGCGAGATGGGAGCGCGAGCATCCTGGGCCTGCCGTGGGGCAGGCAAAGTTGGAATCGAGCGAAGAAGTGTACGTTGCGCCTCCGGGGTACAGCGATCTGGTTGATCACCTGGCGAACTTCTTCCAGGCGGTGCGCACTCGGAAGCCGGTTGTTGAAAACGAAGGGTTCGGAAATGTCGCAGCGCTAACGGGTTGTCACATGTCGAACCATTCCTACTTCAACAAGACGATCGCGGTTTGGGACGCGGGTTCCAACAAGATCAAGAGCGCTTAATTCATACGAGTGAAAGGATCAAGCATGAAGCGTCGTGATTTCATTCGCAATGCGACGATGGGCCTGGCAGGTGCAGTTGTATGGACTCAGTTGCCGGAGTCGCTCTTTGCCAGTCCCTCGGGGAAACCAATCGGGCTGCAACTCTACACATTGCGCGATCTGCTTGAAAAGGATGCGCCTGGAACAATCAGACAGTTGTCTGCGATTGGCTACAAAGACGTGGAGATCTACTCTCTGTATGGAAAGACGCCGGCAGAATTCAGCCGCATACTGAAAGACAGCGGCATTACCGCCTCAAGCGGACACTATCTTCTGCCGGCGGTGAAGTCTGAGTGGAATAAGCGGATTGAGGACGCCAAAACGCTCGGGCTACGGTACATGGTGATTGCGATTCTTCCGCCGGAAGAGCGCAAGTCGCTTGACGACTACAAAAAGTTAGCCGAGTTGTTCAATAAGGCGGGAGAAGCCACGCAGAAGGCTGGGATTCAGTTCTGCTATCACAACCACAACTTCGAGTTCCAGAAGTTTGGCGATGTGATGCCCTACGACTATCTTCTGCAGACAGTGGATCCGAAACTGGTGGCATTTGAGATGGATTGCTTCTGGGTGACGCATGCGGGCCAGGATCCAGTGGCGTACTTCAAGAAGCATCCGGGGCGTTTCCCCTTGCTGCATATTAAAGACATGAAAGACAAACCGGCCCCCACGCAGGAACTGGATGCGAAGATGGGATTGTTCGCGCCCGTCGGAAGCGGAAGCATTGACTGGAAGCGCATCTTTTCGGCCGCGAAGCTTGGGGGCATGGAGCACTTCTACGTTGAGCAGGATTACTGTGAAATCCCCCCGCTAGAAGCCATCAAGATGAGCTACCAATATCTGGACGCGCTGAAGGTTTGATCGGCGCGACGCGACGTCCGGCGTATGTCCGCTAGATTTGCCCCGCCGAATTCTGGGAGGGAACATCCGGACCTGGGCCTGTCGCGACTTGGAGGTTCTCCTCGATCCTACGCAGCGTAGCGGTCTTGGTCCATCATACGGAGCTGCGGGGCGGGATCAGATCTCCTGGTAAACAGCCTGATGGCGAGCAAGCCGACTGAGAGGACCAGGCCGGCTTTGAGAGCCACGCTGCAAAAACGCTCGAACTTGATTTGACGGCACTCTGCGCAACGCAACTGGCTGAGCGGCCCGTCGGTACACATCGCGGCACGACATGCGCGACAGTTCACGATCTCCCTCGACTCCCGGCCGGTGCCCCTCGCTGGACCGCTCGTGCGCCCTCCCCCAAGGTTTGCTGAGAGTTTCTTCCCAAATGAAGTGGCGAAAACTTTCAGCACGACACAAGCAGCCCAGCGCGGCGCATCGACCAAAACAAACCTAAATTACGCGGAACTAGGGCCCGAAGAAACAAACGACTAAGGAACTCTGGAATTGGGGCCTGCGGGGGAGTGTTCTTACAACTGCGACGGTAGGTCTAGCAGAAGAGTCTGTCAGTGATACTAGTCACGCGGGGCGGTGACTCACCACATCTTTCTTGGCCGGACCGGATATCGACGATGGCATGGTCGTTCATGCCGTTGTCCGTACGACCAATGGAATCTCGAGACTCGAAATCGGAATGCGATGTCCGCTAACGGTCTGTTGCGATAAAATGCGGTAAGCTCATTCCATTGTCCACTTCAGTTCGTCGGGTGTTAGTCAAAAATTCCTTTGAGAGTTCTATGGGAGGTTTTGTGCGTACCCTTTTGTCGTTCTTGCTATTGAGCGCTCTTTTCTCTTTCGCCGCCGAGAAATCGGTCTATGACTACACTTTGAACTCGATCGACGGGCAACCGGCTCCTTTCGCTGCATACAAAGGGAAGGTCTTGATGGTCGTCAATGTTGCCAGCCGCTGCGGATATACGCCGCAGTACTCGGCCCTGGAATCGGTCTACGAAAAGTACAAGGACAAAGGCTTCGTGATCGTAGGCGTGCCCGCGAATAACTTCGGCGCGCAGGAACCGGGCACAGACGCTGAAATCAAGACTTTCTGTACTCGTAAATACAACGTGCAGTTCCCCATGCTGTCCAAAGTTTCGGTCAAGGGGTCCGATACCACGCCGCTCTACCAGTATCTGACCGATACGAAGGCGAATCCGAAAACCGGCGGCGAAATTAAGTGGAACTTCACCAAGTTTCTGGTGGACCGGCAGGGAAGTATCGTGGCTCGTTTTGAGCCGGAGGTTACGCCCGATTCGCCCCAAGTGGTCAGCGCGATCGAACAAGCGCTCGGCAAGTAGCCGTTGATTCCCGTCCTCTGCCCACTCGGGGTTCGGGCGGCAGTGCACTAGTTCTGCTGCAGTGCCGACCGGGGTTCCGGCGGGACGCGTTTCCACTTGCATTCACAAAGCACAAATCCCGATAATGACAGTAGTACGACCCCTATAACCGTGTACCGATACAGTCGAGCGGACCTACTTCGTATTCTGCGGCTCACGGCGCGGCAGTTGGCGAGTTGGGAAAAGGCCGAACTGGTACCCGCCGCGGAGACCTATTCCTTTTTCGATCTCCTGCAAATTAAAAAGGTCCGCGACCTGTGCGCGCAGAAAGTGCGCCCGGCCGTGATTCGGCAGTCCCTGCAGGCGATGCAGAAACAGGTTGCGGGTATGGAAAACCCGTTGCTCGAGGCCGGCGCATTTCTCTCCGGACACCGGCTCGCGTTTCGCCATGAAGGCAAGCTGCTCGAGCCCATCGCTGGGCAGTTTATGTTCGATTTCTCTCCGGAACAGAAGGTGCTTTCTCGTACTCCGGTTATGCCCTTGCGGCCTGATCCGAAGGAATCCGACGTGGCCGAGCTTTTCTCGCGTGGAATCGCGCTGGAAGAAGATCCGCACACGCACTCAGACGCAATTGCGACTTACCTGAAGGTACTGGAACGCGACCCCAGCCATGCCGCCGCACACATCAACGTCGGCACCCTTTACTACAACCGTCAGGAATACGGACTCGCCGAGAAGCACTACCGCGCCGCCATCGAATCCGATCCCCGCTACGCCCTCGCGCATTTCGACCTGGGCAATGTACTCGACGAAACTGGAAGAGTTCACGAGGCTATCCAGACTTACAAAACCGCTCTCCAGTTAGCTCCCACCTACGCCGATGCCCACTACAACCTCGCCCTGGCGTACGAAAAATTGAAGCAGCCGCGCAAAGCCCTTTTGCATTGGCGCTCGTATGTGAAACTCGATACCACGAGTCCGTGGGCAGTGCACGCTCGCAACCAGGTGCAGCGCATCCTACAGAGTGACGGTTTGAAACTCGTTCCCGCCAAGCGGCGTTCCTGAGATTGCCTTTCCTCGCTGCGCACTGACAAGCGGCGTGCCCTCCGATGCTAAAATTGTGAGTTTGCCAATCCTGTTCTGAAGGTGTCGTATGCCGGAAACAATTGCTCCTGCAGCCAATCCCTCTCCCCTCACCACGCTCACGGAAGATGAAATTCTCTTTCGTGACAACATCCGGCAATTCGCCAACGAACGCGTGCGTCCCCTTGCCAAAGAAATGGACGAGAAGGGCATCTTCGACAAGGAACTGCTGCAGCAATTTTTCCAGCTGGGTTTGATGGGCATCGAGGTTCCGGAACAGTATGGCGGCGGAGGCGGCAAATTCTTCGAAGCCATCCTCGCGGTAGAAGAGTTGTCCTGCGCCGACGCCTCCGCGGGCGTGATCGTCGACGTGCAGAACACGCTGGTCAATAACGCACTGCTCCGCTGGACGACCGAAGAGCAGCGCAAACGCTATCTTCCGCGCATGGTGGCCAACACGGTTGGCGCCTATGCGCTTAGTGAAGCCGGATCCGGTTCCGACGCATTTGCTCTTCAGACCAAGGCCGAACTTAAAGGCAGCGACTACGTCCTGAACGGCCGCAAGCTCTGGATCACCAACGGCAAGGAAGCAGGAGTGTTCATCCTGTTCGCGACGGTCGATCCATCCGCCGGCTACAAAGGCATCACGGCTTTCATCATCGAAAAGGACTTCCCTGGCTTCACCGTCGGCAAGAAGGAGGACAAGCTCGGGATTCGTGCGTCCTCCACATGCGAACTCATCCTCGAGGACTGCCACGTTCCTAAGAATAACGTCCTTGGCGAAGTCGGCAAGGGCTACAAGATTGCCATCGAGACACTCAATGAAGGGCGCATCGGCATCGGTGCACAAATGCTGGGCGTTGCTCGGGGCGCATGGGAATACGCCGCCAAGTATGCGCAAGAGCGCAAGCAGTTCGGCAAGCCTCTGTCGGATTTTCAGGGCATCCAGTTCCAAATCGCGCAGATGGCCACCGACATCGAGGCGGCCCGCCTCCTGGTCTACAACGCCGCCCGCATGAAAGATGTGGGCGCGAATTTTGTGAAGGAAGCGGCGATGACCAAGCTCTTCTGCTCGCAGGTAGCCGAGCGTGTCACGTCGCTCGCCATCGAGATTTACGGCGGCTACGGCTTCACCAAAGACTATCCCGTCGAGAAATACTGGCGCGATTCGAAGATCGGAAAGATTTACGAGGGCACGTCGAACATGCAGTTGCAGACCATCGCCAAGCTTGTGATGGGCGGAAAATAACTCTCCACGGCGGGGGAAGACGTAGAGCAGCCCTTTCGGCAGGCGCTGAAGAGTGCCCCGCCGCCCGGCCCGCCCCTCCTGAAAGCCGCTTCCCGCGCGGCTTCCGGGCGAATCAAGTCACCCCAGTAATACCAACCCTGGTTACCAATATGTGCAGGGAGTTGCAGTTGCGCGTTTTTCCCCGCCTCGCGATACCCATGCTAACCCTCTGTCAAATATGGACTTCCACGATAGCCCCACGATGGCGCAGTAGCTGCAATTCCAGGATTGCCTGCAGCCGGGGCGAAATTTTGGGGGCGCAAGTGACGACACTTTTCGGTACTCCGGAAACTCAACCCAAGACGAGGAAGCACACCCTGCTTCCCCTTCTCACCGTGCTCTTCCTATTTTCCTACGGTCTGATGACCCTTCTGATCGTAGAGCAGGGCACCACGATTCAATCACAACGGACCCTGATTCATCAGTTGATCGGGGACAGTTCCGAACTGTCTTCTTTGAAAGGCAAAGCCTTCCAGCAGCAAGCGCACGCCCCCAAGGCGCAAGCTGATCTGCAAGGCAACTCTCCGGTTCAAACTCCGTCAACCCAGGCAGTACCGTCCGAGAAGACGACCGCCCGCAATCACGGCAAAGTGCAGAGACCCCTGCCTGAAAAGCCGCCCATGCCCGCGTCGGATATTGCAGATACTCGTAGAAATTTGATGTCGATCTAAAAACGCCCGCCCCGTCTCCCGGGGACCTGTGAGAACGATATGAAAGCTCTGGCTCTGGCCCTGTTGTTTTCGTTGCCCATACCGAAGATTGCGCCGCCCGCTCATGCTCCGGTCACTGAGACGGCCGCCGTCAAGCACTCACGAAAAGGCGGCAAATGGTACTTCGCCGCCAACGGACACGCCGTCTACTGCTACGGCCCGGTGATGTATGTGACCGAAGCCCAGGGCAGCCTGAAACGCGTAGCAACTTTCTGCCAGAACGACCAGCCGATGGTCGAACTGAAAGACTAGTTCCTGGCTCTTCAGGGTTCGCAGAAACAAGTCCAACGTCACGCTGCAAAGCGTGGCGTTTTCTTTTTGCCTACGTTGAGAACTGAGAACGGCCGTGACCTGTCACCTGTGACCTGCCCCAGGCCCCTGCCGTAAACTGTACCCATGCCCAAATTCGAGAAACATCTGTTCATCTGCTGTAACCAGCGTGATCCGGGCCATCCGCGCGGCTGCTGCGATCCCAAGGCACAGGCCCAATTGCAATTTCAGTTCAAGCAAAAACTCGCACTGCGCGGATTGAAGAAACGCGTACGTGCCAACATGTCGGGATGCCTCGACCAATGCGAGCATGGCCCGACCGTCGTGGTCTACCCTGACGCCGTTTGGTACGGGCGCGTGACATCCGCCGATGTCGACGAAATCATCGAATCGCACATCATCGACGGCAAACCAGTAGAGCGCCTTCTGATCGCAGAGGATTGCCTGAACGCGTCCAGCTGCCCGCACCGTGCGCCCAAGCCGCAAGAATAATTCCCCTGCATCAATGCGGCCACCTTGCCTGCGCCGATAGATCGGGATTTCTATGCACTGTCCGGTTGTGCTCCGCAAGAATTTCGTGATGAATACTCAAATACAGAAGAAAAAAGGCTGGAATCCACAGTAAGAAGACTAGATATTTCATGCCGTCACCTCCCGCCCGGCGAAATGGCAGGTGACTCTGCTTGGAAATCTAGACTGCGAAATTCAGCGCATCCGTCACGCTGGCTAGTGAGATTGCACGGAAAAGAGCAGGAGTGTTTGTGTTGGACACTACTTCGCGTGAGCGAGGTCTGCATCGAATTTAAACGCAAACGAAAAGGCCACCCCGGCAAAAGGGCGGCCTCTTCTTTCAAGGGAGAATAGTTCTAACGGAAGGCAAAGTCCGCCAAAACTTTCTGGCGAAATCTTATGGGCCGAAAAAGGGGGGTGTCAAGGAAATTTTAGATATTAAATGCCTTTGCTTTCAATTGTTTACAGAAATCAACAACAGCCATCGAAAGCGTATCATTTTGAGATATTTGTGCGCGCGCCGCCGCGTAAAGCGCCTCTAATGAGTTACTTACTGTAGCTGGGGTGAGCAGCAAGCTCTAACGGGGACTCGACGAAACGCCCATTCCGCCGCGCGGCTCCCGCACAGATTCCTCGATGTTGAGCGAGATGAAATCCTGCTCGGGGCCCTGGTTCTGTTGAGGGAGCAGGCGCTTCAAAGCGACTCTGGCGCCGCCAAAAGCCACTCCTGCGACGAGTGTGATTCCCATCAGCGCGCCGCACAGCAACACAGCATTCCACAGCAAGTTGGCCACGTTGTTCTTCTTGTCGAAGAAAGTGTTCTCGTTCCACGTGACGTCGGCGTCGTAATGAACCTGGTTTACAAGCTTCTCGGCTTCGTTCTGCGTGAATGTTCCCGTCGCCACGGCAACCAAAGGACCGCTGCGCCTCTGCGCGAACGCTCCCATCTCGACCACCGCGGGTTGCCCTGCCTGTGCGTTCGGTCGATGCGCTTGCTCGATGCGATGCGAGTGCTCGGTCGCGATTTGCGGCGTGGGATACGAAATCAACATCAGCGTGCCTTCGCCCCCGGCTCCACGATATGTGCCCTCGACCACCTCCGCCCCTGCGCCGAAATCAACCATTTCCACGGGCAGCGGGGATCCCAACTTGTCGAGCGTAAGTGGGCCCATGATGTACTTCGCAGTGTTCTTCACGTATGTCTGTCTGGGCAGATACGTCGGCAGGGGCGGCAGATTGCGCGCGCCGCCCTGCGGAAGCGGAATCACGTTGGCCAGGTCGCGCAGCTCCGCTGCCGACATGACACTTAATTTTTCAAAGAGCGCGTCCACCACAACATTGCCCCGGTAGAAGAGTATCCGGTTGTTTAGTGATGATCCCTGATCTCCGATCTTCTCGTTCAGCATCTCCGGCTGTTTGTAGTAGGTGAACGCACCATACGCACCACTGGCGTCAGCAAAGCGCGCCGCACGAATCGTCAGCTTCCGTCCGTCATCGCGGGTGAAGGTTCCGGATGCGAGATCGGTAAAACCGTACTCCTTGAGAATGGCAGTGTTGGTAGGATCGGCTGCCCCTGCATCGCTGCTGGTCTGAAGCGCACCCTGCAAGTTCCATCCCGCGAAACTCGACGGGAGGATCGCCGCAGGTGTAGTTCCTTTAGGGGTGGGAGTAGCCGCGATGGCGAATGTTGCCAGAATGCACAACAGGAGAATCGGGATCAATCGACGCAAAATCATGGGATTGAAAAAGAGAAAAGGCCCCTCTGCAGTCTATTAGACTACAAAGCGACCCTGAAAGTTTCCACGCTGCCGCCGTCCCGCGACCGAAATCGTCATATAAGGGCCATCGCGCGGTCGTCCTGACTACATTATTGGCGAAACGAATGAACTTGCGCCACCGCTCACAAATCCGTGTATTCCGGCGTATACCCGCTCATTACGTGCCCGGGCAGCATTGTGCGGACCGGGAGATCGTCCGCGTATTTGGCGATCTTAACCCAATGCCAGGCGTGCGCGATCTCGGATGGCTGAAAATACCGGATATCGGCCTGCATCAGAACCGTCGCGCCAATCACATCGCCAGCCAGTTCTTCCCACTTGCGTGCGCCCACCACGGCGACTCGGGCGATGGGGCCGCCAAACTTTGACAGGAACCGCAGTTCTTCCCAACGGGCCTTCCACTCGACATCTTTCAGCGCCGTCAGGTCGATCAGGATCCCGATCGGATGCTTGCGATTCTCGGCGATCCGCCGTTCGATCTGCGGCTCGATGGCCTTGATGTCGTCGGCGCTAATGCTACCCGTAGCTTTGAATCCGAACCCGCTGCTGTCCTTGAGTCTTTCGATCACTCCGCTTCCTTTCAAAAGTGCGAGTGCCGGCCACTGTCGCCGCCAGAAATCAGTAAAAGCGTGAAGAATTATAGCTTGGAGGGGAAGTCAGCATGTTGAACAAGGCGGCGAAGAAGCTGCCGGCCGGCAAAAAAACGGGAAGGGCACGAGTTTACTCGTGCCGCTAAATCCCTGAAAGTGTGTGCGCGCTTCAGCGCCTGAGGTTTGCGATTTTGGGTAGCAGAGACTTTTCCGCAACCTCGAACGACGTGCGTAGATTTACTGGCCTTCTTCTTTCGTCACGCGGCTGGCCATCTTCACGCCGCTCAGCCCGCTTACGTATTTCGCGATGCCGCGATAGAGCGACTCGGCGATGCGCTGCCGGTATTCGGGGGTCTGCAGCTTGGCTTCGTCGCCCGGATTGCTGACGAACGAAATCTCCGCCAGAATCGACGGCATGTTCGCACCGATCAGCACGATGAAAGGAGCTTTCTTTACACCCCGGTTGCGCAGCCCGGGACTCTTGGCCGCCAGCCCGCTGTGCAGCGCCTCCTGCACATTACTGGCGAATTCGTGGGACTCTTCGATTTTCTCCTTGAGCGCAATCTTCTTCACCAGGTCGCCCAGTTCGTGAATCGATTTCTCGGAAACTGCGTTCTCGCGCGCCGCAACTTCCAGCGCGTCCGCCGACGAAGTGAAATTTAAGTAGTAAGTTTCCACGCCGCGCGCGTTCGGATCGCGACTCGAATTCGCATGAATCGAAACGAACAGGTCCGCCTGCTCCTGGTTTGCAATCGCTGTTCTGGTTTCGAGCGGAATGAACGTGTCGTCCTTGCGCGTATAGACCACTTCCGCGCCCAGACGCGTATCCAGCAGCTTGCCGAGCCGCCGCCCCACATCGACCACCAGATCTTTTTCGAGCAGACCGTCGGGGCCAATGGTGCCTGTGTCGTGCCCACCGTGGCCCGGATCAATCACGATCTTGCCGATCTTCAGTCCCAGAGCCCGAATCAGCGAGCGGTCACCGGCGGCTGTGGGCCGGGCTTCACGAATGTCGAGTTGCGCGCTGCTCGCCGCGCGCCGCTTGCTCTTTGAGCGACCCTTGTCGCTCGCCGCCGAGGCGTCCAGCGTGTCGCGCCCCCGCGGCTCGTCCGCCGCCAACGGCGGACCTTCCGGCCTCAGATCTTCCACGGATCGGGCGACGGTCTTTTTGCGTGTGCCGGTGTCATCGTCTCCGGCTTCGATAATCTTTTTGACGGCATTCTTGCCCACCTTGACCGTCTTCACAGTAGGCTTGGTGTCCGCAGGATTCGTCGTAGATAGTTCGCGATCGGCAGGCACTGGCACGCGCGCCGGAACCGGTATCGGAGTGCGAGTTGCAATTAGATCGTCGGGCGTGTCTCCCACCGATTTCAGTGGGATCGCGCTCTCAGCAGTGTTGCGGTTTCGGGCAATTTCAGACTTTCCCGTCTGCTTGCCGTGAATGTCGATGATCAGGCGCGACGGGTTCGGCAGCAGGAAGGCATCGTAGTCAGAAAGGTCGTCCACCTCGAGCACGACGCGCGTCTTGCCCGGCTTGAACTGGGCCACGCGGATCTTCTTCAAAAATCCATCGTCCACGTCAAATGTCTTGCCCACCAGGGTTGAGGCAAGCTTGGTGTCGTAAAGATCAAAGAATATCCGGTCGGGATGATCAATGCGCTGCGAAGCGAACTTCACGTCCTGCTCCAGATCGATCGCGACCCGCGTGTAGTCAGGCGTCGACCAGTGCCGGATGCTGGTCACGCGTGGAAATTTCTCCGCCGCTTCGTCTGAGGCCGGAGTGGCGGCTGCCGACGCGCTGCTCTCCTGATCGTCTCGTTCCTGGTCCTGACCGCTCTTGTCCTGGAGCTTGGCTTCTGTCTTCCCCGATTTTCCGACGAGTTCTGCTGCTTTCTGATACTTCTCCGCTTCTTTCTGCGCCGCAGTCTTGTAGGGCTCGCCGTGATCCTGCTTCAACTCGGCAATCGCAGCCTTCGCTTGATCGGCCAGGCGGTGCCGAGGATAGCGGTGCACGAACTCCTGGAACGTGGCGAGCGCCTCCTCAGGATCCTCGAGGTCGTCTTTGTAGATTTCACCAATCGTGAACAGTGCGTCGAAGCGGTATCGACTGCCCGGGTATTCCTTGCGCAGGAATTCGTATTCCTTGACCGCATGCGCAAAGATTTTGTTGTCGTCGAAACGGCGCCCCATCTCAACCTGCAATTCAGCAACGGCGACGACGCTGGGATCAGCTTTGGAAGAAGTAGGAGAACCAAAATAAACGCGGCGGTAGGAGTCGATCACGCGCTGGTAGTCGTGGCGGCTTCGTTGCGCGACCGGGCGCCCATTCAAAGCTTCGCGCATGCGCTCAGCCCGCGCGAAGTTATCCCGCGCCCAGGCATCGCCGTGCCGCACGCGAGCATAACCCGGCAATGCTGGAAGCAGCGCCAACAGCGCCACACCCAGACGCAATCCGCGCTGGCTTCGAAGTAGGGTCGTCAACGTTTCCAGCTCGTTACAACTTGTTCAACGGCTTCCCTGAGAGATGCCGAAAACCTTAGTCCGTGTTGCTGATATAAAGTACGCCGCGCGCATCCCGTTGCACGCGAACGGGATCGTGTACCACGTTCCCGACCACGCGCGAACCGGGCTGTCCGCCGCCGTAGTAGATCTCAGTAATTCGCCGTACGTAATTCTGCGTTTCCGCGAACCGCGGAACCCCGGAATTGCGCGCCACCGCGCCCGCCCCAGCATTGTAGGCCGCCAGGCTTAGCTTGATGTTCCCGCCATAGCTCTCCAGCAGGCTCTTCAAGTGACGAACCCCGGCGTCCACGTTTTGTTGCGGGTCAAACGGGTTGGTCACGTGCAGCGACCGCGCCGTGCTTGGCATGAGCTGCATCAGTCCCATCGCGCCCTTGCGCGAAACGGCATTGGGATTGAAGTTCGACTCGACCTTGATCACCGAGCGCACCAGGTTCGGATCCACGTTGTGGCGTGCTGCCGCCTGCTCAATGGCCGCGTCCACATCCTGCTGGCTCATGGGTGTATTGCTGCGCACGAAATTGGAGCGCGCCACGTCTTCAGGATTGGATTCGTGCGTAAGGTACTGATTCACTTCGGCCGCGGCCGATCGCGCCGCACCCATCGTCGCCGAGGGTACGGGCTTGAAGCGCTTCTCCTTGTCGCTCCAGTACACCAACCCACCCCGCCGCGAGACCGTGCTGCTCCGGACGCCCTTTGTCGGCGTCACGACGTCGTTTGTGTAGACGGTGCGTCCGCTGTCGTCGGTGGTCGCGACCATCTTGGCCGGAGCATCGTCCGCAGCAAACACGTGTGGTGTACAGAGGGAAAGGGAGGCCGCGAGTACGGGGGTAGCCATCAGCGCGATTTGCAGGTGCTTTCGCATTGTCCGGGTCTATCCTCGTTGCAAAGACACAAAGTCCTTAGCTTGATCTACCCGGAACCTGACGGAGAATCTCAACCAGAGTGCATTGATTATAGGGCGTTTAACCAACCCCCGGCAAACTATCCAAAGGCCATAGAACCACCGAAGTAATCGCCGTAAGTTACTGAAAACAAGCAGCAATCGATGGGCCGATGTCCCAGGCCAGCCTTTCCAACCTCTGTCATCCCGAGCGCAGTGAGGCTCCAGCAGAACGAACGAAAGACCCTAGCACCGCTAACGGCATTCCGAAAGCCGCAAGCCTCTCAATTACCGACCCGAAAAAGCACGACTCGCGACGCATGAAACCACACCACCGTGACCACTGGAATTTCGAAGCGCTGGCGCCTAGGGTGTGTCCAACAGAGCAGTCACGCTCTTTGAAAACTAACTCCTTTGTTCGGGATATTTTGCGTATAAGTCGTTTGAATCCAAAGATTTTGCAGCCTCCTCAAATGCTGCATCTTTGTTTTCAATCTGTTGCGGTCAAGAGAGGGAGGGGGTGGGGTTACTAACCCTTAACTTCGAAGCGTTTCCCGAAGTCCAGTCCGCCAAGGGATGGAATGTTTAATACCACGCTCGCGTTGTAGTACCCTCCGTGTTCCCCATGTTCGAAGACTCGCTTCAGACAAAAACGCCGGACTCCCTGATGCTTCCCCGCTTCTGGTATCGCGCCCTCCCCGCCGACACTGTCTTCCGCGAGCGTCTCGAACGCGCAACCTTGCTTGAAACGCCGCTGGTCATAGGAAGGGATGCGCAGAACCGTCCCTTTGCGCTGCAAGACGCGTGTCCGCATCGCGGCATGCCTCTTTCCTGCGGAAGGTTCGACGGCAGCCAGCTGGAATGCAGTTATCACGGCTGGCGTTTCGACACCCACTCCGGCCAGTGCCAGGTGATTCCGTCGCTGACCGCCGATCAGAAACTCAGAGTCGATCGCATCTACGCGGGCAGTTACGCATGCGAAGAACAGGATGGCTTCATCTGGGTCTTCATTCCGGAGCCGACGCCAGCAGGAGCGGGATTCTCGCAGCGTGTCGATCCTCCGTCGGGACCGCCGCGCGTTCCGACATTCAGCGAGAAATTCAAACTCGCCTACCTGGCTTCGGACCTGCCCTGCAGCGTGGATCACGGCATTATTGGCCTGATGGACCCCGCGCACGGACCATTCGTTCACCAGGCGTGGTGGTGGCGCAGCCGCGATTCGATTCACGAAAAACAAAAGGCCTTTGAGCCGATCGATCTCGGCTTTCGCATGAGCGCGCACACCCCGAGTTCGAACAGCGCGCCCTACAAGTTGCTCAAGCTCTATGCGGACGCCGACGCTATCACTACTACCATCGACTTCACGCTTCCGAACATGCGCTGGGAAACGATCAGGGCAGGGAAGTACTGGTTCTCGAGCCTGACCACGGTCACCCCGATCACGCGCAGCCGTTGTCGCATCGACGTAGTCGCAGCGTGGAATCTCTTTCGCTGGTTTCCCTTCGGGGAGGAATTGCTGAAGTACGTATTCGGAAAGTTCGTTGAGCAGGATCGCAAAACGATGGAGCAACAGTCCGAAGGACTGAAGCACAATCCACACCTGATGCTGATCGACGACGCAGATCGCCCGGCCAAGTGGTACTTCCAGCTGAAACAAGCATGGCTAGACTCACGCCGCACCGGCACCCCGTTTCAGCACCCGATAACAGGCCCGGTCACGCTGAAATGGCGGAGCTAGGCAGAATCAACCTATCCAATGCGCCGCGCAGATTTCGTGACTGCGGTTAACGCTCACGGAACTTCAGCGCTTCCGTCTACGTAAGCTATGTCTATGCAGCCTGGAGAGATTCAAACCGTCGAGCAACTTCCTGTTCCCGCCTCAGAAGTGCCGGTCGCATCGCCAGCAAACCGCCTGCAATGGATTTTCCTGGGGCCGAACGGCCTGCGTGCGCTTTGCCGCCTTGGCATTTTTGTCGGGGTCGTAGTCGGACTTCGTTTTGCGATCAGCGGAATTCTGCGCCTTCTGCACGTGGTTAAGTCGCCGCCAAGTGTCACCGTTTTCACTGCCCAGAGGGTGTTAGTTCAGGATGGCTTAGCTTTCCTTTGTGTGTTGGTGGCAACCCTCATCATGGGCGCCTTCGAAAAGCGGTCGCTCGGCGACTACGGCTTGCCCGTGCGTGGCGCTTTTGGAAGTCGGTTTTTCGAAGGGATGGTCTGGGGCTTTCTGGCGGAGGCTGGAACGGTTGTTGTGCTCTTCCTGACTGGAAACGCGACGTTCAGCGGTTTTGCCCTTACCGGTGCAGAAGCGGTTCGATATGCCGCCCTCTGGGCCATAGCGTTTCTCTTGGTTGGATTTTTCGAGGAATTCTTATTTCGCGGTTATGCCCAGTTCACGCTGGCCACTGGAATTGGTTTCTGGCCGGCCGCTTTTTTGCTCTCCGGACTCTTTGGGCTCGGGCACATGGGCAATCCTGGCGAGACATGGGTCGGTGGTGTCTCGATCGTGCTTTACGCCCTGGCGGTTTGCGTCTCTCTGCGACTGACGGGAAATCTCTGGTTCGCGATCGGAATGCATGCGGCCGGTGATTGGGTAGAGACCTACTTCTTCGGGGTGCCCGACAGCGGGAATATCGCTAGCGGCCACTTGCTAAACACCGTATTCAGGGGCAGCAAGTGGATGACCGGCGGAACAGTTGGTCCTGAGGGCAGCGTGGTCGAGTTGATCATTGTCAGCGCGGTCCTTGGATTACTTTTTCTGCGCTTTCGAAGGCCACAACGGCTGACCGCACCGTTGTCGTAAAAACTAAGGTGTTGAATTTCCCAAGAATTTTTCGGTGGAGTGTCGGCAGAGTGAAAGAACTCGCAGTTGATTCCTATTCTTCGACCAGCCAGTCCATCGCCTCTTGGCGGGTCTTGAAGGGTGGAAAGTGCCGCTGCGAAAAGGTCTTGATGTTTTCGTAATACACCTTCGGTACGCTTTCGACGCCCACCCAAGCCGATCGCTTCACGAACGGCCGATCGCGCACAAGAACTTCTTTCATGCGCGTCGCGACAGCTTTATCGACGTGTGCACCCGTCAGATCGGCAAGCGTGAGAAGAGAGCCCTTCTCATGGCGAGCCACTGTGTGTTGGATTTCCTCCAACAGCAGAAGAATGTCCTTCGGCTCACTATGGCTGAAATCGATCACCATGATCGCCTTGCCCTGATGCGTAATGAATGAGATGCGTTCTGGCATAGGAGAGGTCTTAGGTGTTAGGTGTTTGGTCTGGGGTCCCAATTGTCAGATTCCAGAACCCAAGATTGCAGGTTCTTGATCAAGTGCTCCGCTCCTTGCTCATTACTCGGCAGTTGAGGTTCGAGGCCTAAGATCTAAGACCTAAGACCGATCGCCTAACACCTGCCTCTAAGCCATCGACTCCACGACGTTGTACACATCGTTGAGCGCGGCGTCGAGTGCTTCGGGCTTGTCGCCTCCGGCTTCGGCCATGTCAGGCCGTCCGCCGCCCTTGCCGCCGACTTTCTGTGCGACCTGCGCGATGATCTTGCCTGCCTGCACGCGGGTGGTCAAATCTTTGGTGACGCCCGCGATGAGCGCGACTCTGCCGTCGGTCGCAGAGCCGAGAACTACCACTCCGGAACCGACTTTATCGCGCAACTGATCGACCAGCGTGCGCATCTGCGAGCGGTCGAGATTGTCGACACGGTGCGCGAGGACTTTGATGCCCTTAACCTCTTTGATTTTCTCGGCCGTGGATGCCACCGACGTTGAGGCCGACTTCATCCGGGCCTGGTCGAGTTCGCGCGCGAGACGTTTGATCTCGGCGTCTTTCTTGTCGAGTTCCAGCTTCAATGCGGCTGCGGGACTGTCGGCCTCGGCGTGTCCGGCGAGAGCAGCGACCACATTCTCAAGTTCATGATCTTTGCGGAAGTGCCGCAGCGAGCCTTCGCCCGTGACGGCCTCCACGCGCCGCACGCCCGACGACACGCTGCCCTCTTTCAGAACCTTGATCAGGCCGATTTCTCCCGTGGCCGCCGTGTGCGTACCGCCGCACAGCTCGGTTGAAAAATCACCGATGCGGATCACGCGCACCTTGTCGCCATACTTTTCGCCGAACAGCGCCATCGCGTGATATTCGTTGACCGCAACATCGATGGGTACGTTCTCGATGACTTCAATCTTCCGGTTGCGCAGGACTTCCTTGTTGATCAGGTCCTCGATGTCCTGCAGTTCTTCGTCGGCGACGGCGGTGAAGTGCGAGAAGTCGAAGCGCAAGTGATTCGGCGCGACCAGGGAGCCGGCCTGCTTTACATGCTTACCGAGAACTTCGCGCAACCCGGCATGCAGCAAATGCGTGGCGGTGTGATTGCGCATGGTAGCTTCGCGAATCTGGGTATCGACGACGGCATCGACTTTGTCGCCCACATGAATTGTCTGCTTGGCTTTGATCTTGTGAGCGCGTACACCCTGAATCGGGTAATAGGTTCCTGTCACCTCAGCGACGACCGTGTTGTGGTCGTCGGAGTAAAGCCATCCTCGATCGCCAACTTGGCCGCCGGATTCAGCGTAGAACGATGTGTGATCGAGGATGACCTCGCCTTCGTCGCCGGGCTTGAGTTCCTTTGTGCCCTGGCCGTCCTTCAGTAGCGCAAGGACTTCGCAGCCCTCGGAGCGAGTCTGACGATAGCCTTCGAAGACGGAAGTGGGCAGCTTCTGGTATTCCGGGTTGGCGGTCTGCTTGGCTGCGCCTTTCCATGAGGCGCGAGCGCGCTGGCGCTGCTCGTCCATGGCGGCATTGAACCCCGCTTGGTCGAAGACAAGGCCTTGATCGCGCGCAGCATCCTGCATGAAATCGAGCGGCATTCCGAAGGTGTCGTAGAGCTTGAACGCCTTCTCACCCGAATACACGGGTTGCAGCGCCGGATCCTTTTGCCCTGCCTCGATCAAGGGCTGAAGATCCTCTTCCAGTTTCTTGAGGCCCACTTCCATCGTGTGTGCAAACCGAGTCTCTTCCGCCAACACTGCCTTCGACACCCGTTCCGCCGTTTCTTTCAATTCTGGATAGGCATCCTGCATCAGGTCACGCACCGAGAACACCATCGAGTGCAGGAACGGCTTGTTCTGTCCCAGCAAGCGACCGTGCGTAATGGCGCGGCGGATGATTTTGCGCAGCACATAGCCGCGGCCTTCGTTCGAAGGTATGACGCCGTCGGAGATTAGGAACGTCGCCGCGCGCGAGTGGTCGGCAATGACACGCAGCGAAGCGGCTCCTTTGCTATGCACCTCTTTTCCAACTTCGGCAAGTTCGTCTGCTCTATTCATTCCAACCAGATGTGCGGCGCGGTCGATCAGCGGCGTAAACAAATCCGTGTCATAGTTCGAAATGACACCCTGAAGAACCGATGCCAGCCGCTCGAGACCCGCTCCCGTATCAATCGACGGCTTGGGCAGGGACGTCAGTTTCCCGCTAGCATCGCGATCGAACTGCATGAAGACCAGGTTCCAGATTTCGACATAGCGTCCGCAATCGCAGCCGAACTCGCAATTCGTATGTCCCTGATCGCTGGCGATCACGCCCATGTCGTAATGGATCTCGCTGCACGGACCGCAGGGGCCGGTGTCGCCCATCTGCCAGAAATTGTCCTTGGAGCCGAATTCGTAGATGCGTTCCTTCCCGATGCCCTGTCCGAGCCACAGTTCGTACGCTTCAGCATCCCGTTCGACGCCGTTCTCGCCTTTGAAGATCGTGACGTACAGCTTGTCCTGGGGAATCCCGAACCACTTCCGCGATGTGATCAATTCCCAGGCATAGGCGACTGCGTCTTTCTTGAAGTAGTCGCCGAACGAAAAATTCCCCAGCATCTCGAAGAAGGTATGGTGCCTGTTCGTAAACCCGACGTTTTCGAGATCGTTATGCTTGCCGCCGGCGCGCACGCATTTCTGCGAGGTGGTTGCCCGTGAGTAGTCCCGCTTCTCGAGTCCGAGGAAGACATCTTTGAACTGATTCATGCCCGCGTTGGTGAAGAGCAGCGTCGGGTCATTCTGCGGGACGAGCGACGACGAGTGCACTTCGCGGTGGCCCTTTTCGATGAAAAAGTCCAGGAATTTGCGGCGGATTTGGGAGCCCGTCATGTGTATTAGCAGGCCTCGATGTACGGCACCGTGCTTGGCGGTAGTGGCAAACAATGATTTTAATGCAAGCGGGCGGGCGCTCCCGTATTTTTAGACGGAGGGCATTTTTGTTTGTCAGGCGAGTACAACCCAGGTATTTCGACCAACACTCGAACCACAAAGGAGTGGAGAGCGAGCGATCATAACGGATACGAAAGAGCGGAAGAAGTGTCGAAGGAGGCGTGAGCGCCCTTAACGCAACGGGATCACCATTCGGAATGGTTGGTTGCGACCCCAGCGATACACCTGAAAGTCGCGATCAAGCGTGAGGATATCGCCAGTTCCAAGTTCGTTTGCCAAATGGATCAAGCAAGCATCCGCGAGGTCGATTTCGCGATCGCCATATTTGGCGAGGATCTTTTGCACGCTTTCCGCAGCCAGCGAGAGTTGCATGGGAATTTGAAAGATCCCGGCTGCAACGTTGGCCAGAATTCTTTCCGGAGCGCCAGCTAGAAGGCGCAGCAGGTAGCAGCTCTCGACCACAACGGCTTCACAGGTTACAAGAGGATTTTTGGCCGCTTCCACGAATTCGCGGCAAACGTCATGATGCCGCTTCGAGCGATCGAACAGGGCAACCATCACCCCGGAGTCCAGAAGGATAGGTTTCAACGCCCGAATCCGCGCATGTGGTCTTTATTCGAACCAAGGTCTTTGACGCCCGACGCGAACTCTCCGAGACCAAGAATCCGCTGGCGCCGCACACCAAGCCGGGTGGCTGCGAGCAAACGTACACCTTCGCGGACGACGCGCGAGGGCGTCCAGCCTAGCCGGCGGACCAGTTCCGCGAGCGCTTTGGCTGTGTCCCGGTCGAGCCTGGCCTGAATAGTAGATGTCATGACAGATCTAAGTGTACTACAAATAGCACTTCGTAGTACACAGGCCTTCTTGGTTATTCCGGGGCCTCCCCTTCGAGCGCGGTCAGCATTTCCTCGTCTACATCCCACTTCTTCAGAATCGTAAAGATGGTCTTCGGGCGGAATCCCGCCCGAGTCAACTGGCGGAAGATCCGCGCGGCCTGTTTCTGATCCTGCGGTTTGCGCAGTCGCTTGCGGTGCAGGAAGGCGCGCGCCTGTTTCTCTTCATTCACTTCGTCAAAGGCAGCGGACACGGCGGTCTCGATCACCTCCCCGTGGACGCCTTTAATCTTGAGATCGGTGACCACGCGCATGCGGCCGAACTTCTCGTTGTCGCGGCGCAGCGAGGAGAAGGCTGCGGCGTACTTCGCGTCGTTGAGGTAGCCCTGATCTTTCAGTTTCCGGATGATGAGTTCTACCAGCGTTTGCCCGAATTCCGTGTCGGCCTCGACCCGTTGGCGTAACAGACGCTTCAGTTCCGCGACCGTGCGCATGCGCCGCCCCAGCGCACCCACCGCGTACTCGTAGAGTTCCGCTTCTGTGTAGACCTTATTGGGGCGTGGAAACGACATGGCCTTCACCTTAACGCACTGTGGCGGGGGATGGAAAGGACTGCGCACCTGCACGCCCAAAGCTGCTTGCACAGACACGAGGAGCTTTTAACCCCAAAGGCCGCGAAGGGATCGCAAAGGTCGCGAAGAAACCTCTGAAGCGTCGGCTCGTTCTGAGACCTGACACCTGAAGTCCGAGATCCGTCACCTGTCACCTGCTTCCAAAAAAAGGGCGCGCTTTACGCGCGCCCCGTTCAGGAGGATAGCACCCAGCAATCTCGAAGTTAGCGTCCGCCGAATCCCGCCGACTGCATCGCCTGCCGGGAGATGTCGGCTGTCGAGGCGATACCCTGCATGCGCAGCTTGAAGTCGTCGGCATTCGATGCGTTCTCGAGCGCAGTTTCGTAGCCGACCAGTCCGGCCTGGAACAGATCCCACAGCGACTGGTCGAATGTCTGCATGCCGTACTGCGAAGTGCCAGCCGCGATCGCGTCGCGGATCGAGCGCGTCTTTTCCGGAACGAGAATGCATTCGCGGATGAACGCGGTGTTGATCATGACTTCGACTGCGGGCACGCGGCCTTCGGTATCAGCGCGGCGCACCAGGCGCTGGCTGATGATGGCGCGCAGAATAGCCGCCAGCTGCAAGCGAACCTGCTTCTGCTCAGGCGGCGGAAAGACGGCGATGATTCGGTTGATGGTTTCGACCGCGTCCAGGGTGTGCAACGTTGAGAACACCATGTGGCCGGTTTCCGCGGCGTGAATGGCAGTGCCGATGGTTTCGAGGTCTCGCATTTCGCCGACCAGGATCACGTCCGGATCCTGACGGAGAGAAGCGCGCAGCGCGGCCGAGAACGACGGCGTGTCGACTTCAATCTCCCGCTGGTTGACGTATCCCTTCTTGTCGCGATGCAGGAATTCGATGGGGTCTTCGATGGTGATGATGTGCTCGGCGCGGGTCGCGTTTACGCGGTCGACCATGGCGGCCAAGGTCGTCGATTTACCCGAGCCGGTCACGCCGGTAACCAGCACCAGCCCGCGAGGCATATCGCAAACCTGCTCCACAACCTTCGGCAGGTAGAGTTCATCGAGCGCGCGGATCTTGGTGGGAATGACGCGGAGCACCAGTCCCACGTTGCCGCGTTGCTGGAAGACGTTCACACGGAAGCGGCCCAGTCCGGCCACTCCGTAGGCCATATCGATCTCGGTGGTTTCCTTGAACTTCTGTTTCTGCCGCGCCGACATCATGCTGAACGCCATGGTCAGCATGTCCTCCGCCGTGACGCGCGGCTGGTCGGTCAGTGGATGGAGCTCGCCGTCAACGCGCAGGTGCGGATAGTTGCCGACCTTGAGGTGCAAGTCCGACGCCCGCCGCTCCATCGCGATCCGAAGCAGATCATCAATATTCATTCGACACGGCTCCCTTGTAGCTCTCAATATGATGGCGCGAATCGTCACCTTCCCCAAGATGACCTAAGTAATGGGAGAGGAGTCGTTAGTCGTTAGCTGACAGTGGGCAGGCTGGGAGGGCTGGTGAGGCAGGATAGGGCAGGGTAGCGCCGGCGCAGCTATAGACACAAAAGCCGCCCCATTTGCAGGCGGCTCTCATGTTCTTTTCTTGAACTCGGTCAGGCGGCGTTCGACGCTTCCGCCGGAACCCACGGTTCGTCGTAACTTCCGCCGTAAATCGACGGGCACTTCGCGCCCATGGGACGCAGATAGACGGCGAGTTGGCCGCGGTGATGGATGCTGTGATTGTTGAGGAATCCCAGGTAGAAGGCTGCGGGCAGGTTGAACGCTCCGAAGAAATCGATGGGCGCAGCGAGCTGCTCGGCTGATAGGGCAGCAATACGATCGGCTCCGCGCTTCATGTTCTCCTCGTACCACGCGACCAGTTGCGCGACTGACTTTGGCTTGTGTTCTTCGTCGGGATTCTCCATGTTGAACTTGCCGTCGGCGATACCGTCGAGAAACTGTACGTCGGTGTTGGCGAGATGCCACGCCAGTTCCCACGCCGTACGTCCGTTCGGATCCGGGCGATAGTCGCGGCAGTTCTCGGGAACTGCTGCAAGAACCTTCGAGGTTGTCTTCGTTTCGTTGGCCAGGCCTGCCAGCATCATGTCGCGGTAGGCGGTCGCAAATTCGGGCGTAATTGCACAGTCGGATGCCATCAAATTCCTCCTACTTCATTGGAAAAAAAGTTGTAAGAACTTCGTGGACGGGTTGGGGCCTGCGATTTGCTGTCGATTTCTAACGCCAACAATATACGCCGCATGTGACGGGTGCGCTACTGAGGACTCGGTGATACGCACCCAAAAGCTGCCTCAATTCGGTGTCTCCGGAATTCGGGACGAATGTCCCGCGACAATCTGCCACCGGCCGTCGCGCCAGGCGAAGACATCTGTGAAGCGGCTGAGGCGATGCACGGGCTTCCCTTCGCGGTCGTTCCGTCGATGGTGACACGAGCCGTCACGACCGCGGTGTTTCCATAGACCCTCACCTCGCTTTGATCCAAGTCGTACGTGCCCGCAGACTTGTGACAGTTCTTTTCTCCGGCCAGATCTTCTTTTTTGGTGGTAGTGTCGCCCGAGGCGTCTGTGAACAGGAAGTCGTCGGCTTCGATCTGCTCGAAATATTTGTAGTCGCAATCGAGATTGGCCTGGCCGATCTTGTGCTCGATCTCGATCAGTTCCGCCCGAATCTGGTCCGGAGCTCCCGGCGGTACGGCTTGGGGTAGAAGCGCAGTGGGGAGTAGAGGGACTCCCAAGAAAAGAAGATTGCGCATGAAATTCTCCGAACAGTCAGACGGAGTTGAGTTGCGAATGTCAACTTCCAAACAAAAGAAAAGGGGCGCACGAGGCGCCCCTGGAATCTGACGGGTTAGGCCTGCTACACGCTGACGGGTTGCTTGCTGCGCACGGCCACCGGGGTGAGCCACTCATGCCGATCGGCCTTCTCGCCTTTCACGATTGCGTAGAACTCTTTTTGGATGGCCTTCGTGATCGGCCCCGTCACACCTTTGCCGACACTGATCTTGTCGACCGAACGGATCGGCGTGACTTCGGCGGCTGTGCCGCTGAAGAACGCTTCGTCGGCGAGGTATAGCATCTCGCGCGGAATGACGTTTTCGACGATCGGGATGTTGAGGTCGCGCGCAATCTGCAGCACTGAATCGCGCGTAATTCCCGGCAGTACGGAGTTGCCGAGCGGCGCCGTCTGCAAGGTTCCGTTGCGCACGAGGAAGACGTTCTCTCCAGAACCCTCGCTGACGTAGCCATTGGTGTCAAGCGCGATGCCCTCGGCATAGCCATTCACGATGGCTTCCATCTTGATGAGCTGCGAGTTCATGTAATTCGCGCCGGCCTTGGCCATGGCGGGCAGAGTGTTGGGCGCGAGGCGCGTCCACGAGGAAACGCAAACGTCGCAGCCCTGATCCGCGTCGGATCCGAGATATTTACCCCACGGATAATTGACGACGTAAACCTCGGTGGGCGAATTGAACGGGTTGACGCCCGCCTCGCCGTAGCCGCGCAGCACGACGGGCCGCAGGTAGCAGGGCCACACGCCGTTGTTCGCGATCACGTCGCTCATGGCTTTGACAATGTCATCGCGCGTGTAATCCACGTCGATCCGATAGACCTTGGCTGAATCCAGCAGCCGCTGCGCGTGTTCCTGCGCGCGGAAAATAGCCGGGCCGCCAGGCAGCGCGTAGCAGCGCACGCCCTCGAACACCGATGAGCCATAGTGGATGACGTGCGACATCACGTGAATGCGCGCGTCGTCCCAGGCTATGAGCTTGCCGTTATGCCAGATTTTCTCGGTTTTCTGAATCGCCATGAAGACTCCTCACCCCAGTCAAATTCGATGCTGTAGCTTTGCAGGCGGCGCAGATAATTCGCGGGGAGCGCGCTCGTGCGCTGGCAAAATTACAGTTGATTATAACTGAGTGAAACGAAGGTTCCGCTCGTCAGTGACGCAGATTTTACGATTCAACGACACAATCGTGTGCTGTCGACGGTGCTTGCCGGACGGTCGGTTGGGGACAACTTCTTCTACGGAAGGTGGGCGCCTCCCTAAAGCAACGCAAGGATGTGTGCATCGACGGTGCCCCAGGTTCGCGCCGCTTTCTGGCGCTAACCTCAGAGCCTCCGCGCCTCCGCCAGTATGCAGTACGGCGTTTCTGTCTGTGCCGTCGGACCCAGGTTAGCGTCCACAGAACGGACGCGAACCTGGGGCACCGAGCACCGCCGATTTAGCCAATAACATCCATGTCGTCGCCAGCGAAGCGAAGCGCGCGTCGAATATTCTCCAAAATTCTGGTTCGCTCTTGTTGATCAACATCCTCACCGTCGTGGGGAGGTTTCCACTTGTTGATGGAATTTTTCCAAATGGCGATGCCGGCTGAAGTACCGGGCGCCAAGAGTTCGGAATGAATATTCATGGTTCGGACTCCTTCGGTGTACAGGAGTCCTGTCCTACCTGGGATTTCGACTGCGAAGCCCTGATCGGATTCGACAAAATTCGGGCGAGGCGAGTGAAACTTCTCCGCCATTCGGACTACTGCCCGCCCGTGGCGCTCGCCGTCGTTGCCGGCACCCCCGCTACTCCAGGCATCTCATCCCCGCGGAAATATTTCGCCTTTCCAGCCTTCATGACAGGCATAGCCGCATACGGCTTCGAGTAGTCATTCCCGGCATTCCAGAACAAGAACCCGACCCCGCCCTTCTCCTTCGACACGCGCACCTGCGTCTCGATGTACTCCGGCGAATACGTCTTCGTTCTCCAGCGGAAAGCCTGCAGCCATGGACGAATCGTCGCGTTGCTGTCTTTGGTGATCAGCTTGAAGCGGTCCATCGATTCGCCGATGAAGTGTTCGGGCGAGTCGCCGGGGTGGGCATAGCCGTCCATGCCGAAGAAGTGTGATGGATAGATCATCGGCGAAAGCACATCGCAGTACTTCGCCATGCCCACGATGTCCTGCCCTGTGTGCGACAGATCAACCGGTCGTTGCCACGCCATCACGCCGAACACGTCAAGCGAGAGCAGCACACCCTTCGGATGAAGCTCCGCATAAGCATGCTTCAGGAAGTCTGTGATCACGTCTGAACGATGCCAGGTCGGATGCTCTTTCTGGAAATAGAAGGTTGCGTCCTTCTGGTCGCCCTCGGCAGGGAAGCGGACGTAGTCGAACTGGATCTCGTCCACGCCCAGATCAGCCACGTACTTGGCTAAAGCAATGTTGTATTCCTGAACCTTGGGATTCGAAGTATCGGTCCACACCAGCTTTCCGTTTTCGCGCCAGGCATTCCCGGTGCGCGCCGACTTCACCGCCAGTTCTGGATGGGTCTCCACTAACCGCTGATCGCGGAAGATGGCGATGCGCGCGATAGCGTGCATGCCCTGCGAGTGCAGAAAATGGGCTAGCTTCGGGACGTCGCGAATGTACACATGTTGCCGCCCGGCCAGCGGATGGTCGAACGGAATGTTCACGCTGCCGTCGCTGTCCTTGATATCGAAAACCACGGCGTTACCGCCGACTTCGCGCCAGTGCTTGATGATGCGTATCCCATGGTCACTTCCAGCCATCACGCCAGTCAAATAGATTGCGCGCACTTCAAAATCCTTGGCCACCGGGATGGTTTTCTCAACGATCGGCGCCACCAGAATTCCGGGAACGATGACCTGCTCGCCCGCCTTCAGGTTGTTGCTGGTCCGGTTGCCATTGGCCTTGCGAATCGCCTCAGCCAATTCGCCCGAAGTGAGGTAGGATGTCCGCTTCACGTACTGCCGCGCCAGCGACCCCACGCTGTCCCCCCGCTTGGCTTCGTACAGTTCCGTCCCCGGTGGAGCGAATGCCGGATGCATATCCGCGGGCTTTGCCGTGACGGCCGTCGCCGGGGCGCTGCTGCGCACGATTTTGGGCGATTGCTGCGCGACCGCATGCGGCATCGATACAGAAGACCAGTTGAGAACGACCAGGATCAGTGCAAGAAAGACCCCGAAGGCAAGGGCAACATCACCAATACGGCGCAAAGTTTTCTCCCAGAAGTGGTTCTGGGGCGGATACTACCCCGCGTTTTTTGCGCTAGAAAGTTACGTCGGACCAGAGCCACATAGCCTTCCGACGGTGGAACGAAAGGCTCTACAACGCTCCTGAATGCGCAAGATTTTACATTTCGCTTGCATCATTGCGGCCTGCGGATAAGTCGTTGATAGGGCGTAGAAGCATCTAACACAGCAGGAAGCGGGTGACTCTGGTTACCTTAGGGGATGGCTAATCGTTTGCAGCACCCCACAGCACGGGTAGCGCACTGACAATATTTGTCGCTACCTGGTTTGGAGCGCGAACGGTCGTCTCCCCAGGTAGTACGCAACGGCCCCAAAAGACTAGAAAGGGCCTTCTGACCTTATGAGAACGAATCTCGCCACTGTGCTCGATCCGAACCGCCGCAGCAACGACGCGAGGGAATTCGACACCACTCTGCGTCGCAAGATCGTCGGGCAGGATCAGGCCGTCGAAAAAGTCGTGGAGATCTACCAGATGTTCCTGGCCGGGCTCAATCCGCCGGGACGCCCGGTAGGCAATCTTCTGTTTCTGGGGCCCACCGGGTCCGGGAAAACCCGCGTCGTCGAGGCTCTGGCCGAGTCTCTCTTCGGCGACGCGCGCGCTTGCATCAAGATCGACTGCGCGGAGTTCCAGCACTCCCACGAAATCGCCAAGCTGATCGGTTCGCCTCCGGGCTACCTGGGACATCGGGAGACCCATCCGCTGCTGACCCAGGAAGCACTGAATCAGTGGCACACCGACAAGCTGAAGCTCTCGATCCTGCTGTTCGACGAAATCGAGAAGGCCAGCGACTCGCTCTGGCAACTGCTGCTCGGCATCCTCGACAAGGCGACGCTCACTTTGGGCGACAACCGCCGTGTGGACTTGTCGCAGTGCATCATCATCATGACCTCGAACCTGGGCGCCGGTGAAATGACCGGCCTGGTCGACGGCGGCATGGGCTTCGCCACCCACGTCACGGAAGTCGACGCAAAGTTCGACGAGAAGATTTCCCGCACGGCCGTCGAAGCCGCGCGCCGGAAATTTACTCCCGAGTTCATGAACCGCATCGACAAGGTCGTGGTCTTCAAGACGCTGCGCAGCGAGCACCTCACCCAGATTCTCGAAATCGAACTGGGCATGGTGCAGCAGCGCGTCCTGCAGGCCGCAGGCGCGAACCAGTTCGTGTTTACCTGTACGCCGAAAGTGAAAGACTTTCTGCTGAAGGAAGGCACGGACCCGCGTTACGGAGCGCGACATCTGAAGCGCGCCATCGAGCGCAACATCGTCTTCCCGCTCGCCAATCTGGTTGCTACCGGACAGGTGAAGCTCGGCGACTTCGTCCGCATCGACCTGACAGGTGAAAGCCACATGACCTTCGTGAAGGAAGCGGAAGGCGCGATGGTGCCGGTCATGCTCGAACGCTACGGCGCCACGTCAGCCCAACCCGCGGCCGCCCGCGCAGTGAAAACAGTAAACGCCCGCCGCGAATTTGGAGCGAATCCGGGATTAGCGGAAACCAAGTAACCCTCGACCCCGCAAGCAAAAGGCGCCGCGAAATGCGGTGCCTTTTTGTTTGCTTGGTCCGTATCAGGGCACGCCTTCAGGCGTGCCGAAAAGGCAGCATCAAGAGCGGCTTCAGCCGCGGTCACAACGAACACACGACCCGTGACGGTCATCACTGCCACTTGCTTAATCCGCGATCTACAACAAATCAATGTCCATCCCTCACCGCCATTCACGTCCTGCGAACATAGCCGCCAGCGAGCGAACATTCTTCAGCACCGCGTCCACATGGGAAAAAAGAAATCTTCTTCAATCCAGCCGCACCGCCGAGCTATTCTTTCGTACGATCCAGGACTATCGAGCGCAATGAAAATTTCTCCTGCATGAGTTCGTTGTAATGCCGAACCACGTTCACCTCCTCGTGACGGTCGACATTGACATGACGATCGAACGGGCCGTTCAATTGATAAAGGGCGGATTCTCCTTCCAGGCAGCGAAGCTGTTGGGGATTCAAGCGCCCTTCTGGCAGAAGGGTTTCTCGGAGGTACGGGTTCTCCATTCAGACGGCTTTGAAAACCATCGCCGATATATTCATAACAATCCGGTGAAGGCGCATTTGGTTGGGAAGGCAGAAGAGTATCCATACTCGTCAGCGAGCCAAACATCGGGCCTCGACCCCATGCCAGAACGGCTCAGGCCGGCCTTTTCGGCACAGTGGTACGATCATCTAGGAGTTTGAGGCGCGGGAAGGCGATCCAAAGTTGTGCCGGAGCTTGAGACCGCGGCTAAAGCCGTGTCCAAAGGAACGAACGTAGCGGCACGCCTGAAGGCGTGCCCTGATACGAACCCCGCCTAGAGTGAAGGGAGACGTCGACGAGAAAGCAGTGCTGGCGAGAGGGAAACCGATTGTGAGAGCTACAACGGAAAGGAAAAACCGAACATCCAATTCCTGAGACCTGAGACCTGAGACCTGAGAC
>Ga0070716_100000124_pt1 | contig 30516 bp, 28 predicted proteins | sample LARL112metaG_FD_71395 | JGI IMG/M metagenome (GOLD analysis project Ga0070716, IMG submission 71395) | Corn, switchgrass and miscanthus rhizosphere microbial communities from Kellogg Biological Station, Michigan, USA - LAR L11-2 metaG | ecosystem: Host-associated > Plants > Roots > Rhizosphere... | reverse complement strand
AACTCCAAGAAGATGATTGAAATTTTGAACGGCCTGGCCCGCCGCGCCTTTGCCAAGGTTGTCCAGGCAAGAAATGATCACCAGGCGACGGCCGGATGAATCGAGCGTGAAGCCCAAGTCGGCAAAATTTGTGTGTGCGACATGCTGCAATTCCGGCAGCGTGCCAGCTTTCCAGATGCGAACCATCGAACGGCCTGCATAGGTTTTTCGGAAGAGTGTCTCAACCGCTCCCGGCGATTGCGTTTCGTTCAGCGTGACGTAGATGGTGGAAAGAATTCCGCGCGCCAAGGGCAGCAAGTGGGTGGTAAACACGATCTGCGTTTCGGACAAGCCGGTGTGATCGAGAATTTCCGGCGTGTGGCGGTGAGAAAAAAGGTTGTAAACCTTAAAGTTTTCAGCAAGCTCCGCAAATTGCAGGTCGCGTCGAAGTTCCTTGCCCGCTCCGGTAGCACCGGATTTGCAGTCACACACGACCGTGGACCCGGGCGCAATCCATCCCGCATCCGCGAGCGGCCGTACAGCGAGGATGACACTCGTGGCATAGCAACCGGGATTCGCCACCAGCCGCGCCTGCGCAATCTGCGCGGCATAAAACTCTGGCAGCCCGTAAACGGCTTCGCCAACCCAATCGGCATGCGGAGTCGGCAGCTTGTACCAACGCTGAAACGTTTCGGCTTCGCGAAAACGGAACGCGCCACTGAGATCGATGACACGAAGGCCGCTGTCGATAAGCTGCGGCGCGATCTCAGCCGATACTTCGTGCGGCGTAGCCAAAAACGCCGTGCCGGCCGCGCTTTCAGTGATCGCTTGCACGGACAAAGCGCGAACGGGCGCTTGTCCCCATCCACGGAGTTGTGGAAAAAGTTCCGTGAGGCAATGGGCGCCCTGCGGATCGCGGACGTAAAACGTCAGCGAGTGCGCTTCGGGATGGCGCAAAAGAATATTCGCCAGCTCAAAACCGGTATAACCGGATACACCTATTACCGCGATATTTCGTGAATCTCTCATTTTATGAAGCGCGGCTGCGCAGCGGGCGGCCCACAAACGATTCGATTTTCTGCTGCAGCGATTCACGCTGGCGTTTCGTGGGCGTGATGATCAAAACGGTATCGTCACCGGCAATGGTGCCGGCAGTTTCAGGGAATTTTGCCGCGTCGACGGCGGCCGCCAGAGGTTGAGCGCCGCTCGGTGGCGTTTTCAGCACCAGAAGATTTTCCGCGGGGCGAATGTCCAGCAAGAATTCACTGAGGGCCCGTGCGAGTGCGGCCGTGGGAACGGTTTCCTCCACAAGCGTGGAAGCCGGGCGGTAACCTTCCGGGGTTTTTACCAGTTTCAGCTCTTGTAAATCGCGCGAAAGGGTGGCTTGCGTGACGCGAAGCCGCTGCACAGAAAGACGCCGCCGCAAATCCGCCTGATTGGAAATACGCTCGGAAGTAACGAGCCGCAGGATTTGACCGTGCCGAAATGTTTTCGCGCTACCCATCGTTAACAGCCTCATTCTCCGTCTGTATAAAAATACAGCCATATGAATAAAATTGTCAACGCATTTTTAGCTGGTCGGGTGACCGGTGGCCAGGAGAACAGGCTGACGTGAAGCGCACACAGCATGCTGACGATGCTGGCTTTTGCTCGCCATGTATTGTTACCGTTTTGTATAGACCACGACTATGCTTACTCCCTGCCACATAGCAGGCTGCAAAAATAACGCGCCAGCAGCACTCGGGGACCAAAAACTCTGCGTTCTGCATTACACGCTTTCTTTGGAATCCAGTTGTTCCGAAATGCGCAGAGAGACGGCGCTCGGCAACGCTCCGCATGAGCGCCAGCGGGAAATCATGCGATTTATCACCGAAAGCGGCGAAAAGTTGGCGCGGGTTGCCACCAGTGGGATGCAACTCACCGACGACCTGAAAGCCCGCATCCTAAGCACCTTTCTAACGCTGATGAATTTGCGCGAAAATCTCGATCGCGCCAATATGCGTTCCTCGCCGGGACGCACCGGCGCTTTCCGGTAGCCAACCTCTTTCTTCGAATTCAATTGGGAATTACCTGCGGCGGCGCGAGTTCAGGCCCCTATATATCTTGCGTACAGCGAGCGTGCGACGGCGGGCTCCGTCGAGCCTTTCAATATGGCTCGGCCATCACCAAAGACGGTCATCTCGTAAGGCGGAACAGCGAATTTAAGTAGGAAGTCGTTTTTCTTCACCTGAATCCCGGCTCCCGAAAGCCTACCGGCAACCACGGCCAAATCCAAATCCCTGCGCCGCTCGTGAATCTGCACCGAATCGCGCCCGCACATGGTGATGTGAGGCTGCGATTCACCCGCTAAATAAGAATATTCATGACGAACGCAAGCACGGCACTGCGGGTTGCGGGAAATTGCGATCGATTGCATGCGGCCGCTCCACACATCGCAGGACAAGAGTCGATCGTGCAATGCCTCTGTATTGCCTGAGAGAATTTTCAGTGCTTCGGCAACTTCCAATGAGGCGATCAAACTCACGATCGGACCGAGCACCCCGATGGTGTCGCAAGTTTCATCCGCTATTGAGCCTGCATGCGGCCCACCATCAGGTGTTTCCAGCAGACAAGCCAGGCAAGCCGTAATTCCCGGGCGGATCGCAAACGTCAACCCGTAACTGCCGACTGCGGCTGCATAAATCCACGGGCGCGCCTCGCTTACGGCGAAATCGTTCAGCAGAAATCGCGTTTCGAAATTGTCAGTGCCATCCAAAATCACATCGAAACCAGATAGGAGCTGGTGGATGTTCTCAGGCGTGACGTCGGATACCACGCCATCGATTCCAATCTCTGAGTTCAGCAGCCGGAGTTTGCGTTCCGCAGCCGCGGCTTTTGGCAGAGCCTCGCGCGCATCGTTTTCGTCAAAAAGCGCTTGCCGCTGCAGGTTTGACGGCTCCACAAAGTCACGATCGATCACGCGGAGCCGTCCCACTCCCGCACGCGCCAGCAATTGACCGGCGGAAGCTCCGATTGCGCCGCAGCCCACGATAACGGCGCTGGACGCCAGCAGTTTGCGCTGGCCTTCCTCGCCCATCCCAGAGAAAAGAATTTGGCGAGAGTATCTTTCAAAAACGGGGTTAATAGGCAGGACGAGCGACCTCCTGGAGCGAGCCATGCGCCCACTCCATGATAGCTCCAAAGAGCGCGAGGCGGGCAACGCCCCTGTGCTACGCTTCGTCTGAGCGATTGTGGGAGCATGAGGGCGGATTGTGTGAGAAGGGTTTGCGGCGCGGTGCTCGCGGCGCTCCTTTGCGGGGGAGCGCCTGCATGCCTTTTAGCACAACAAGCTCAGCAGCAGGATGCGCCTGCGGCCGCCTCTCCCCCGGTGACTGCGGTGCGCGTGGTCAATGCGAACGGTGAAATCCTAAAAACCACAGCTAACGTTATCAACGTCGAAGTTGGCAAGCCACTGGACCCGGAAAAAATCGCGGCAAGCCTAAAGGCCCTTTACCGCACAGGAGATTATTCCGATATACGAGCCGTTTCCTACCCGGAGAGTGGCGGCGTTCGATTGGATTTTGTGGTTCGTGAAAATTTATTTTTCAACCAGGTGATGGTCGTTGGATTGAAGCCGCCGCCAACCGAGGCTTCCGCGGCCGCAGCCATGCAACTCACGCTGGGCGACCCATTCAGCAAGGCCATTCTTGATGAAGCCATCGATCGGCTAAAAACGCGCTTGCAGGAAGAAGGCCTGTACGCCGCAAAAGTACAAGCGGACTTGCGTCCGCATCCTGACAACCACCAGATGGATATCGTGGTGATAATCGATCCGGGAGAGCGCGCACGCATTGGCGCAGTTCGTCTGACCAACAACACCGAATACGGCGATAGCGAAATCGCGTCGCGCTTCAAGTTAAAAGCCGGCAAGGAAATCACCAGCGCAAAAATCCAGAGCGGGACCAACCGTATACGCAAGTTTTTGATCAAAAAGGGGCATTTGAGCGGGCGGGCGGCGGTACGCCGAAGCTCTCACGACAGCGCCAAAAATACGGTGGATCTGACGCTGGATGTGTCCGAGGGCGCTCGCGTAAAAGTGAATGTAACCGGCGCAAAGTTTTCAGCGGGCGAACTGAAAAAACTGGTCCCAATCTTTCAGGAAGGCTCGGTAGATACGGACCTGCTGGAAGAAGGCAAGAGAAACATTCGCGAACGGCTCGAACGCGAAGGGTATTTTGATGAAAGCGTGGAATACACGTCCGCAATGCAGGAGGTGCAGACCAAAAACTGGAAGGGGCAGGAACAGGTCATCACTTACAAGGTCGAACGCGGCGATCGTCATAAATTGATCGGGATCGACATCGTGGGGAACCACTATTTCGATCGCGAGCTACTTTCCAGCCGCTTGCAAATTTACAAGGCGGCGTTCGGTTCGCGAGGAAAGTTCAGCCGCCGGCTGCTCGAAAACGATCGGCAGTCCATGGAAAACCTATACCGCGCCAACGGATTTCTCACCGCTACGGTTGCAGCACAGGTTGAAGACAATTACCAGAAGAAGCAGGGTGACCTGCTCATCCGCTTTGTAGTGACCGAAGGCGTGCAGACGCGCGTTGCGGATTTGCAAATAGAAGGTAACAACGCTCTCGGGAAAGCTGAATTGCTGGCAGTCGTCGCATCCTCGCCCGGACAGCCGTATTCCGACTTCAACGTCGCTACCGACCGCGCGAATATCTTGGCGCTGTATTTCAATGAAGGTTTTCCAGGCGCCACGTTTGAGTCGAATGTAGCTCCGCTCTCGGAACAGATCTCAGCCGCGAATGAGACTGGCGCGGCAGGCAATCTTCGAGACAAGACCAGTGAAACGCGGGCGGAAAAAACGACTGGGCCGGTCCAGCTGAGTGCGGTTCGCTTGGTGTACCGCATCCACGAAGGACCGCAAATCCATGTTGGCCGGGTTTTGATTAGCGGCTACAACCATACGCGGCCATACGTGATCCGGCGCGAGGTGGAGGTGAAACCAGCTGGACCGCTGCGCGAGGGCCAGGTCGTTGACACCCAACGCCGGCTTTACAATTTGGGAATATTCAATCGCGTCACCATCGCGCCCCAGAACCCCGCCGGCAGCGATACCGAGAAGGACGTTGTGGCACTGGTGGAAGAAGCGAAGCGCTACACCATTGCGTACGGCGGCGGGTTCGAAGTGCAGCGCCTGGCGAGTACCACGAATCCTACCGGCGGAGAAGTGCAGGCGGCGCCGCGCGGGATTCTAGAAGTGACCAAGCTTAATCTCACCGGCCGCGCCGATTCGCTCTCCCTGAAACTGCGCGGCAGTACATTGCAATATCGCGCGCTGCTTGGATACAGCGTCCCGAATACCTTTGGCAATTCGAAGCTGAGTTTCCAGGCCACGGCCTTCGTGGAAAAAACGCAAGACATCAATACCTTCAGCGAGTCGCATTATGAAGGTTCAATCCAAGTGACGGACCAGGTCTCCAAGCGCACCACTCTTCTCACTCGTTATAGCTTCCGAAAGATAGTAGTTTCCAATCTCAATATTCCCCCGCAAGAAATTCCTCTTTTCCAGCAGCCTACTTTGGTTTCGCAGTTCAGCACTTCCTGGGTTCGCGATACACGAGACAATCCCGTCGACGCCACCAAAGGCTGGCTGAACAGTGTCGATGTTGGCATCGCCGACACCAATATCGGTTCCAGCGCCAGCTTCTCCCGACTTTTCTATCAAAATTCTTCGTACCACCCCATCAGGCGCCGCTTCAGTTTTGCGCGCTCCGTTCGCATCGGAATACTTACGCCTTATCGCGACACCATATCCCTTACATTTCCCGCGCCCACACAGGTGCCACCTCCGCGGCTGATTCCTCTCCCGGAAAGATTTTTTGCGGGTGGCGGAACATCGTTACGCGGATTCGGATTGAATCAGGCTGGGCCCCGTGATTCCCAGACAGGTTTCCCGGTTGGCGGCCAGGCGATGCTGGTCCTAAACCAGGAGTTCCGGTTTCCGCTGCACTTGCCATACGTCGGCACGCGGTTGGGTGGAACGCTGTTTTATGACGGCGGAAACGTGTACAGCAAACTCAGCCGGGTCACACTGCGCTGGAAGCCTCCACAGCCGATTTTCGATCCTGCCAATCCCAAACAGTGCCTGTTTAACTGCACAAATGAACTGAACTATTTTTCGCATACCGCCGGCCTAGGAGTACGCTACGCAACGCCGGTTGGGCCCATTCGCGTGGATTTGGGCTATCAGATGAACCGGCCATTCTTCGTGATTCCTATTCCTTGCCCGAGCAACACCACCACCGCCACGTGCACGCAGGGTTCTCTGGGTTTCCAGGCTACGAGGCTGCCGCGCTTGCAGGTATTCTTCAGTTTGGGGTCCTCGTTCTAATGGCGCGCGAAGCTCCAATCCGTAATTTGAGCTTGCTGGTTTGCGCGCTGCTGCTGGCTTGGCCATTGCTTCGCGCGCAGGAAGTGGTCGATCGAATTGTCGCGCGAGTGGAAAACGACGTCATTCTTCTCAGCGACGTTCACCTGCTCGCTCAATATCAGTTGTTGGTGGACGGAAAATCGGAGAGCGATGCGGAAATCCTGGATCGCTTGATTGACCAGTGGATTGTGCGCAACGAAGCCGATGCTGCACGAACTCCGCAACCCTCAGACGCAGAAATCGATCGCGCGATTCAACGGCTGCAGCGGAGTTTCGCCTCAAAAGAAGATTACGAAGCTCGGCGAAAGTTGGCCGGCCTCAGCGAAGCGGATGTGCGTCGCCTGACCGCCAATCAGATTTATTTGAACAATTATCTCGACTCCCGATTCCGGCCTTCCGTGCAAGTAAACGAACAAGCGATTCAGGATTTCTATCAAAACTCGATCTTGCCTCGAGCCACAGCCCGCGGGCAAAATCCCCCGTCTCTTGATGCCGCGCACGACTATATTGAAGAAGCCCTGGTGCAGCGCGGTATCAATGATCAGGCCGACCGCTGGCTGCAGGAAAGCCATTCCCGCCTTCATGTAGCGAAAATGCTGGAGGACAGTTCTTCGTGAGCGAGCAGACACGTCGCAGCAGATGGAGATGGCTCCGCCATGTCGCTTGGGTGCTCGCCGCGAGTATCGTGCTGGCCATCACAGCAATCGTTATTTTTTTCGGAAGCGGCGCCGCCAATCCTCTCATCCGCAGGGTCGCTATACGCCGCATCAATTCCATCACGGGCGGCAAGACGGAAATCAGGAGTGTTTCCATTCATTGGCTTTCACTCGGAGCCTCCGTCAGAGGCTTCATCATCCACGGGAATGAGCCGGCAGGAACGGAGCCACTCTTCGCGGCGGAAGAAATTGAAGCTGGACTTCGCATTGATTCGTTTTGGGGACGCCAGGCGTCGTTATCCAGCCTGGTAGTGCGCGGACCTCACGTACACATTCGTGTCGAGAAGAATGGCACTACGAATGTCCCCGTCGTCCATCGCACTTCCGGTAAGCCGTTACGCGAAACTCTTTTCGGCTTGCGCATTCGTCATGTCGAACTCCTCGACGGATGGATGCTCTACAACGATGTGAAAACTCCGTTCGCTCTCGAAGGCACTGACCTGCGTCTTACCTTGGACGCGAGTGGCAGCTTTGCTCAACCGCTTTACAGTGGGAATCTCGACTGGAAAAATCTTACCTTCACCGACAAGAAATTTCTTCCGTTGCCATTAAGTGCCTCTACGAAATTCACCCTGTGGCGCAATGGATTCACGATTGAACAAGGCCAGTTCGCCATCGGCACTTCCCGGATGGATCTGCAAGCGGAAATGTCTGACTTTCAGGCGCCGCAGTGGAAATACCGGTATCGCGCGTGGGTAAACCTTTCGGACTTCCGCAAAACCCTGCGCTCTCCGATGACGCCAACGGGAAAAGTAGACTTGCGCGGTGAAGGCAGTTTCGCTGCCGGCGAATTGAAAGGCACGGGCAATTACTCAGGCTCTGAAATTGTCTTGAACTACGACATCTTTCATCAGAGTGGCTTGCGCAGCACAGGCCGCTATCGCCTCGACAAAAACGAACTCGATATTCCCGATTTCATGGCGGCTGTCTTCGGCGGCACCGTCAAGGGACGCGTCACCATGAAACTGCCCGGGCTGGAATTTCGCGCTCAGACTCACGCCGAAGGAATTCGCGTGGCTCAGGTCTTACCCGCAATCGATCACCGCGGCTTTCCTATCGACCGCCTTCACTGGGATTCCCTGCTTTCCGCCGATACCGTGGAAACGTGGAAAGGCGCGTTCCAGCATTTCGAAATAGCCGGCCTTTCCACCTGGACGGCGCCCGAGGAAGTCGCGCCAGGTCACATTCCCGTAACCGCCATGTGGAAATTTGCCTATAAACAGGATCCAGAAATTCTAACGCTGGATTCCGCGGAGTTCGATACCTCCGCCAACCACATTCGCGCCAGCGGCACTCTGGGACGCCGCGACTCCATTCTGCAATTGCATATTGACAGCAGCGAACTGGAAGCCTTCAACGACTTCATCCTGTCCATTGAGGACGTTGTTCCCGGCACCTCCGAAGAACTTGCGCCACGCATTCGCGGTGCCGCGAACTGGGACGGCAAAATGACCGGGCCTTTGGGCACGCCTACTTTCTCCGGCCACGTTCGCGGCGAACGCATCGCCTATGGCAAGCTGCACCTCGATTCGGTTAATGGCGATGTCACCTATTCCCGCTCAGAACTCTCGGTTTCCCGCGGGCACCTGAAAAATGGTCCGATGCAGGTGAATTTTGAAGGCAATCTCGACCTGGACGGATGGAGTTTTCGCGCGGAGAACGAATGGACTGCAGAAGCTAGCCTGGAAAAAGTCCCCGTCACAAGCGTGCTGGCGCTTGCAGGCCAGTCGTATCCCGTGGAAGGCTTGCTGACCGGGCAATTTCATGGGAAAGGGACGCGCTCCGAACCGGCCATCACCGGGCTTTTCGATCTCGCGGATGGAAAAGTATATGGACTGGAATTTAATCGCTTGCGTGGCCAATTAAACGTACAGCACGACGCAGCGCGCATCAGTGACGCGGAGTTGCGCGTTTTCGCGCCAGGGAAAGAAGCAGGCGGCGCTGGCATTATCACCGGTTCCCTGGGCTACCAATTTTCAAACAAGAGTATTTCCGCTGATCTGGTTGGCGCCGCGCTGCCCCTCGATAAGATGGAAAAAATCCAGTCGCCGCGATTCCCGGTTTCCGGTCAGCTGACTTTTCGGATGAAAGTTTCCGGTCCATTTCAAGCCCCGGTGGGACAGGGCAGCATCCGCGTAGTGGATTTCCGTGTCGGTCAGGAGATCATCGGCAGCTTCGATGGCGACCTGAACTCGGACGGCAAAGTCGCTAAGCTCGAATTGCATTCTGCGATGACCGACGGAGGGCTAACGGGAGGCTATTCTCTTGGCCTCATCGATCCTTATCCCCTGAATGGAAAAGTCAGCCTGCGAAACATTACGCTCGATCCGTTCCTGCTCACTGCTCTCCACATGCAACACATCACAGGACATGGCACAGCCGACGGAGACGTCGCAGTGGACGGCAATCTCAAGCATCCGGAAAGTCTCGTGGTGGACGCCAAGTTCACTCGGCTGCTGTTGAATTACGCGAACGTGCAGCTCGAAAACGTCGGACCGGTCCACTTCCGCTCTTCCAAAGATGAAATCAGCATCGAGCCCGCGACGTTCCACGGAACAGATACCAACCTCCAGATTTCGGGCAATGTTCGTTTCACCGGCCGCCGAAACGTGAATCTAAATCTCAACGGTGCGCTTGATCTGCGTCTCCTCAGCGGATTCGTTCCCGATCTTGACGCCCGCGGGCCCGCACAAATTAACGCGGCCTTCGAAGGAACTCTGGACCGTCCGCGCGTCACCGGCAAAGTGCATATCGAAAATGCTCAAGCGCGTGCGATCGACTTCCCCACCGGTCTCAGCAACATAAAAGGCGATCTGGTCTTCGATGCTGCAAGATTGTTTTTCGAAAATGTCACCGCGCAGGTAGGCGGCGGCACGTTGAGTCTCACCGGCAGCGTTTATTACGCCGACCGTCCCGTGCGCTTTGATATTTCTACCCACACCGACGGCGCTCGCATCCGCTACCCGGAGGGCATGAGCTGGCAAGTCGCCGGCAACCTGCGCCTCACGGGCACTCCCGAAGGCGGCATTGTTTCCGGACGTGTGCAAATCGAGCGCGTGAACATGAGCGGTGGTCTGGAGACTGCCGGCGCGCTTTTCGGCGGAAGCCAGACCGGCGGTGGATCTTCCAGCAACTCAACTTTCCTGCGCAACTTGCAGTTCGACGTGGAAGCCGTTTCCACTCCTGATGCCCGTATGGAATGGCCCAGCGCGGAGCTTGAAGCCGACGCAAACCTGCGCATTCGCGGCAGTTGGGAACATCCCATTCTGCTTGGGCATATCCACGTGCTCTCCGGCGATCTTTATTTCCACGGCAGCCGGTATCGTGTGGCACGCGGCGATTTAAACTTCGCGAATCCTTTCCAATTGAACCCGGACGTCAACGTGGAAGCCACCACGACCATTCAGCAATATGAAATCACGCTGAATTTCAGCGGGCCCGCTAACAAACTCTCGTTGTCGTATCGCTCGGATCCGCCGTTGCCAAGCAACGACATCGTCACTCTCCTTGCGCTTGGTCAGACCAGCTCGGAAGCTGAAGTCCGCAGCGGCGGCACCGGCGCAGGCTCTGCCACGGTGGGTACGGGAGCCTCGGCGCTGCTCTCGGAAGCGATTTCCAGCCAGCTGGGCAGCCGGCTGGAGCGTTTATTTGGCATTACTCGGTTTCGCGTCGATCCAGGCCTTGCCGGCGTTGGCTCAACCGGCTCTGAACAAAACGCCGCGGCGCGCATCACCGTCGAACAGCAGATCGCGCGCGACCTGACCATCACCTACGTCAGCAATGTCAGTTCAACGCAGCAGCAGATAATTCAAGTGGAGTACAACGTGAATCGCCAGGTCTCCGTCGTCGCGTTGCGCGATCAAAACGGCACATTCGGCATCGACGTTAAAATTAAGAAGCGCTTCCAGTAACCTGCCAGTCTTTAGCCGTATAACGAGGAAAAATCTTTTTCCGTCATTCCGAGGAGCCTGCCTGCCGCAGGTAGGCGCAGCAACGAGGAATCTCTCTTCCTTGTGCCGACGAGGAGAATGGTAACTAGAACGACGGTATTTTATTGCGGGTCCGCCGAAGCTTGTTGAACACCAGCCGCCTGCTGATGCGTACTTACGCTCGCAGTCCGATGCTGCGCGACCGTTCCACGAATGCTTTCTCCGGAGTTGGGATATTCCGCACGAAGATCTTGCCACGCCAACCGTGCCGCCCGGCTGCCCGCTATCTCGGCCGTACGTTGTGATTCGCGGCTGATCATCGGCATTTCCGCTGCCAGCTTCTGCCCCAGCGGCGAATTGTAAAATTCCACCAAACCCTTGATCTCGTCGCCCGTAAAATGTTTGCCGTAGATTCCGACGAGCTGCCCGGTCACTGCATCGGTATCAAATTTCTTCTGGAAGTCCGCCAGATAGGCGTCCGTAAAAACCTGTACGCGATCGCTGTTCGTTGCGGTCTCAACCACTTTTCCCCGGTACTGATCCGCCGCTGCGCTTGCCGATTCCTTGATCGTTTCTCGCGCGCCCGTTAATTCCATCAGCGAACGAATGTCTTTTTCCTTCGCGGGATCGATCGCAGCGTTTTCCATCGAACTGGTTTGCTCCGAAGCTTCCACCGAAGTATTCGAAGCGCCCTGAATGGCAACCAGGAATGTCGCAACATAAATAACCATCAGCGCGAGCACGGCCCTCATTGACTTCCTCCGTAACGGCATCTTTCTTTATCGCCATTACCTCCATATTGTTGCGGATTCGCGCGTCGGTGGGAATTTGGACTGAAGTACAGCCATGTTGCACCGGTGACTGTCCGTGCGTGCAGGTGGCCATCCGAATCTGAAAAATTAGAATTTGTAATTAACCGCGATCAGGTTCGAGTGCCAAGTCTTCACCGCGGAGCTGTAGATAGTTTTGCAGAACGGAAACGACGAGCCCATGATCTTCGCGCTGCGGCAAACCCGAAACGGTGATCGCTCCAACGCATCCGGTTCCCTCCAGGATGATTGGGAAGCTTCCACCGTGGGTCGAATAATCCTTCAGATCAAGTCCCACTGTACTTTGCAAAGTAGTCTGCGCGCGTTCGTGTTTTAAGCCGATCGCGTATGAACTGCGGTGGTAGCGCATGACTACATTCCGCTTACGGCGAATCCATTCCCAATTGTCCGGAGTGGCTCCCAACATCGCATAAGAAAAAAGCGGAAACCCAGGCAGCTGAATATCAATGACCACGATGGCCCGCAACTCTTCCGCGGCCGCTTTCAGGGCCGTGCCCAACACCCACGCCACATCAGCGTTAAATTCTTTGAACCGCAGCCGCTTCTCCTGCAGCGCGATTCGTTCCAGATCTCGATCGATGCTCATGCTTTCCTGCTTCATGCGGCGTTGGCTGCGGCGAAACTGTAGTCAAGCGCTCGCAGATTGCTCGACAAGCACTACCGACGAACGCCAAACATCTTAACGCGAACTATAGCCAGTTTCGAAAACCGTCCGTTAAGAGTGGGCGGAACTAACCTCAGCAATTTGCTTCTCATTAGGTTTTTTCGCATCGTGTTTGCTACGATGCAGCGCAATGAGCGCTGACCCTGACGCCCCGCGAACCCTACTCGTTTCGCAGTCCCTGAAGGTACAGGACTTGGCCGCACAGGACATAGAACAGGACATCGCCAAGCGCGAAGCTGGCCTGCAGAAACGCCTTTCGCCCCGCCAGGTTGCCATGATTGGTCTTGGTTGCACCATCGGTACCGGACTTTTTCTTGGCAGCGCAATCAGCGTGAAGCTCGCTGGGCCCGCCGTTATCGTCAGCTTCGCAACCGGCGCAGTCGTTGCTCTCACCGTAATGTGGGCGCTCGCCGAAATGGCTGTTGAGCATCCCGCCGCGGGGTCTTTCGGCTTGTATGCGGAAATGTATCTCCATCCCTGGGCTGGATTCGCGGTTCGTTATACCTATTGGCTCTGCCTGGTGATGATCGTCGGCAGCGAAGTGGTAGCTGCCGCCATCTACTGCAAGTTTTGGCTTCCCAACGTGCCGGCGGGGCTCTGGATCGCCACCTTTTCCATTATTTTGGTGCTCATCAATACGCTCAGCATCGAGGACTTCGGCGCAATCGAATATTGGTTTGCGATGATCAAAGTCGTGACCATCATCGCGTTCCTCATCCTCGGCGCAATGTTGCTTTTCGGCATCGGCTTCCCTCGCATCGGCCTCACGAACTTCACGGCCCACAGCGGATTTTCGCCGCACGGATGGAGTGGAATTGGCCTCGGCGTCGTCATGGCCATCTTCAGTTTTCTAGGTCTCGAAATTGTGGGAGTCACCGCGGGCGAAGCCGCCGACCCAAAAATCGCGGTACCCCGAGCCCTTCGCCGCACCTTGGGTTACCTCGCTCTGTTTTACCTCGGTGGATTGTCCTTAGTCGTGGGCATCGTTCCGTGGACGGAGATCGGACTCGGCCAGAGCCCGTTCGTGCGCGTTTTTGAGCGTGTCGGAATTCCTGCAGCAAGCCACGTCATGAATTTCGTGGTGCTAAGCGCAGCGCTCTCGAGTGCGCTTTGCAATCTTTACTTCACGGCGCGCATGCTCTTTTCCCTGGCTCGCGGCGGTTTTGCGCCCGCGCTCCTCGGCAAGCTCAGCAAAAAAGGTATGCCTGTCGCGGCGGTCCTGGCATCCAGCATCGGCATGGCTGTCGCTCTTGTGCTCTCACAAATATTCAAAGAGACCGCCTTTGTGTTTCTAATCGGCGTGGCCTTCTTTGGTGGCCCGTTCATCTGGCTGATGACGCTCGCCACCCACATTGCATTCCGCTTGAGAGTGGCAAAAGAAAACCGCGCCATTGCCCGCATTGCGCCCCTGGGAATTTGGAGTTCAACCGCCGGCATTTTCGCGCTGCTCGCGGTGCTCGCTTCCACTTGGTGGATTCCGGATTTCCACGTGGCCTTACTTTCCGGTCCGCCGTGGCTGGTATTCCTCACCGTGTGTTATTTTGTTTGGCGAAAGCTTCGTCCCTCCAAACCTTTGGCGGGAGTTGCACCTCATGGATGAGCTACTCGCTTGGCGCAATGAATTCCCGATTTTGGGCCGCAGCACCTATCTGATCAGCAATTCGCTGGGCGCCATGCCGCGCGCCGTATATGACGAACTGCATTCTTACGCTGATGCCTGGGCCAAACGTGGAGTGCGGGCCTGGGAAGATTCCTGGTGGGATCTGGCGGGCACCGTCGCGGACCAAATTTCTCCGCTGATCGGTGCCGGGCCCGGCGAAATTTCTCTCCATCAAAACGTCACCAGCACACAGGCCGTCATCACCTCGTGCTTTGATTTTCGCGGTCCGCGCAATAAAGTCGTGATGACCGACCTCGAATTCCCCTCCATTCAATATTTTTTTCACGAGCAACGCCGACTGGGAGCGCGTGTCGAACTCGTCCCCAGCGGCGATTCCATTCGTTTTGATCTCGAACCTTTTCTAGCCGCCATCGACGAGACAACTCTTTTCGTCCCTATTTCGCTGGTACTGTTCCGCAGCTCGTTTATCGTGAACGCCAAAGCCATCATCGAAAAAGCGCATCGCGTCGGCGCGCACGTAATTCTCGATGTCTTTCAAGCCACTGGCACCCTGCCGGTCGCGGTTCGCGAACTCGGCGCGGATTTCGCCGTCGGCGGTGTTCTGAAGTGGCTTTGCGGTGGCCCCGGCGTTGCCTATCTCTACGTGCGCGAAGACTTGCGCCGCAAGCTGCGTCCCGCACTTACAGGTTGGCTCGCGCATCGCCGGCCCTTCCAATTCGAGCCCGGAGCCATCGATGCACGCGACGACTCCTACCGCTTTCTCAACGGTACGCCGCACATCCCAGCGCTCTACGCTTGCAAGCCTGGACTGCGAATCCTCAACAAAGTCGGCCCTCGCGCCATTCGCGAAAAGTCTCTCCGCATGACCACACGCCTGCTGGACGGTGTCCGCGTGCACGGTTGGCGCGTCAACACCTCGGAAAATCCTGCCGAACGCGGAGGAACCGTTTCCGTCGATTGTCCCCGCGCTTTCGAAGTTTCCAGGGAATTGCTGGCACGGGATATTCTCGTGGACTACCGGCCTCGCGCTGGCATTCGCATCTCTCCTCATTTTTACAATCAGGAGGAGGAATGCGATTTTGCGCTTTCACAAATTGCGGAAATTTTAGAAACACGCGCCTGGGAAAAGCACGTCTTGGCCGCGAGCCAGGCTTGAATCCATGACCAGCCCCGCGCGTGCTGCGTCCGCATTCCAGCTTTCCATCATCGTTCCGTCTTTCAACGAAGAGCTTCGTCTCCCTTCGTCGCTGGAACGCATCGCGGCCTACATTGACTGCTCGAATCGCAGCACCGAACTGCTCGTCGTCGATGACGGCTCAACCGATCGGACGGCGGAAGTCGCGGCATCCTTCAGCAAACGAATCGCGAATCTCCGCGTTCTCCAGAATGGCCAAAATCGCGGTAAAGGCTACAGTGTTCGCCACGGCATGCTGGAAGCCCGCGGAGAAGCTGTCCTTTTCACCGACGCCGATCTGTCCGCTCCGATTGAAGAAGCCGACAGGCTTCTCGCCGCGCTTCAGCAATACGACGTCGCTATCGGTTCCCGCGCCATGAATCGAAAATTGATCGAAGTCCACGAATCGCCTTTTCGCGAATTCGCCGGAATCGTTTTCAACGCCATCGTGCGCCTTGTACTTTTGCTCCCCTTCGTGGACACGCAGTGCGGCTTCAAAGCTTTCCGCCGCGAGCGCTGCCGCATTATCTTTGAACAACAGCGCATCGAGCGCTTTGGCTTCGATCCGGAGCTCCTATACCTGGCGCGTCATCATGCACTTAAGGCCATTGAAATTCCCGTCCGCTGGTCGCATTCGCCAGCAACCAAGATCAACATGATGCGCGACAGCGTCCTGATGTTCGTCGAAGTATTTACGATCCGCTGGAACGCGCTCTTGGGCCGATATCGCAAGCGAAAGTAGCCGGGTATCCCCGCCGTACTTTGCAATATAAAGTACTTGACAAAGATTTGTATTCCCGCTATCTTCGTTCCATGGCGCTGCTTGGTCCTCTCCGCTCTCCTTCCCGTGCTCCTATTCCCATCGACGCTCGCGCCGCCGATCATCTCCGCTACATTCGCGAAACCATGGAACGCGCCGCGGAATTTACCGCCGTTCCAGGCTGGGGCGGTGTCGCCATGGGCCTCACCGCGCTGGTTGCCGCTTATTCCGCTTCCCATCAGCACACTCCGCAACGCTGGCTATCGATTTGGCTCATTGAAGCGTTCGTCGCCGTCGCCATCGCCGCGCCCTCATGTGCCACCAAAGCGCATCGCGCCAACGCCAAATTACTCTCCGGCCCTGGCCGTAAATTCCTATTGAGCTTCGCTCCGCCCATCGTCGTCGGCGGGCTTCTAACTTTTGCCTTAGCGCGCGCCGGTTTTCATGCCGCGCTTCCCGGAGTTTGGCTGCTGCTCTACGGCACGGCGATTGTCACTGCCGGAGCGTTTTCCGTACGCGTCGTCCCCATCATGGGACTATGCTTGATGTTATTGGGCGCTGTGGCGCTCTTCGTTCCCCGCAGCACCGGCGACTTGTTCATGGCTTTCGGTTTTGGTTTCGTCCAGATTGGATTCGGCATCTGGATCGCCAGGCGGTATGGAGGCTGAAGAAGTTTGCATGTCTAAATCATCCACAATTCGCCATGATCACGCCGGACGTGAAAGGTCCGGCTCGCTTGGCTCCGTAAAGGCGCCAAACCGCGAAGGCGTCTCTCCGGACCTCGATCGCTTGATCCACGAACGGATACGTCTCGGGATCGTCAGCGCTTTGGCCGTAAATCGTTCGCTGACGTTTAATGAATTGAAGGCGCTTCTCAAGACCACCGATGGCAATCTCAGCGTGCATGCACGCCGTCTCGAAGAAGCCGACTACATCGTTTGCACCAAATCTTTCGACGGGCGCTTGCCCAAGACCGAATACCGGCTGGCGGCTGCCGGACGCAAAGCCCTCGAGCGTTATTTGAATCATATGGAGGCCTTGATTCGCGCCACGCGCGAAGGCTAAAAAATTTGCCCGACGGCTTTGTGATATAAAGTTATTTGCTGATTACTGACTGAAATTCGACGCTGATCCCCGCAGCGCGGAACGCGCACCAAAAGAGAAAGAGAACCGCACCATGACCGCTCAACATTCAATCGTGCAGCACATCGTCAGCGCGCCGCCGGTTACTCCCGCGCCTTCATTACACGTCGCCATCATCACCGATGGCAACGGCCGCTGGGCCACCTCGCGGGGACTGCCTCGCTCCGCCGGTCACCGCGCTGGTGCCGAAGCCAGTCGTGGCATCATTGAAGCCGCTGCAAAGCTCGGCATCCATACCCTCACGCTTTTCGCGCTCTCCTCCGCAAATTGGAAGCGGCCCGCCGCCGAGGTAACCGGCATTCTTCGTCTCTTGGAGGATTACCTGCTTACCGAAACCTCGCGTTGCGCTGAACACGGCATTCGCATCAGCATCATCGGGAGGCGCGACCGCGTTCCCGCACCGCTGCGTCAGACCATCTCCGACGCGGAGGCCGCAACCATCGGCGGCAAACGCCTCCATCTCCGGCTCGCCATCGACTATTCGGCGCGCGAAACCATCTACCTTGCCGCTCGCCGCTATTACAAAGCCACCGAACTCTCGCTGGAATCTTTCTCCGCCGTGCTCTCGGAACTTTCTCGCGGCGGCGCCACCGATGTGGACCTGCTGATCCGCACCGGCGGCGAGCAGCGTCTGTCTGATTTTCTTCTTTGGGAGTGTGCCTTTGCCGAGTTGGTCTTTCTGGAAAAGCGCTGGCCCGATTTTTCCGTCGCCGATCTACGCGCCGCCCTCGCCGAATTTGCCCGCCGCGAGCGTACCCGCGGCGCTCTTCCGCAAGAACCGTCCGCCGAACCTTTCTAAGTCGCACCCGACGGCCAATCCATCAACGCAACTTGTAATCCTGAGCACATCCAACAAGCCTACCTGCCGGAGGCAGGGATACGCGATCGAAGACTCCGACCTTGTCGGCCAGGACTTCACGTTCCAATGCTTGCCTCAACTGTCACGAACCTCTTCTGTTTGCACTACTTACCACAGCTCAGCAGCCCCCAACCTTACCCTGACATTTCGCCCACTCCGGTCGTCTATACCTCAGGAGACGCGGAATGGGAGCCATGCGACTTGCGCTACGCTGGGACGCTAGAATCTCTCTCGAGCCGCGCTGCACGCAAATTTGCTTCGGGGAGACGCGGTATGGAGAGATGGAACTGAGGCCATCGGAATTCACGCAGCGTGATTCCTCACCTGCCACCAATCTGTCAGGCAGGGCGCTGCCCCCCGCAACGGACGATGCCGCTCTGTCTTCCGCATGCCAGTCCGGCGATCTTCGCGCGTTCGAATCCCTTTACCGCCTCCACGGTTCGCGAATGAAAAGCGTCGCGCGCAATCTGCTCGGCACCACCGCCGATGCCGAAGACGCGGTTCAGGACACCTTCCTGAAAATCCAGCGCAGCATCGCAAGCTTCCGCGGGCAATCTAGTTTTACTACCTGGTCCTTTCGCATCCTGATCAACACTTGCTATGACATCCGCCGCAGCCGCGCACGCAAAAAAGAAATCGCTCACGAGGAGCCGGACGAAGCGACCCGACCCGAACCGCGCGCCTCCACGGCTCATCCTTCCTTGCGCATCGCATTGGAACGTGCGCTGGCGCAACTAACCCGCCATCAGCGCGATGTCTTTCTCTTGTATGAAATCGAAGGCCTTCGCCATTCTGAAATCGCTTCCGTCCTGGAAATCAGCGAAACGGCTTCAAAGAACACACTGTTCCAGGCCAAAAAGACTCTTCGTCAAATGCTCGAAGCGCCCCGAAGCAGTTCCGCGGAGGTTAGGTAAACGCAATGAACATGGCATGCAATGACCGGGAAAGAATTTTTATGGATGGCACTCCGGAGGAATGGGCCGCTCTCGAAGCTCACTCCGCAAGTTGCGTCTCATGCTCGAATGAAATTCAGGCTTGGAAGAATCTGTCGCTTGCTGCCACAGAGCTTCATCAGGAGTGGGATTCGCCATCACTGTGGCCGCGCATCGAACAAGCCCTAACGCAAAAATCCGCGGCAACACAAAATTCCTGGTGGCGGCGTCTTATTGCGTCCTGGAACCTTGGTTCATTGCAGTGGCAAACGGCCGCAGCGGCGCTCCTTCTGATTACGCTTGCCGCCACTTCTATCTGGTTTCTAACCACTCGCAAACCTGACAACCTGCTTGGAAATCAGGCCCTCCTGAATGATTCCGCAGTAAGCGATGTCGAACGCGCCGAAGCCGCTTATGAGCGCGCCATCGATAAGCTCGACGCCAAAGCCCGGCCGCAACTTGAAAACTCTTCCGCTCCCCTTATGGCCAACTATCGTGAAAAACTTCTGATCCTCGATAGCGCCATCGCCGACTTGAAATCGCAGGCCGGCATGAATCCCGCCAACGGCCACGTGCGCCGCGAACTGCTGGCCATGTACCGCGAAAAGCAAGATACGCTCGAACAAATTTTGGAGGCAAAAAAGTGAAATTCCCAGCCCGCCGCGATTTCCACCACGCCACGCACAGCCGCGCAGCAGCATGGCTCTCTTGCGCCGTCCTGCTCTTTGCGTCTAGCGTTCCCACTCTTGCCAAGGATCCCGCGCAGGAAGAAGTCACTCGTGACTTCGAAAAATCTTTTACCCTCAGCGGAAATCAAGGCTTCAGTCTCGATCATCGTTTGGGACAAGTTCACGTTCGCGGCGGTTCCGGCCACGAACTGAAAATCTCCGCGAAAATCCACGTTCAGGATCGCAATAACGCCGACGCGCAGGCCTTTGCGCAAAAAATCCAGATCGACGTTCGCGAATCAAGCGACGGCGTGCACGTCCGCACCATTTATCCAGACACCAAGTCCTTCCTCCCAACCATCCGCATTGGCGGCCGTACTTCTTACTCGGTCGATTACGACGTCACCATGCCCGCCGATGCTCCGCTCTGGCTGCACAACGATTTCGGCAACGCCGACGTTTCCGGAGTACGCGGCTGGGCGCAAATTGAGAATGGCCACGGCGTTCTGACCGTTCGCGATGCCGGCGCCACCAAACTCGTAAACTCCTTCGGCCGCATCGAACTCTCCAGCGCCACGGGTAACGGTTCGGTCACCAATAATAATGGCGCTGTCAGCGTTTCAAACGTGAAGGGCACACTCGAAGTTCGCAATCGCTTCGGCGAAATCGAAATCTCGCAAATCACCGGAGCAGCCACCATTTCCGGTGGCAACGGCGCAGTTTCTCTTTCCGGCGCGAGCGGCAATTCCACGGTCACCAATTCGTTTGGTGAAGTAATGGTCCGTAACATCACCGGCAATCTCGTCGTCTCCAACAGCAATGGCAAAATCGATGCATCTGACGTCACCGGAAATGCCGAATTGAAAACCAGTTTCGGCGCCGTCGAAACCGAGCGTATCGCCGGATCGCTCACCGTCAACAACAACAACGGTTCGGTACGGCTGAACGAAATCCGGGGATTTGTTTCCGCCACGACCAGTTTTGGTTCCGTGACCGCCACGCATCTCTATAAAGGCGCGAATATTGTCACCGGCAATGGCGCAATCGAACTTAACAATGCCGAAGGCGATGTTTATACCAAGACGTCTTTCGGCTCCGTCCACGTGGAAAATGTGAAAGGCAAATTTACCGCGCAGGATTCCAATGGCGCCGTGACCGCCAAAACCATTGCAGGCGACCTAAGCGTTGACACTTCGTTCTCAGGCGTCAGTCTCGAAAACATCGCCGGAAAAATCCGCGTGAACAATCAGAATGGCGCCATCGATGTCACCGCTGCGTCCAGTTCCAATTGCAAGGACATCAGCCTGAAGACATCTTTTTCGCACATCGTCGTGCGAATTCTTTCCAATGCCGGCTACAAAATAAATGCTCACACTTCCTTTGGACATGTCAGCACCGAATTGCCCATCACCGCCACGGGCACGATAGGCGGAGATTCTCTCAACGGAACCATTGGCAATGGCGCATGCTCACTCGATCTGATGAATTCCAACGGCAACATTGAGATTGTGCGGGCTCAGTAGCATCAACAACGCACATTGCCGTCCGGTTTGCGCGGGCTGCTCTATCTCCGGCCGCGCGCCATTGAAAACGCTTTGCGAATCACTCGAGTCGCCGTGGGAGTCAGCGCAAATTTTTCCAGATCGTCTTCCTCCGCCCACGCCACGTCGGTAACATCTCCGCCCGCGATCGCTTCTCCTGAAATTCGTTCGCACAAATAATCGACAATCACAAAATGAAATCGCGGCCGCTTCCGTTCTTCCATGGTGCTCCATGTCTCATCTGCTCCGCGTCCGAAATTGATTCGCTCAAACGCTTCGATCATTTCGAGTACCTTCACTTCCACGCCCGTCTCCTCTTGCAATTCCCGCGCCGTTCCTTCCGCCAGTGTCTCGCCCAGTTCCAGCGTTCCTCCGGGAATCGACCATTGCCCAATCAGTGGCTCATTTCCGCGCCGGATCAACAGCGCTCGTCCATCCTCAATCACCACTCCGCCGACCCCCACAATCGGCCGCTCCGGATACTCCCGCCACGAACTCATTCCGTCCCGCTTTCCTTTAGCCCGCCGCTTTGCGATTTCGTAGCCGCTTTATGACTCTTTTGCTCTGTACGCTAACGCAGAAATTCTTCAGCAACAGGTTGACTTTGGCTTCCTGCTTCGCGATATATAATACGATGGTCGGTGGCGGTCGCGATTCTCCTGGATCCCGCCCCGCGAATTTTTTTACGGAGGGATCGAGCCGTGATTCGCTGCCCCGATTGTGGCGCTGAAATTGACGTGGATGAGGACGAAGTCGAGGAGGGCGAAATCTTGAGCTGCCCGGAATGTGAATCCGAATTGGAAGTGACGCAAACGCACCCCGTCCATTTGAATCCTATCTCGGACGATCTCGACGAAGAGGACGACGAGGAAGAAGAGGATGAGGACGAAGCCGACGAGGAGGATGAGGACGAAGAGGACGACCTCGAGGATGAAGACGAGGAAGAGGACCAAGAGTAGTGTTGCACCTCACTAGTCCGAACCCCCGGCGCATCGTATCGCCGATCTTAGGCATCTGAATAGTGTGAGATTGTCCCGCGCCAGGTTAGACCCAAGATGCTCCGTCCAATAAAGCCTGCCTCAATGAAGCTCAGCCCAAATCATTTCATGCGAGCTTCTTTACTCTATTTGGCGCTCTTAGGCACAGTGGCATTGCTTGTCCCCGCTCCGGGTTCGGCTCAGGAACCCGCGCCAGCTCCCGCGCAACCACCTGCCTCTGCTGAGTCCTCTTCAAAGCAAAAGTCCACTGCTCCCGCTTCTCTTCACTCCGACGATTTTCTCATTCGCGGAACCGTCTTTACCGAAGAGGGTCTGGCGCTCCCTGGTGCGCAAATGCGCATTCGGCGCACCGCCGAAAAAAAAACCCGATGGGAAACCGTTTCCAATTCGCGCGGTGATTTTGCGGTTCGCGTCAAAATGGGAACCGCTTATGAAGTCACCGTGCGTGCCAAGGGCTTTCAGCAACAGTCCTTGCCGGTGAATGCCGCCACTGGCGACCGCTTCAAGGATCTCGTCTTTCGTTTGCAACGCGAGGGAGGCAAAAAAACATGACCGCCCGCCACAAATTCCGCTTCCAACCCCGCTCCACACTTTGTGCCGTTCTTATTGTTCTTTTGTCTGCGCTTGCTCTGCACGCGCAAGCCGATAAGCATGCTTCGCAGCTGAAGACAGTTCGCGGCGTCGTTACCGACAAGGCGGATAATCCGATCAATGGCGCCGTCGTATTTTTGAAAAACACTCGCAGCAATCAGGTCCGCAGCAACATCACCAATGAACAAGGGAACTATCGCTTCAGCGGCATCGACCCCAATGCCGAATATGAACTGTACGCGGAGAAAGACGGCGCAAAATCGCAGATCCGTAACATCTCCAGTTTCGAAAATCGCCTCGATATCGTTCTCAATTTGAAATTGGACCGGAAGAAATAAAGAGCCCCGTCACGGCACCAGCATTCGCAGTGCGTTCGGAAGTACTTCAATCTCTACCGGAGCCAGTCCAAGCAACTCGCCATCTCCCTGAAACCATGCTTCACTCCGGGAAGCCAGTTTTATTCTTGCCGCGCGCGCTCTCACCACTCGCGAAGTTTTCAACTCTCCTGTAAGCAGCAAACGGGGCAGCAACGCCAGCACCTTCCTCTTGCTTAGCATTTCGATAAGCGCCAACTCCAATATTCCGTCGTCTATTTTTGCTGTTGGCGCAATCCCCAACCCTCCTCCGAAGGTGGGCGTGTTAAGCACCGCCGCAAGCATCGCTCGCCTCGCGATTTTTGGCAGATCGCTCCCGGGAAACTCCACTTCCACTTCAATCCCCGAAAATCCTCTCAGCGCCGCGATCGCAGACGCAAGATAGCGCAGTCGTCCCCTCCATTTCACGAACCTTCCGTTCGCATAGCGCATGGCCAGCGCGTCCAATCCGACTCCTCCGCCGCCCAAATAAATTGCATTCTTCCCGTCGCCTGTCCGCACCCTCACGGCATCCACCATCCGGCTTTTCCCGCGCGCAATCACATCAACTGCATCTTGAATTGTTTTTGGAATTCCCAGTGCCTTCGCAAAGTCGTTTCCTCCACCCGCCGGAATCACACCCAGCAGCACGTCGCGCCCAATCACCCCCGTTTCCCCGATCACTCCTTTTTCGGCCATCATTCCGTTCGCCAGCAACTGCATGCTCCCGTCGCCACCCATGGCAATCAGTGTTGTGCAGCCTTCCTTGATCGCCTCGCCAACGGCACATCGAAATCCTGCCACTGAATGCGTCTCTACAATTTTTATGGAGTAATTTCTTTGCGCGAAAGCGTGGCGCGCCCCGGCAATTTTGCGCGCCGCTCCGCCGCAGCCCGCGGCCGGATTCACGAACAGCGTGGCAGGCACAGTTCGTCCCATGCGGTCCATTCTTTCAGTGAACTATTTCTGAAAATAGGAAATCGTCGCGGGGAAGTCTGTCACATCCGTGGATAAACCGCCAACCTGCAATCGCTCAGCTCTTCGGATTCGGCAGGAAACCTGCGAGCTCCAGCCCCTTGGCCACTTCCGCATTTCTCGAGAATTGGTCCCACACAAACCCGGTTCGCGCGTTTTCCGCCATCAGCAGCAAAATTCCCGCATCGATGCCCAGCACATCCGAACTCGCCCAGCCCGTCAGCGGATTGAAAGCGTCCACGAACCCATACTTTTTCCAGGCGCGTTTCCCGAATTTCTCGCGGATGTTTTGCAGCACTCGAATACATTCTTTCGGCATGAACACCAGCGAACCTCCGGCAGCGCATGGCACGATGCTCCCGTCAATTCTTCCCATGGCCGGTGGACCGCCCCACACCGCATAACCATGCTCGGAATCGGACGCGCTGATGCCCCACAAATCTTCAGCGTAGTCTGGAAACCGGTCCGCCAACTCGATACACCACAACTTGTGAATCTTCGTGGCTACGATCGAATTGGCAAAATAGTCCGCATATTTATCGTGCACTCCGCGGAAATTAAACCACGCGTGCGAATACTGGTGCGCAAATAGCGGTGCGTGCGCCCCAATATAAACAATTTCGTTAAACTCAAATCGCGGCCGCTGCCACTCATTCCACACAGCAGGCGGCAAAGGATGCGTCCTCGAAGCAAATCCGAGCAGATACATCATCATCATCTCGCTGTAAGTGTCCCAGCGCGATTTCAGAAATCCCACTTCCGGCACCCATCCCATCGATAGCGTTTGTCCGCCATGCAGCACCCACGTCCAGTCGATGCGCTCGTAAATTTCCGTCGCCAGCCCCTGAATTTCTTTGTCGTCGAAAAATCCGCGGCAGGTTAGCGCTCCGCAAAGAAACAGGCACGTGTCGATCGGCGAAACTTCCGAATTCAACATGCGTTGCCCGGTTTCACCGTTCACGAAGTGATAGAAAAATCCATGCTGGTGCTGGACGGTCTTAAGAGCGAAATTCAGCGTCACGCGTACCCGGTCGCGGACCGCCGTATCTTCTTCCCATCCTCGCCGTGCCGCAATGCATAGTGCCGTCAACCCGAATCCCGTCGCCGCAACGCTTGACGCATTTCTCGGTGTTCCGCCGTCGGCGGACCCGCGATCCTCGATCTGACCGGTCTTTGCGTTTGCCTGCTCCCAGAAATACAGGAATGAGGCTTGCTCAATCTCGTCCAGAAATAGGTCTTCATCAGGCGTGAAGCGATACAGGGAAGGATCAAACGAAAACAGCTTCGGCGGCAACCCAGGTGTCGCCTCTCGCGGCACCATCGTCTGTGGTTCTTGAACCGGCGCTTGGCCGAGCACCGGCAAGGCTGAAAGCCCCAGAGGCACTGCTGCCCCCAGCAGGCTCGCGCGCTTCAGCCACTCGCGCCTGCTCAGGCTATTTCGGCTCACGCCGCAAGCCTCGAATCGCGCCGTACGCTGTCCAGCATCGAACCGTGAATGACCTTCCGCCCATTCGGCGCGTCATTTTACCTTTCAACTCCTGCGCTTTCCACTCCTCAGCCACAACTAAATCGATTTACCTATCTGCGTTCGCCAGTTTTCTTGCTATTTACTGGTCGGCTCTGTTTGAAGGGGGTTGCCGCTTTCGAATTTGGTGCCGGCGGCGGGAATCGAACCCACGGCCTAGGGATTATGAGACCCTCGCTCTACCACTGAGCTACGCCGGCGAAAAGCAGCCTTCAATCCTACGAAGAGCCTTCCAGGAGAGTCAAGCCTTTGTACCCGCTCAACTTCGATGCTGCCACCTCTCATTATCGGCTACTTCTGCCCATGAATAAACGCAAGAGACTCTCGATCCGTGTTCTCGCACCTCTTCGATGTGCCGCTGCCCTCCGTGGTGTGTGCAAACGTGTTCCAAATGAGACCTAGTTTTAGTACTGCTGTACTGTTGTAAAACACATTCCAGAATCCTAACATTCTCGTGTTGATCAGGGTTCCTTCTCCCTCTGCGAGGCTAAACCCTCTGCAGTCGGATTCTGAACACTTTTCGACGGAAAAGCACAGGTCCGCTCGTCGGACCCCTTGACATTGGTGTCCAAAAAGGTACAGTACCTCCGGGAAGTTGTTCCTCGGAGGGACAATGTCACGGAAACTCACGGTTGTCGCGGCGATGGTTATTCTTGTCGGCGCGATGGGTCTAAAAACGGCTGTTGCCGGTAGCGGCAGCGGCTCTGTATTGACGGCAAATGGTTCAGCTCCTGCGCCGCCTTCGCCTTGGAAGAATGGCTCCGCACCAGCGCCGCCTTCGCCTTGGAAGAATGGCTCCGCACCAGCGCCGCCTTCGCCCTGGAAGTAACTGAACATACCAGGGCGTAAGATCCGAGAAGGGAATACGTGCCTGGTCCACTTGAATTCCTCATTTGGTGTACCGGCTTCGTTCTCGAAGTCGCCGTCGTAGTGTGCGCCATCAGGGCCCACGTTTTTCGCCGCTTTCTCCCTCTGAACTTGTACATGGCCGCATGCATTATTGGAGATTTAGTCCGTTTACGGATCTTTTTTCATTTTGGGTTCACTTCCAAAGAATACTTCTACTTTTACTATTACTCAGATGCGCTTCTGACGATCGTTCTCTACCTCGCGCTGATCAGCCTGTTTGTTCATGTCTTTAAAGAGTTAAACGCCGAAAAGTTCGTTATTCTCGGCGCTTTCGTTCTTCTTGCCGGAACCGCATTCTTCTCATACCTGGTTATTGAACAGTCCACAAAACTATTGCTCACGCGTTTTGTTGTCGAGCTTTCGCAAAATCTATATTTTGTCGGACTAATTCTCACCTATGTGCTTTGGGGCGCTATCCTGAAATTGCGCGAGACTCGCGCCCATCTTGTGCAACTTGTATTGTCCCTCGGCGTCTATTTCAGCCTTTTTGCGGCAAATTACGCGATACGAAATCTTTACCCATCTGTCAGTCCCCTAGCAATTGCCTTGCTTCAATTTCTCGGGTGTCTTTTGCCCCTTGCCTGGGCCTATGCTTTCTGGCGGATTCCGGCCGACGCTCGGCTTCAGCCGGCGCGGCTCGCAACGGCGGTGTCACGATGATGGCCGCCATTATTCTCGTTTGCTCGCTGATCTTGATGCTGCAGTTCTTCGTTTCTTACTGCCGCTCGCTGATCGCTGCCTGCGCAACCGAACAGCTGCCTCTCGAAGTCCAGGAAGTCACTGGAATTTCTGTCGCTGCTTCCCCAGAAGATTTCTCTCGTGTCGTGCAGCTCCTGCAACTTTGCCCGGAACGTCCCGAAGATCGTGGCGACCTCCGCGCCATCGGCGCCTACTATCGCTTGCTCGGTTTTGTCCGCACCACCATCGCCCGGGCTGCTCCCTCTCTCAAGTCGTGGGCTGATCGCGAACGCTCACAATGCACCTACTTTGCTGCCGTCGCGCTCGGCCGCCGCATCGCCTTCAGCCGCAATCTTCTCGCGCAGCAGATGCTGCCGTAATTAATAATTTCGTTTTCATGTTCTCCCGGTTGTCTTTTCGCCACGCTCATTCCAATTTTTTGCGTTGACTTTTTTTCCCTGTGCTATTCTACGTGCTGATTCACTCCTCGCCGGAGTGGAAGCGTCCGCAGCGCAAAACGCACCGGTGAATACAACATGCTTGCAGTGTGGCTCGATACTCCCATCCGGAGTTCGTGTCTGCAGTTTTTGTGATTCGCATCTCTCTGACGCCGGCTCTCCGTCGGCGGATGCCGCGCAGCAGAATTGCGCAAATCTCGTGAACGATCGGTCCGCCGATTCAATCTGGCGCGGCGAACTCGCCAATCGCGTGGCCTCGTATCGTGCGCGGCGGCGAAAAAATTCGCATGACCCTGGCCAGCCGGAGCTCCCTTTCGAGCAGCCCACTTTAACTCCGCCTGTAGCGCCTGCGGTAGGCATTGCCGAGCCTCCCGCCGGCGATCCCGATTTTTCCTTTACCATCGCCATCGGGCGAACCGCCAAGCCGCCTGCCGAAGATGCGCAAATGTTCATTGATGTCTCATTGCCACCCGCGCAGGAGCAGCAACCAGGCTCGACTGCGGCCGTTGCGGTGGCTCCCATTACCCATCAGGATCCTCGTCTCTACCCGGTCGCTTCCCTTGAAGATCGCCGCATTTCCGGTCTGATTGACGCTGCATGCCTGCTCTTTGCGTGCGGCGGATTTCTCGCGCTTTTCGGTTCGCTCGGTGGACACTTTGCATTCAGCAAATTAAGCGCTGCCGTTTACGGCGCTTCTTTCGCCATCGTGTATCTGCAATATTTTGCGTTATTCACGGTGTTCGGCGGCACCACTCCCGGCATGATGCTGCGCGGCCTGCGGGTTGTGGATTTTTCTGGCGAAGATCCTTCCCCTCGCCAATATTTGCTGCGCGCCGCCGGCTACATGCTTTCCGCGGGAACATTTTTCCTGGGCTTTCTATGGTCGCAGTGGGACGAAGACGAACTCACCTGGCATGACCGCATCTCGCGTACCTATCTCAGCTCTGCCACAAGCATCGCAGATTCCGAATTCAGCCGCGCTCATCCGCATTAAATAATTTCCATATTGCGGCACTCGCATCGAACCGTGTGCGAGCCATTCTCCCGTCGGTAACTTTTTATAATTATTAGTAATGGTAAGCATCGCCTCCTTTGCTCGATAGGCCGGTTTGCATTGGATCTCGTGTGCCTTGCGGCTCACGACAAGTTCAAGAACAGGAGGTCGCGCTCGACCAATAGCACTTCACCGCGACGGTGGCTATTTCTTCATCGGCCTATTCGCGCTAATGGTCTGGTTCATAAGCAAGCGTCTAATTGGCTCCCCCGAATGAATCTCGACGGATGCCGCCGTACATATTCCCACGCGCAATCGCGCAGTTGGACGAAGCGAACATTGGCACAAAATCACACGACTAGCACAGGAATGCATCGGTGTTTTTGTGCAGAGAACAAATTCACAGTGGGATGTTTGAGTAACGATAGCATTTCTCCTTGCGAATCTATTCAGCGCCGTCCGGGGCAAAAGATTTCTTCATGAAACGAAAACGCGATTTTGTAAAATATAGGTATGCAGACCAAGCAGAAGAGGATTTTTCGGGCTCTCGACCGCAGGTTACGCGAAGCGGCGCACCTTAAGGATGTTACGCCGAGTGCTTGCAGCGCGCGCGATCGCCAACCGCGTTGAATTCACAGCGACATCAGAACAACGGACAGCATAAAATGAAGGGATTTCATGTTTCATTCTCGTTAGAGCTTCCTTATTTTCAGGTCCGGGTTTTCCCTCGCAGACTCCGCTGCGAGCGATCACCTTGATCGACCTACAGTAATATAGTCAACGACAACATTTAAGTCTGCAGGTCAAAATTAGATCTGACTCACCTTTCGATGGGAGTCGGACTGTACCTTCCACAAGGTTGAGGGCCATGCGACTGCATTGCTTCATCGCCTTGAAGAGAGGATTCATGCGCTCGTTTGCCAATTCACACGCCCTCGCTGCGGCGGCCATTCTGCTGCCTGCGGTGCTGCTCGCAGCAGATGTAGACACAAAGTTCCACCATGCTCCGGCGTTGGCGCGGGCGGCGAAGAACCCGTATGCAGGCCAGGAGGAGGCCGCGCAGGCCGGAAAAAAGCTATATGTGCGTAATTGCTTGTCGTGCCACGGGAAGACGGGAAATGGCAAGGGCAACGCGCCGTCGCTGGTCGAGGGAAGGCTCGATTCAGTTACCCCGGGTGAACTGTTCTGGTTCATTACGCGGGTGACAAAGATAACGGCATGCCCGCCTGGACGTCATTGTCGGCTAAGCAGCGCTGGCAGATCGTTACCTATGTAAAGTCGATGGGAACGTCGCCGGCCGCGCAGGAGGCAAGCGCGCCGCCACCACCCGACATGAACACATCGAAGCTGAAGGCACCGCCGCCGACCCCGCCCTTCACCGATTTTCGTTACGAGAAGCCGGGAACGTTTCACAAGATTACAGTAAACGATCTACCCGAACCTTATGCGACCAAATCGGCGTACAAGTTTCCATTCCCGGTTGCCCGGCCGGAAAACGTGTGGCCGTCGGCGCCGGCCGGTTTCAAGGTGGAACTGTATGGGGCTGGGCTCGACAATCCTCGGACCTTGCACACGGCTCCGAACGGCGACATTTTTCTTGCCGAAACCGATCCCGGGCGCATCCGGGTGTTTCGCGGGCTAACCACCGACGGCAAGCCCCAGCAGTCGGCGATCTTTGTCAGCGGCCTGAAACACCCGTATGGTCTGGCTTTCTATCCTTCGGGTCCCGATCCGCAATGGCTATATGTGGGCAGCGCCGCCGAAGTAGTTCGTTTCCCTTATCACAATGGCGATT
>Ga0070716_100000122_pt1 | contig 30821 bp, 21 predicted proteins | sample LARL112metaG_FD_71395 | JGI IMG/M metagenome (GOLD analysis project Ga0070716, IMG submission 71395) | Corn, switchgrass and miscanthus rhizosphere microbial communities from Kellogg Biological Station, Michigan, USA - LAR L11-2 metaG | ecosystem: Host-associated > Plants > Roots > Rhizosphere... | reverse complement strand
CAATAGACCAGGAAGAAGATCGCGATGCTCGCGGCGATTGCGAAAACTTTCATCAGCAGAAATCCCACCATGCGCACGAAAAACGTTCCGTGGCCGCGCAACAGGAATTCCATCATTGCCACATTCCCGGCCGTCATGCCGATCGAGATCATGGCCAGCACGCCGCACCAGAACGCCAGCCCGAGCGAGATCAGCTGGTTTCCCAGGTACGACCGGTTTTCCTGGAAGCCCCAGATCCGGTTCAAGGCAACTTCGAGTGGCAGAAAGATGCCGCTGGAAGTGACGAGCAGGATCACCAGCGACGCGATCTGTGTGGGGTGCCGCGCTGCCGCCATCGCATTCAGGTTGCGGATCACGAAATCTTGCCCGGCAGGAATGTAGTCACGCAGCATTTGCAAAACGACTTCGTACATGCCGGGGGACCGGAACACGCGCCGGATCAACGTCATCAGCAGAACAACAAAGGGAAAGAAGGACAGGATTGCGTTCGCGGCCACCGAGAATGCAAAGGTGTGAACCTCCGTCCGCATCAGATAGCGGACCGTGGAAAGCACCAGGCCGAACGTGGAGGATGGCCGGGAACGAACCTGCACTGCCTCTGCGGGCGCGGGAACCGTTGCTGTTGTGGGGCTGGACACCAGGAGCTTTGATCGTATCAAAGCCGCCCGCGGCGAGCGCCTTCCGGAAGGACTAACACCGGGACTGACCGCAAGTCACGTGAGTTATGTACGGTAGATGCCGCAAGCTCCTGAGTCTAAGCGAGTTGCTTCAATTTCTTTCCTTGCCAAGAAAGGCCGACCTGAATATTATTCGGGTCGCACTGCCGGTGCATCGGTAGGCAAATCGGCCAAATTGGGTTGACGTTTCTGTGTTGGGTGGTCGAAATTTCGCGCTGGCGATCGTGGGCTCTCGAGCCGATGCCGCAGTTTTCTCTGCGCCGTCGAGTTCGCGAGCTCTTTGTTCGTTTGCTGAAAATTTCTACTGTCGGCGGTAACGCGACCTTGTCTCTCCATTTGCTTGAGGGGGGGCCATCGGGAAAATTCCGGTGGCTTCAGACGGGCGATGTGGAGAGATGAATTCTTCGCGATTAGGCGAAAGGAGTTTCTCTGTGAGAGAGAAGGGAACTGTAAAGTGGTTTAACGGAGCAAAGGGTTATGGATTTATCCAGCGCTCCACTGGCGAGGACGTGTTTGTCCATTTCTCCGCAATTCAAGAGAACGGATATCGCACGCTGAATGAAGGTGAAACCGTAGAGTTCGATTTGCTGAAGGGCCCCAAAGGCTTCCAGGCGGCGAACGTTACTCGTCTCTAACCTGCTCCGCAAACATTCCCACCCTCCTGGCTTCCCCCAGGAGGGTTTTGCTTTTGTTTGCCGCCCTCAACATTGAGCCTTAGGCTTATTGGGGAACAAATCGAAAATCGCGAATGATTGCCGACTGATTGCTCGAAGGCGTCCCCTTGAAGCACCAGAGATTGATGCCTACCGGGGCGGCCGTTTGCGGAATGTTGGTCGTGTTCGAGGAATAGGTGTCGGTCTTGATCACATCGGCAACGGATCCGATTGGATGAACTCCATTCATTAGCGTGAACACGACACGATCGGATCGCCACTCCATCCTTGCCGTGGTAAGGTTTCCGCCCGTGACCTGGAAGTTGTCTTCCCAACTCGAAACGCCATTCGGCTTGCGGTTTCCGGTGGATGGATAAACAGTAAAGTCGGCATCACAGCCGTGACACGTCTTGTTCCACTGGGAAAATTCAATATCAATCTCGTTCTCTGCATCGACCCCAATGTGGACAGTGGGCCCATAGGTGAAGAGTCCGAGCACCGTTGTCTGATCCATGTTGTAGACATCGCCCTCGATCACCCACTGGTACGTCCCAAATCCCATAGTGTCGGTCGTAAACAACTCCGCGGCAGTCCATTTCCCCTCGCGCTGGGTGATCTGGAGATGTAGATAACCGTCCGGGTTGACATCGACATTGGCCGGATTCCCGAGAGCGACGCCTGCCATACCACCGCTGGTGACTTTCCATGTATGTCCAGCCCATCTGATCGCCTGGGCCTGGACGCACTGAAAGGCAGTAAGCAGAATGCCGCATATCGTCATTCGAATGAATCGTGTGTTCGCCATCATTGTTCTTTCATCCCGCGTGTGCAGCGATTTCAACCGCCACCGGAGAGAGCACGAACCCCCCTTCCCGATGTCAATGAGTGCAATTGCAATTTTTCGCCAATCGACACGCTCGGCTACAACTCCGCACGTAGTGGTCCCAAAGAATGTGGTGACGCGGCACCCCGCGATTCGATTCGGCTTCTCAACGACGATGAAGAACGGTGTAAGAAGCAGCTGAACGCCACGTAACATTTTTGTGGTGACAAACCACTGCACGAGAATGCCGGGCAGATCGGCGTGAGTTTTGAACAGATCGGTGCCGTGACGATTCTTGAGGCTCGTTCAAACATTTTATTTGTTGCTGCAATCGCCCTGGTGTGACTAAGAAAATGGACTTATAGATCTATTTTTTGGTTGACTACTATTCGCGCCGGTGTATCCTGCCGACACTCAGCCGAGGTTTACCGTTTACCTCTGGGCAGAGTCCAAAATCCGACTGAGTCGGCCCAGCATTTTGGGATTCCTCTAGTTTAAGCACAAAACATTCGCAGGCAAGAAGGAGAGTTCACCCCCATGGGCTCTTACCTCGTCAGCTTGCAGTCTGCATTTGTACCATTTGCATTTCTGACTTCGCGCCTTTCGCGGCCGTCGCGGAAGACCAGTGCTGCTGTATTCGTGGCGCTTTCGAAACCAAGACAACCTAATCGTTCGACGAGCCCCTTCGGGCTCGTTGGTTTGCGTCTTGGATTCCGCTCGCACAATACGCCAATCAATATAACTACCGGAATCGCGGTCCCGGTTGAACACCGGAAGAGGCTAATGAAGGAGTGAGCTGTAGTTGGTTGCCGGCCCTTTGTATGCACGACAGAACCTTGTACGGAGACAGTGAAGTATCAAGGGAGGGGTCATGCGCATCCGGTTTTCTCTTTTTGCCGCCAGTCTGCTAGCTTGTGGCGTTTTTTTTATGACAGCCTACGAGGCTCACGGCAGCGGAGGCCAGAACCACGATGTAAGGCCAAACGGCCGCGGCGATCGAATCCGGGGAGGGACTCCCCCGAAGGCTTTAGCGGGAACTGTGGCCACCGGCAACGGCATCAATTATCACAACGGGCCGGTGCTGCACACCGTCAATGTTTATTACATCTGGTACGGTGATTGGAACGGGCTCGACCCAACAGGGCCTCCGATCCTCACCGACTTCGTCAGCAATGAAGGCGGTTCCAGCTACTTTAATATCAACACTACTTACGGCGACACAACGGGTGTTGTTCCCAACGCCGTGACGTTCGCCGGACAGACCACAGTAGCCGGAAACGGTACTTCCCTGACGGACAACGATATCGCCAGTATCGTAGCTACTGCATTGGTCCAGTTCGGTGGCACGCCGGATACAAATGGCCTCTACTTTGTGCTGACCGCTCCGGGGATCAACGAGACTTCCGGGTTTCTAACTTCATATTGCGGATGGCACAACCACGGCAGCTTCCCAAGCGGAGGAACTACCTGGGACGTCAAATACTCGTTTGTGGGAAATGCTTCTGGTCCATCTCTCTCGAAGTGCGCAATACAGACTAGCAATAGTCCGAACGGGGATACGGGGGCGGATGCCATGGTTTCCGTAATCGCGCACGAGTTGGAGGAGACGGCCACGGATCCGGATCTAAACGCGTGGTACGACAGCAATGGCGCGGAGAATGCCGACAAGTGTGCCTGGACGTTCGGCGCCACTTATGCAGCGAGCAATGGCTCTCTGGCCAACATGAACCTCGGCGGGCGAGATTACCTGGTTCAGCAGAACTGGGTGAATGCGCAAGGCGGGGGGTGCGCACTCTCTTATGTCAACCCTTCCGGGGACTTCCTTGTGTCGGCGTCGCCATCTTCGCTAAGCGTGGTACAGGGTGGCGCGGTTAGTTACAACGTAACAGTGACCCCGTTGGCAGGTTTCACCGGTACCGTCAATTTGAGCGCAAGCGGACTTCCCGCGGATGCGATCCCTACCTTCACTCCAGCCTCGATTGTGGGATCTGGGAGCAGTACGCTGACCATCACGACTGGATCGAACTCGCAGTTCGGCAATTATCCGATCACGATCACTGCAACCAGTATCAGCCCGAACCTCACACTCTCCGCGACGGTAACCCTGGTTATCGCTCCGGCAGGTTTCGCTCTCTCCGTAACTCCCGCTACGCAGAACGTGACGCAAGGCAATCCCACGAACTACATCGTGACATCTACGCCGGTGTCCGGTTTCACTGACGATATCGCTTTGAGCGTGAGCGGCTTGCCGACGGACGCCACCGCCTCGTTCAGCCAGGATTCCATTACGGGTGGTGCGGGCAGTAGTACGCTGAACGTTACGACAAGCTCCACTACGCCCCCGGGAAACTACACCCTCGCGATCACCGGAACCAGCCCGTCGCTCACGCACAGCTTGCCGGCCACGTTGGGCGTGTATGCCCCGGTTCCATACCCGCCGAACCTGGATCAAGGTGGATTTACCAACACAGGAAGTACGGTGACCAATCCCCCGGGCACCCTGAGCATCAGCGGTTCCACTCTCACGTTTCAATCTACGGACCACAGTATGGCAATCAACGCCACCTTCACGAGCAGTTCCCAGGTGGAAAGTTGCACCGGTAGCGGAACCAACGTGACCTGTGTCTACACATTCCAGGGCTCGTTGCGCGGCACTCTGACTCTGAATGGCGTCCCGCAAGCCATTAATGGCAAAACCTACCAGGTTTCTCCAACACCCAGCCAGGTCGGCAACGGGTCCACCGCATTTAACTCGGCGTACACGCCGCTGTATTTTTCGAATACCGGCCAACTGGTACGCTCCGACGATTTGGACGGCACGAACCTGACGACGTACGGTACGCAAGGCAGCGGCGTGGGGCAGTTTTACGGCGCTCTTGGCATTGCCGTAGATTCTTCCGGCCGTATTTATGTCGCTGATACTTACAACTCCCGCATCGTTCGCATCGATGATTTCGAGGGCACGAACTGGACCACGTTTGGCACGTACGGAAGCGGCGATGGGCAATTCAACAATCCGAATGCCATCAGTGTCGATGCTGCGGGCAAGATCTACGTGATGGATACCGGCAACTCCCGCCTGGTCCGCCTCGACGATATGAACGGCACCAACTGGACCGTCGCTACCACAGGCCTCGGATCCGGAGTCGGTCAGTTCGCGCAGTATTCGACCGCCGTAGCGTTCGATACTTTCGGCTCGATTTACGTTGCAGATACCGGCAACAAGCGCATCGTTCGCATGGACGATCTGACAGGAAGCGGTTGGACCACGTTGACGCAATCGCCCGTCATCGGCGGTTCCATCTTTTCATTCGCGAGTCCCGTCGGGGTTGCCGTGGATACCGCCGGCAAGATTTATGCTGCCGACGCCAGCATTCCTACCGCGTCTGTCATTCGCATCGATGACATGTCAGGCGCCAATTGGACCCAGGTTTCTTTGGGTAGTGGCGCAACTCCTCACAGCATCGCAGTCGATTTGGGAGGTATGGTGCTGGTCGGAGGCGGAGGCGCGCAAATCGTCGACAATATGATGCAGGCTGTCACTTCCGGAAGTGGGCTGACGAATGCTTTCGGCCCCTATTACGTGTTCGGCGCGACACCGGTTCCGGTGCCAGCACCGCGTCCTTCGGCGATCAGTTTCAGCCCTACATCGTTGACTTTTTCTCAGAATGTCAACACTACCAGCTCCCCACAATCGATCACCGTCACGAACTTCGGCGGTAGCCCGATCAACGGCTTGAGTATCGCCACATCCGGAGTATTCTCTCAAACCAACAATTGCCCTTCGGTCCTTGTCGCCGCGACCAGTTGCACCGTTATTGTTGGGTTTGCGCCATCTGCCGCCGGTTCGGTGATCGGATCGCTGAACGTACGCGACGATTCCTATAACTTAGGTTCTTCGCAAGCAGTAACCCTCAAGGGCACCGGCACGACGCCGCGCGCTTCAATTACGCCGACGTCGCTTTCCTTTTCGACGCAAGTCGTGGGGACAACCAGCAGCGCGCGAACCATCACAGTGCTCAGCAACGGAACGGGACCGCTGCAGGTTTCAAATGTGGTCGCCTCAGCGCCATTTAGCCAGACCAACAATTGCAGCAGTCCGATGGCACCCGCGGCGTCGTGCACCATCCAGGTATCGTTCACGCCGACCGTGGTTGGAGCCGCTTCCGGCAGAGTCACGATTACGGACAATGCTGGAACGCAGACCGTCACGCTTTCCGGGAGCGGCAGTGCGCCGGTCACGTTTTCGCCGACCAGCTTGAGCTTCGGCAATGTTGTCGTTTCGACGAGCTCCACACGCACGATTACGCTAACGAATCGCCTGAACACCACGCTGACCGTGAGTAATGTGGGGGTGAGCGGTCCGTTCTCCGTGGCGAGCAACGCTTGCGGTGCCGTCTCGGCAGGCGCGAGTTGCACCGTGGGAATTTCCTTCTCGCCGACCGCCGCTGCCTCAGCTACGGGAACCTTGACCTTCACCGATAACGCGGTTACCAATCCTCAAACGGTGAGTCTGACGGGAGCCGGCATCGCACCGGTTACTCTCTCCGTAACAAGTCTGAGCTTCAGCACAACAGTCGCGGGCAATACCAGCGTCGCCAAAACGGTTACGTTGACCAACAATCAGGCAACGACGCTAGGTATCAGCAGCATCGGGACGACTGGACCGTTCGCGCTGGCCAGCAACACTTGCGGCGCGAGCGTCCTGGCAGGGAAGGCCTGCACGGTGGGCGTTACCTTCTCGCCGACGGCCGTTGGCTCAGCTACGGGAACGTTGACTTTCAACCATAGCGGCACCAACAGTCCTCAAATGGTGAGTTTGTCGGGAACCGGCAGCGCCCCGGTGACTCTTTCGGTAACAAGTCTGAGCTTCAGCACCACCGTCGCAGGCAATATCAGCGCTGCCAAAACGGTGACATTGACCAATAAACAGGCAATGACGCTAACCAACATCGGCATCACGGCGAGCGCCCCGTTCGCCGTGGCCAGCAACACTTGTGGTACGAGCGTCGCGGCAGGCGCGAGTTGCACGGTGGGCGTGACCTTCTTACCGACGGCCGTTGGCGCAGCTACGGGAACGCTGACGTTCAACGATAGCGCCATTGCCAGTCCTCAAACGGTGAGTCTGTCGGGAACCGGCAGCGCCCCGGTTACGTTTTCCTCCAACTCCATCAATTTCTCCACGGTGAGGGTGGGGACCACGAGCTCCGCGCGAACCGTAACATTGACGAATCACCTGAGCAGCTCTCTTGCGTTTTCATCCATTAGCGCGAGCCCGGGATTCAACGTTGCGAGCAATACCTGCGGCGCGGGCATCGGCGCGGGAGCGAGTTGCACAGTAGGTGTGAGCTTCTCGCCCACGGCGGCCGGACCAGCGACCGGAACCCTGACGTTTACCGACTCAGCAGTGACCAGCCCGCAGGTGGTGACCCTTTCGGGGGCTGGGCAGTAGCACCCGAACGTATTTAGTCGGCGGGAAACTGGCGAACACTACGAGCCCGGTCCTACAACCGGGCTCGGAGTGGCCGTAGCAAGAACTGCTCAACATCCGACAATGGGTTGCCATACACTTCGCTCGTCTGCAACACGAAAGCAGGGAGAGGTCACCTTAACTGCTGCGACAATGGTAAGGAGCGGTAAGAACGCAACCACGGTCATCCAGATTTGGTCATAAAGCAGTCGACGATGGAACGGCAGAGACGTCTAGAAATGGGTTGCCATCAGAGCGCCAAAATACGCGCCTCAAGAGCCCTCCCAGTGCCAGCGCAGTGGCTGAAGCCGCTCTGAATTTCATCAAACGCTGGAACCGCGTGGACTCAAGATCGGGGGTTCTTACGAGTGCGAATGAAGGCAAGGCTCATAAGCTGTGACCTGTCGACCGTGACCCGACACCTATCACCTGGTTTACTGCACTTCCAACGAAACCAGATCCCCATCTCCCGCGCCACCGGCCTTGTAGTTCACGGCCACTCTTCGATTTCTCCACTCGCACGAGAACTGGTCTTCCCCGATCACGAGCAGCTCCTTGTAGTCTCCCGTGTGCAATTTCATGGATCGCGTCCCCGTGTTCACCATCACGGTGGCCGCCGGAGCTTTTGAGCAATCCACACTGGTGAGAATCCCTTTGCTGAAAACCGTCGGACGCTTGTCGGGTACTCTCGGATCCGGAGTCTGCGCGCGCTTTTGCGCCTCCTGCTCCAACTCATCGAAAGGCGACGCTTGCGCACTGCGCTTGGGTGCACTGGGAGAAACGCCGTACTTGCGGAAAGTAGGAAGCTCCTCGAGTTCATGTTTCGCTGCGGCTGCAATCTGCGGGTTGTTGCTCGATTTCAGCCGCTCGAATGTTTCCTCGGCCGCCGTCCACTTCTTGGAGGCTTCCTGGACCTTTCCCATGTTTAACGCATACTGCTCGTTACGCGGGCTGAGCACGATTGCCTGCTTCATCGCTTCCAGTGCCGATGCGGCTCCGCCGCCCTCGATGCGCGCCATGGCCAGCATGTTGAAGGCTTCGGCAAAGTCCGGATACCAGTCGATCGTCGCCTTAAGGTCGATCATCATGTTGGCGAGCCCGGACGTCTCTTCGTGATTCGTTTGCGCCGTCCGGTACTTGAGCAGCGCCAGGTAATAGCGGTTCCAGACATCATGCGGATCGAGCGCGGCGGCATTGCCCAGTTCTTCCGCCACGTCGGTAAATTCTTTCTTGTCGAGATGCACCCACGCGAGTGCGCGATGCGCCACCTCGTTGTCGATGAGTTGGCCATTCTTGTCGGTCAGCTTCAGGATCCGGTCAATCTCGCGCAGTCCCTGCTCGCGCCGCTCCGGAATGCGCACCATCACTTCGGCAAGGTGGGCGTCGGCATCCGCTTCTGTCATCGGCTTGGCGTTGATGGCAATGTCGTCCGGGCCCAGCGGGACAGCAGAGCGGTAGATCCCCGCGGCACTCGTGGTCGCCCCGGGTTGCCGCGCCGCATCCTGATTCTGAAAAAGCTGGGTAAGGGAATGGAAGTAGTCTTTGACGGTCTTGTCGAACTGCGCCGGCGTCATGCCATAGGCTTGCTGGATAGCCTCTTCCACGGGCATGTGCTGCAACTGCACCAGGCCGAAATACGTTCCCGTCTCGCTGAGCTTGTCCTTGTTCAGCAGGTAGTGCATCGTCATCCACGACTGCGCGTAGAAGAGCGTGCGATGCGTGCCCTCCTGATATTTCGACGTATCATGCTTCATCGTGAACAGGTCGGGGAGCGAGAGCCATACCCAGGAACTCAGCAACTCGGTCAAAGATTTTGGTGGAGTGCGCGCCTCGGTCTGGTTGCCCAGCACGTCCGAGCTGTAAACCGACGTCAGCTCCGGATCGCTCCCCATCTCGACCTGTTTGTTGTCGAGCTTGATCGACGAGAAGTACTCCGCAAAGCCTTCGTCGAACCATCCCTGGGTCGGCGGATAGTTGTAATTCAACATCAGGTGCGCGAAGTCGTGCGCCACCGCGCGCCATGGTTCCTCCTCGAACATGTTCAGCACGATGAACTGGTGATCTTCGGCAGGCAAAAAGAATCCCGGCACGCTGATGGGCTGGCCGTTATGCAAGGGCGCCATCTGAAAAAACCGCTTGTCATCCTTGAGTGCATAGATGGTCAGCGGCACTGGCATGACGACCTTTTTGCGGGCCAGCAGTTCGGCAAACACGGCGCGCATTTGCTCGAAGCGCAGAACGACCTCGCGGCCTTTTTTGTCGCCTGCGTCGGTGACGACCGTGAAATGCGCGGAACGATACTCCTGCCACTGCGGCTCGGCCGCGTGGAGGCTCAGAGGCTTCAGGCACAACACAAGCAGGAGAAAGAGAGCCGGAACCGAACCTCGTCCATGGGAAGATCTGCGTGCCATGGGTCGCCGGTTAAACATGGAATGAAGAAATGCTACCACGGCGGACACACGGTCGCGGCCGATGACTGGCGTGGCCCAGGCCACGCCGACGGGCGAGGACGCCCGTCACTCCATCGAATCAACCCTGATCATGATGCGGAGTTTCGGTCCGCGCTGCCCGTGCAAGATTCGATTCGACCGGCCCGTTGTTTGTGGCAAGGTAACGTTGCAGCGCCAGATGACGAAAGGTCACCCTCACCCGGACTAGTCCTTCAGCCACTATTACGAGATGACTTCCCTCGCTAAACTCGTGGGGATCGAGCGTCGATTGCCGGGAGGGCAAGGTTCCGATGAACCTGATGCAATGGTTCAACCAGCACGGCATCCTGACCGTACTGATCGCCTACATCCCTCTCATTGCGACCGTCGTCACGACAATCCTGAGCCTTGTTCTGGCGCGCGCGACGCTGCGATATGCCGCGGCCAGCGACAAAAGTCTCGCCTTGGCACGCGAAGAGTTTGAGCGAGAGTGGTCCCCGGAACTGCACATCAAGCTCGAACGGGTTTCTCCGCACGATTCCAGGCTCGTGATCACAAACCTCGCCAAGATTTCTGTGCTACTGCAGATGGTGCAACTACGCAAGCTCACGCTGGGAGTTCCCTCGTCTCGGTATTTTCTGAACGAGCCGCTGGTGGGGGGCACCACCTGGATCGACGAACTCGGCAAGCGCTTCTTTGATTGTACAGGCGACGACTACGCCGGCACGGTCGCGGTATCCATCACGTTCTACGTCTCTGGCCGCTTGTTTCGCACCGACTGGTTCCGCTTCCGCGCCGAGGTCGTCGATGGCCGTATTGGAAAGATTCATCCGGTAAGCATTGCCGCCCGCCGAGTGCGCGTGCTCGAAACCCGCAGCAATGGAAAGCGGCGCCAAGAGTTGGTGATGGACGTGGTGGGCACTGCGGCGAAGGACACGGAAGCATAAAAAGCCGGTGCAACATGGTTTTCTGCGACCTCTTCTGGGCCGGTTCCCACGTCACATCCGCGGCGCTGACAAAAAGCTCTTAACCGCAGAGATCGCGAAGAAAAGTCACGCGAAGTGCGCAAAGGAGAAGTGCTAGTTTCTTTGCGAACTTCGCGCGGCTCCTCTTCGCGGACTTGGCGGTTAAAAGCTTTTACCCTGCAACTCCGCTACGGCACAGTCGCCTTCACCGGGGCCGTCTTCGTACTTTCATGGCCCGTAGCATCGACGGCCGTGGCCGAGTAGTAATACGTCGAGCTGTTGGCCACGGTCGAGTCGCTGTATAGAGTCGAGCCAATGAGGCCAGGGTTGAGCTTCTTCCAACTGGCCGCGTCCGGACTGCGATACACGTTGTAGCCGACGACGTCCGCGGTGGTCGAAGCCTTCCACGAGAGGTCCACTACGTGATTCGCTCCTGCCTGGATCACTACTTTGTACGCAACCTGCGAAACGCTTCCGCCACACCCCGTGGCCTTCACCGCGAAGGAATAGGTCGCCGCGGTCGTGGGGGTGCCCCTAAGCGTCAGCGATGTCGTTGTGCTCGACGGTTTGGCGGTGACTCCTGCCGGAAGAGAGCCGGAGGCGATCGTCCACTTGTACGGCGTGCATCCTTTGCTGGCCGTGATCATGGCAGAGTACGCGGTCTTCACCGTGCCGTTGGGGACGCTGGGAGTGGTAATGGTGATGGTGGACGCGACGCACGGACACACGAGCGCCAGCAATAGGGGGCCGAGGAACCTGGGATTCATATCCCATGCTGGCTTTGATCGCGGCTCTCTGAACAGGTTGGAAAGGTTTCAAGCCTTCTGAGTTTTTGTGATCGATAGCGCACTGCGGAGTTAATACTTAGTTCCGAATCCTCAGGCTTTTCCACCGCTCTGCGTAGGAAATGCGACCGACTTCGGCGCGATGTTTGCCGCGCACCTGCGATCGATAACGCGCCCTTGGTAAGCTATCCGCGCCATGAAAAGCTTCGAAGCACTCACGGAACGAGAAGTACTTGCACTAGCTATTTCTCTCGAAGAGGAAGACGAGCGCGTCTATGCCGATTTCGCCGAAGGACTGCGCGAGTCGTTCCCCGCGTCCGCTGCCGTTTGTGAGGGCATGCGACAGGAAGAATCCGGGCACCGCCGCCGGTTGATCGAGCTCTATAAAGAAAAGTTCGGTGAGCACATTCCTCTCATCCGCCGGCAGGACGTGCGCGGGTTCGTCCAGCGCAAGCCGGTATGGTTGGTGCGTCCGCTGGGACTCGAAACGGTTCGTCGACAGGCCAGTGCCATTGAACTGGAGACGCGCGGCTTCTACGAGAAAGCGGCGCGGCGCACGCAGGATGCGAGCATCCGGCAATTGCTCGACGACCTCGCCAACGAAGAGCGGCATCACGAAGAGCGCGCCGACGCACTCGAAAAAGAAAAGCTGAGCGCGGGCGTCAAGGCCCAGGAAGACGAAGCCAATCGCCGCCTGTTCGTTTTGCAAATCGTTCAACCTGGACTGGCGGGCCTGATGGACGGGTCAGTCTCTACGCTCGCCCCGGTGTTCGCCGCCGCGCTCGCTACCCGCAACAGCTGGGACGCATTCGTGGTTGGCCTTGCCGCGTCGATCGGCGCCGGCATCAGCATGGGATTCGCCGAGGCCCTGTCTGACGACGGCAGCCTCACCGGACGCGGACATCCGTGGATTCGCGGCCTGGTCTGTGGCGCAATGACCGCGCTCGGCGGCGTGGGGCACACCCTGCCGTTTCTGATTAAGGATTTCCGTTACGCGATGGCCTTAGCGATCGCGGTGGTGCTAATCGAACTAGGCGTGATCACCTGGATCCGCCATCGCTACATGGATACGCCAATTCCGTCAGCGGCTCTGCAGGTCGGCTTGGGGGGAGCGCTGGTGTTTATCACCGGAATTTTAATAGGAAGTTCCTAGAGGCAAGCGGGGAGTAGGCTGATGGAGCGGCGTGCGTCCTCGCCCGCCGGATCGGCGATTCTCGTAAAGACGACTAGCTTGTCAGCGTAGTTCGCAACCGGCGCGATGATCGATCTGCGGCTGCTGCGTGCTACCATCGCGCTGTGGCGATGTCCGACACAACCCCCGAAGCACGTGCCATCCAGGAACAAATTCTTCGCCACATGACAGGGGAGCAGCGACTATTGCTGGCCTGGGACATGAGCATGTTCGCGCGCGAACTGGCACGGGCAGGCATCCGAAACGACCACCCCGACTGGACCGAAGGCCAAGTGGCGAGGGAATTGCTTCGGCTGGCATTTCTTCCGGATCCACTACCGCCCGGGCTGCCATGACCGCTGATGACGTCTTAAGAAGGCTTACATCTGCATTCGATCGGGCGCGCATTGCTTACATGTTAACCGGATCGTTCGCGAGTGCTTACTACGGCGCTTCGCGTTCCACGCAAGACATCGACTTTGTTATCGAAGCAACGCCGGCACAGCTGGAGCTGTTAGTTCGGCAGTTGCCAGCAGAGCACTACTACGTTGATCTGCCCGCCGCTTTGGAAGCCCACCGGAGACAGTCTCTGTTCAACGTGATTGACCTTGCGACCGGTTGGAAGATTGACTTGATTATTCGGAAAGCGCGAGCATTTAGTGAAGAGGAATTCGGTCGTAGGCGCCCGGTCGACTTGCAGGGAATCCCGATTTCTGTTGCGAGTCCCGAAGATGTGGTGATCTCGAAGCTCGAGTGGGCGCGACTATCACAGTCACAAAGACAAATTGAGGATGCTGTTGCTATCCTCCGCTCGCGATGGGAATCGCTCGACCGCGAGTATTTGAAGAAGTGGATCGAGAATTTGCATCTCTCCGCGGAATGGAACTCCGCTCTGGCGAAGTCGGAGCTTTAGGGATGACACAGAAAAAGGGCACGCGCGCTGCGTGCCCATCGTTGGTCGGCAGATAGCTGACGACTGATAGCTGACAGCTGCTCTACGGCGCCTCGATCAACTCCATCTTGCCATCCCGCGTCCGGTGCAGCACCATGACCTTGCCCTTCGGATCGCGAAACACGAAAACATCGCGGTCGCGGAAGTGGCATTCCTTGATTGCTTCTTCGAGCGTCATCGGGCGTAGCGCGACGGCTTCCGAGGAATGCGTCAGGTGCACCTCGGTCGTCTTCGCGACTGCCGGATATTTGTGGACGACGACGGGCACCGCCGTGGTTTCGGTGAGGCCGACTGCGGTTTGCGCCTCGCCGCCATCTGCTTTGGCTTCACCGTTCCACTTCTTGTGCGACTTGCGCTTTTTGGAGATGATCCGGGTTTTGTATTTGACGGCCTGTTTTGCAATATGATCCAGCGCTTCGCTGACGGCCATTTTCATGTCGGTGGCCTGGGCCAGGCCGACGATTGGGCCGTTGCGCGGGCTGATGGTGATTTCTGCTTTATGACGGTGTTTCTCGACAGCCAGGATCACTTTGGCTTCGAACTTGTCGCCTAGGATTTTGCGGATTTTTGAGAGGCCGGTTTCTACCTCTTTGCGGATGGCGGGTGTGATTTCGTACTGCCTGCCGGTGTATTCCACGTTCATTGAGCGCCCTCCTGGGATTCTTAACTCCACGATCTGGGCTCAAACAACCGGTGCTGCAGGTGTTACGCGGCTCAGCGGCTAAAGCCGCTCCTGATTTAGATTTCTACGGCTCGGCTGAAGCCGAGCCCTGATACGAAGCACATTCAGAATACAAAAAAATGTGTGACAGGAACCGCTACTTCTTCACTCTGCGCTGGTGGGTACTGGGGATGCGCATGTCCTCCCGGTATTTCGCAACCGTGCGGCGAGTGACCTGGATACCCTGCGACTGAAGGATGCGGGTGATCTGCTCGTCGGTCAACGGCCGGGCGGGATCTTCTTCCTCGATGAGCTTCTTCACTCGGCGCTTCAGGATCAGCAACGACGTGTTGCCGCCTTCGGGGCCTTGCACGCTTTCGGAGAAGAAGTACCGCAATTCGAATACGCCCTGTGGAGTGTGAGCGTATTTATTCGCTACCGCGCGGCTGACGGTAGACGGATGGACGCCGATTTCTTCGGCCACCTCCTTGATCATCATCGGTTTCAGTTGATCGATGCCCTTTTCAAGGAAATCCTGCTGGCGCGCCACGATTGAATAACAGACCTTCATGATGGTCTGCTTGCGCTGCTCGATGTTCTTAATGAGTTGGATCGCGCTCTTGTAACGCTCTTTGACGTAGTTGCGCGTGTCCTTATCGTTAGTTTCCTTGGTCAGAAGCCGCTTGTAAGCCGGGTTCAGGCGAAGCTGAGGCACGTCGTCGTCGTTCATCAGGCAGAGCCACTCGTCGCCGTGCTTGATGAAAGCTACATCGGGCTCGATCAGGCGCGTGGTGGCCTTGTTGTATTGCTGACCAGGACGCGGATCGAGCGTCTTGATGAACTCGAGCGCAGGCGGTATCGCTTCAATGGGACGCCCCAGCGCCTTGGCAATCTCTTTGTGCTGCTTCATCTGCAGCGCACGCAGATGCTGATCGACGATGCCCATCGCGTCAGCAAGCACTTGCGTAGTGCCGTTGCCGTTCTTCTGCTGAAGATGCTGCTGCTGGATGTAGCGCAGCTGATACAGCAAGCACTCGCGCAGATCGCGGCAGGCAACGCCCGGCGGATCGAGCTGGCGAACAATCTCCAGGGCTTCGTGCAATTCGCTGAGTGAAAACGTCGGCTTGTAGATTGCCAGCGGGGCGGGAGCAGGCGCGGGAGCCGGTTGCACGGGGGCTTCGGGGGCAGGTGCAAGCGCGGTCGCCGCGGATACTCCACTCAGCTCCGAAGATCCATTCGAGGAGCCGTCCCAGCTGGCCGAGAATTCATCTGCAATCTCGTCCGCTTCCCCCTCAATCGGTGCGCCAATGCCCAGCGCCTCGACTTCTTTCAACAGATTCTCTTGCACGGCGGCGTCTACTTCCGGCGCGGAAGGTGCCGCAACTCCCATCAGCTCATCATCGGTCGCAATCAGATAGCCGTCTTCGTTCAGGTTGCCAATGATCAATTCGGCCGCTTCTCGCACAGCTCGGCTCACTGACAACGCGCCCAACTGCCACATGAGGTGATCGGTTAGGTTGGTCGGCTTGGAGAGGAAATTCTCGAACGAAGGCCGCTCAATGTCTTCCATCTCGCTCTGGCTGCGATAGCCGGGATCGAGATACTCCTGGAAGAACGAGCCGAAATCAATTTCGTCGAATGGATCTTTCTTTTCTTCCGCCGGGACCGGAGCCTCTTCAACGGCCGAGGCGGAGGCGACGCGGTCGCGCTCTTCTTCGCGCCGGCCGACATCGTCAATCAACGGAACGGAATCTTCCAGCTCTTCGAGAACCGGATTCTCCACCATTTCCGCATTGATCATGTCCTTAAGCTCGATCTTGTTGAGCGCAAGGACCGAAACCATCTGAACAAGGCCCGGAGTCAGGATCTGCCGCTGCGACAGTTTGACGTTCAATTTGTGCTGCAGCATTACCATGCGATCAGTTCCACACTCCTAACCCTGTCTTTTCTCCGCAACTTACCGATGAAACTCAGGCCAGCTGCTCTCGCGAACCGAGGCATGCGCAACTCAATGCCCCAAGTCCCAGTATCAAAGCAAATCCACATTCCGGCTACGTTACAGCCGTAATGTTTCAGACTCCCGCCGTCCCGAAAGAGGCTTGACTTGTAGCGCCGGCATCTTGCCGGCAGTCGCGAGGGCGTCCCGCCCTCGCCCCATGAAATGTCAACCGCCTTCACACAAGCGAAAAGCTCTCCCCCAAGTACACCTTGCGGACCTCCGGATCGCTGCCCAACGCCTCCGGCGTGCCTGCACGAAAAATGCGCCCTTCATTGATGATGTAGGCGCGATCGGTCACGGACAACGTCTCGCGGACGTTATGGTCCGTGATCAGAATTCCGATGCCGCTGGCCTTCAGGTCGGAAATAATCTTTTGCAAGTCGAGCACGGCGATGGGGTCAATTCCCGAAAACGGTTCATCCAGCAAAATAAACGTCGGATTGATGCAAAGGCAGCGGGCAATCTCGACCCTGCGCCGCTCTCCGCCTGACAGGGCGTACCCACGGTTTTGCCGGATGTGGTCCAGTCCCAGCTGCTCGATGAGCTTTTCCATCTTTTCCCGTCGCTCGTGCCAGGAGATCGGCTGGGCTTCCAGCACGGCGAGGATGTTCTCTTCGACCGTGAGCTTGCGAAATACGGAAGGCTCTTGCGGCAGGTAGCTGATCCCGAATTGCCGGGCCCGCAGGTACATCGGGACCTCGGTGATGTCCTCATCGTCGTAGAGAACGCGGCCCGTATCCGGAGGCACCAGACCGACGATGGCGTAGAAAGATGTGGTCTTGCCGGCACCGTTTGGGCCAAGTAATCCAACAACTTCACCCTGGTCCACGCGCAGGCTGACGCCTTTCACAACCCTGCGGCCGCGATAAGTTTTTCCGATTTCGTCAGTGGCCAGTGAGTGCATTTATCGTGCCACTCGCGTTTGCGTTACGGTGGGTGAGCTATCCTTGCCTTCAACCAGCACCCTATCATCGCGTCTAAAGAAAGTCAACGAATCGCCCCTGATTTTGCCCCGTTCGGCATCAAAAATGCTAGGAGTTCCGCCGCTCAACACGAACTTGTCGTCCGCCACGGTGTAAGTCAGCTGGTCCCCTGTGGCTTTTCGTCCCGGTTCTTGAACTACAACCTTCCCCTGAGCCACCAGCCGGTCGAGTTGTCCCTGGCCTTTCAAGCTCTCACTCGGAGCATTCTGGCTTCGCGGGGAAAGGTATGCGTCTGCATGATCGGCAGTCACGGTGACATCGGCTCCCCGCGTGGTCACGCCCCCCTCGAACTGGGCGCGACGCTCGTCGTCGGTGTAGGTCAGCCGCGTCGAGGTGATAGTGATCGGGGTGACCTTGCCGCTCTTGTCGAGTTGCACCAGCGCCGTTGAAACGGGTCGGCCATTCCCGCGAGCGACGATCGAGCGACGATCGCGATCAAAGTCGATGTTGGCGGCCTCCACGACATTCGCATCTTGCCAGAGGCGGACATCTCCCGTGTAGGTCGCCGTTGCCGAGTCACGGTGCGCCGTCATCGTTCGGGCCGTCACGTGAATCGGAGACGCTCCTGCCAGTAGTGCCCCGTTTGGGTGCTCCCGCAAATCGCTGTACGTCGTTTTCACGTGGCCTTCGCTGACCGCGTCGCCGGTGGCGCGATTCATCCGAAGCGTGTCGGCCGTCGTGGCCAGGCCTTTGTCTGTGATGCGCGGTGAACCCGTGAGCACAACCGTCTGATCGCCCGGGGTATAGCGGGCCTGGTTGGCTCGCGCCTGGCGCTCCCCATCCGAGTATGTGAAGTTGCCCTGCTGCACGATGCCATTGACGCCGCCGGCCGCGCGGAAGGTCGTGTCAATCTGCTGGCTGGAACTGCTGCGCTCGGGCTGACCCGGTGCCGTGGTTACAACTTTGGCATTAGGCGCGCCGTGAACACTGCTCATGTGTCCACTCCCGTCAAACTTCGCCTGAAAGTCTCCGGCCGTAATTACCGTCGACGGTTCGTTCCCAGCCGCGGGGAGGATTGCGATGCGCCCTCCACCTGAGGTTTCGGCGTGCTCGATCCGCTTGCCATTCGCGAGGTAAAAATCCATCGCGGGGGCACTGACCTCAATCTGCTGCATGCCCGTGCGGGTGTTTTTTGCGAATGCCGTCCCACCCGCGTCTTGCTGCGGCGCCGTCTCCGCGAGCTTTACGCTCCCGTCCGCCCGGATCCTGCTGACGCGATTCTTCCCGGAAAAATCCAGCTGCATGCGTCCCGCGTTGATGCGGCTAGGCCGGTCGCCGCCCGATTCCACCTGCACATCATTCTGAAACACAGCATGCGAAATTCCGTCTTGCGCTTCGTTCACGGCAAACTCTGCGTGCCCGGCGCGGCCGCTAACAGGCGAATCCCCGTTCATGTGCGCCTGCACTTCGTCGCTCGCGATGACGTGGTCCACTGTGTTGTCATCCCGCAAAAAGAGAGTGGCACGGCGAGCTTGCATCTGTTGCGGACCCTGCCTGAGCCGGGGATCATCCAGCACAACTTGCCGAGGCTCTTTGCTGATTACTCCGCGGGTAGCTTGCAGCGTCGCGTTCCGTGAACCGGAGAGCGCAAGGTCCACATGCGAGTCGAGCGTCAGGACATTGTCTTTTGCGGTGTAGTGGACGCCGGTAGCCGAGCCGGTCGCCTGTGCCATGCGCAACTCAACCTTCGCAGGAGTGAAAGCATTACCCGTCTTCTGATTGAAGACGAGATCGCGGGTGACCAGGTGAATCGGGTTCTTCATCCCTTCGGGCTTCGACTGATCGGGTTTCAGAATGCCCTCGGGGTTTGCCTCCAGATCAATCCGCACTTCGCCCTTGGCAGTGACGTCCCCGGTTTGCGGGTCGTAAGCGAAGTCATCGCCATAAATTTGATCGTAGCGATTGGCTTCGCGGCCGTAGAGGGTAATCGTGACGTGATGGAGTTCCGCGCGTCCCCCGGCTTTGAATTGAACCGCCTTGCTGGCCTGCACGGTGAAGAGCGTGCGCCCCTGCTCGGACTTGGAAACTTTGAAGCCCTCCGCCGTCTGCTGAATGTCGAGATTCATCTTGGCGGGAATCTGCTTGAAAACGGCGCGCGCCTGCCGCCGCCGATGAATGTAGGCCCCAGCCACGATCAGGCACAGCAAGGCCGCAGACAGCACCAGCCAGCGCCGAAGACGGGGAATTTGCAGCGGCATCGGAGTTCAGTGTACTTGATGCGCGCGGAGGGTCCGGGGCTTCCTGGAAGGAAGATCAAGGCGTCAGATTAGATCGAGAAAATTGAGCTACGAGCTACGAGCGGCGGGATACGAGCCTCGAATTTCCAGTGCCTGGCCCGTAGCGCCGGCGTCCCGCCGGCAGTCCGGCGGGCGTTCCCGTCCGCCGCCCGTTCGCCCAACCACTAAAACTTCTCATCCACCACAATCGCCTGAATCATCTGGCTGAGCTCTTCGTCAGCCTGAACTTTTTTCCCATTCAGATCAGCCACTTCTTTTTGCAAAGTAACCAGTCGGTCTTCCTGCTGATCGAGCTGTCGCGTGTAGCGCTGCAGCAATGCCTTTTCCTCCGCACTCCCCTTCAAAGCCTTCATGTTCTCGCGCAAGCGGGACTGGTCCGCCGTGATTCCGTCCCGTTCCTGCCGGATTTCCTTCAGCTGAACATCGAACGTGCCAATTTCGTTCTTCTTGCCCAGCACCCGAGTGAAGGCTTCCTTCATGGCTGGCGTTACTCGACCCTGTTCCGTCCAAAGTCCGACCTGTTGTTCGTCAAGATTGGTCAACGCGAAGGTGGAACTCAGCGGGTGATATGTTTCCACTTTCAGATCTGCCGTCGAGTTCGGTGCGACATTCACTCGAAACCGATGGAACGAAGCAGTCGACTCTTCCGCCTTCGGCCCGTCGCTCAGCAGTTTCCAGTCTTCCTTCGCCGGATGCTCAACGACGACCTGCCGCGCAGCGGCGTCAGCATTGCGAATCTTGTAGAGCCGGGACTCGCGCTGTTCTCGGGTCGTGATCATCAAGCCCTTCGCAATGCGCACGCGCGTGATGGGTTCGTCGGAGGCCTGATCTTCGGTTACGACGTGCACGGCCGTGTCCGCCGCGTACGACAGCAGCCTCCGTTCGCCAGGGTGAATCGCGTCGAGAACACCTTCCCCCGCGAATGTGTCTTTCTCCAGGATGTTGAACGTCCCTGAGTCGAGAGTTTCGCCCGAGGTATTCCGAATCCAAAGTGCGCGCAAGGCGCCGGCAGGATGATCCGAGTCGGAGTCGTCCTCGTTTTCTCCGCTCCAAAGCGTGACTTTCTCGGCTTCGACGCGTGCATTCAGGATCGGCACCAGCGCGGACTGGTTCTTGTTGATCGTGACCGCCTGCTTGATCGCGTATTCGAAGAAATCTCCAAAGCCTTTGCCCTCAGCTTCCGAGATCTGCTTGCTCAGTGCGTTGCCAATCATGGCGTTGCTCGTATTGAGGCTGACAGCTCCTGCCGAGACTTCAACCGTTTCGGCCATGCTGGCCACCTGAAGGCCCGCCTGAATTTCGTTCATCCGCCCGACACCCAGATAAATATTCGACAGGTTGAATGCCTTGAAGCCCGGAGAACTGACGAACAATGCCGCATTGCCGGCAGGCACGTTGTAGAAACGGTACTTTCCATTCGCGTCGCTGGTGGTGGATTGCGATGCGCCCGTCTCTTCGTTGCGTACCGTGACTTGCGCACCTGCGAGTGGTGCTCCGCTAGGATCGGTGACCGTACCCTGCAACCCACCTGTGCCTGGAGAAGAGGGCGGAGGCGGCGGTCCGGGCGGCGCATTTATCGTGGCCTCGTGCGTCTGCGGCGAAAGCATCAGCGACTCCGGCGGATTGACCACCGGTCTCCGCGTGTAGTACGGCTGCGAAATATCCTGAATGAATGACTGCGGCGCGCCAGCCACCAGCGACAACTGCACGTCCTTCCAGTCTTCGCCCACGGTGTTGTCGACGATCGCCCAGCCCTGCAGCAGCGGCTTCTGATCCGGCTTGTCGGGCAGGATGATCCGGTAGGTGCTCTTCCATACCGGCACTTCGCTGATGTAGCTGACGAAAACATTGCGGTCGCCCGAGCCATTGGCGGAAATCGTCATGCGCCGCAGATCGCGCGCTCGAGAACTGCCGACCAGGTTGAGATAACGCCCCACTTCGTCGCTCAGGTCGCGCTCGGCCAAGCGCACTGACGTTCCAGCTCCCAGCTCGAAGTTCCGCATTTCACCGGAGTCGGTCACGATCGCGAACCTGGTAGCGTCCGCATAGTCGCCTTTGCCGTTCTGCCTGTGTTCTTTCTGGACGCTGAGCAGGCGGCCGCTCGCGGAAGACGCGCCACTGCGCACGTCTACCCGGGCTCCGCGCAATGCAGTCAGGAATTCCTCGCTCGTTACTTGCTCGCCAAAGGGCAAGCGTAGCGACCGCAGTCGCTCGTCGAGCGGAGCGATCGAGTTGTAGCGCACCGAGCCAATGTGGCCCTCGCCCAGATCGACCACGGTCAGCGACTTCAGCACGTCGTTGAGTTGCCCGGTGGTGAAATCAATGGCCAGCTCCTGATTGCCGTGCACCCGCGCGTTGTGCTCGAAATAGCCGACGCCGTTTTTGTAGAGCACGACGCGCTTCACAGGAAGACGTGCAAAGCCGTTCGAGTCGAGCGCCGTGGCTATGGTTTTTTCGGGAACCGCAGAAGCGATGACCTTCTTCTGCGCGAACGCAAACGAGGTCAGGGAGAGGCAAATCGCAAAGCTGAAAGCAAGCGAGACAAGGCGAGACATAGCGACCTCCCGGCGGAAGAAATCCCGCCGAAATCGGGGAATTCAACACAGGGGGCCCAACAGCACGTTAGAGTCCGAGTATTGGGGAACGGTTGACTGTCAACCGTGCGACCGCGCGCTTCACCGCCCCAAAACGGCATCCCGATCACAAAGTCGTGACAATCGAATCAATCATCAACAGAGTGTTCGGAGCACAGTTGCCGCACGTGACGGGCGTCTTGTTGATGAGCCGGGCTTGTTAAGCGGAGGCGTTGGAAGCGCAACTTCCGGATAGCCGAGAGCTTCAATTCTCCATAGGATCGTTCCTGAAAGCGTAGGGAATGCTCAATTTTAGCGGAGTTCGCGTGCCCTGCGAGGGCGAGACGCCCTCACGACTGCCGGCAAGATGCGGCGCTACATCACCGCCTGTCAGAAAAAAGACAGGAAAAATTCAGCCGCCACAAAGGACGGCGTGGCGTTTTAAGAGAGTAAATAGCAGCGTGGGAGATTCGCCCGGCCGCATCTTTTCTGACCGGCAGGAATCCTAGACAGGAAAGCTAGACCAGAGACTTCTTATTATGCGTAAGGACTTTCAACCCGCCCTCAAAGCAGCGTTACAGCAAGCTCTCGAGTACCTCCGAACGGTGGATGACCGCCCGGTGGGTGCGACGGTCTCGCTCGAAACGCTGCGCCGGCGCCTGTGCAAGGAGTGGAACCACCATCCCATGCTTGCCGACGACGTCGTCAACGAACTGGCCGCCGATATCGAGGGCGGCCTGAACAACTCGGTGAATGCGCGCTTCTACGCGTGGGTGATCGGCGGATCGCTGCCCTCGGCGCTGGCCGCCGACTGGCTCACGTCGACTTGGGATCAGAACGCAGGCCTCTACAGCGTGAGTCCCGCTTCGGCGATCGTAGAAGAAGCCGTCGGTGTTTGGCTGAAGAGCCTCTTCCGCCTGCCGTCTCAAACGACCTTTGCGCTCGTAACCGGATGCCAGATGGCCCACACCACCTGTCTTGCTGCCGCGCGCACCTGGCTCTTGAAGAACAACGGGTGGGACGTGGAGCAGCTGGGAATGAGCGGCTCTCCGCAAATTCGAATCTTCTGCGGCGAACGCCACGGAAGCATCGACCGCACGCTGCGCTTGCTCGGCTTCGGCTCGCAGTCGCTCACTGAGCTTCGCGTCGACTCAACGGGTGCGCTCGACGCCGCGGCCCTTGAAGACGCTTTTCGCAATCTCAACGGTCAGCCGGCCATCGTTCTGCTGCAAGCCGGCGACGTCAACACCGGCAGCTTTGACGATTTTGAAACGCTGATTCCGATTGCCCGCCGCTATGGGGCATGGACTCACGTGGATGGCGCTTTTGGCTTGTATGCCACGGCCTCGCCGCGCTTCGAACACCTGGTGCGAGGCATGGACCAGGCACACTCCTGGGCAACCGACGGCCACAAATGGCTGAACGTCCCGTACGACTGCGGATACGCATTCGTGGCCGAGCCTGAAGCGCATCGCGCGTCCATGACCTACCAGGCCAGCTACCTGACGCATCAGACCCTGACGCGCGATCCGATGGACTGGAATCCGGAGTTCTCGCGCCGCGCCCGCGGATTCGCTAGCTACGCGGCCTTACGCGAACTCGGCCGTCTAGGCGTGCAGGAGCTGACCGAGCGTTGTTGCGACTGCGCTGTGGAACTGGTCGCGGGCCTCGGAGAACTCGAAGGCGTGACCGTTCTCCGAGCCCCGGTCATTAACCAGGGATTGGTCTCGTTCCCGGATCCATCTGCCGCAGTCTCCAATGAGTGGAACGATGCGGTCATCGCAGCCATCGACGCCGAGGGAACTTCATTCTTCTCAGGAACCACAACGTCGGAAGGTCGCCGGGCCATGCGTGTCAGCGTGTCCAACTGGCAAACGTCGCACGAAGACGTGGTGCGAACGGTCGCGGGCGTCAAGCGCGTCCTCGAGAAGATGCGCGAGGAATATAAGACACGGAACTCGAAGGAACTGAGCCTCAGCTGACTACTGCTTCGCAGCCGAGGAAGTAATCTGGATCTTGCCCTCCGTATACCAGCCGTCCTCATCGCGTCCGGCAATCGCCAGCCGGATCGCTGGTTTGTTCGTCCGGGGATCAAGCATGGCGACGCGAAAGTCGTACGTTCCCTCCGGAAGCTTGTCGGGAACGATCAGGTCATCGTCGAAAACGGCATCGCCCGGCAACCACTTCCGCACATCCACGGGCACCGTGATCACCGCACTCTGGCTCGCCGACCGCAACTGCACCGCCAGCGGATAGTTGATGTACGCCGGAGCCACGCCCGCATTCAGCCACCACATGTGGACCAGCATTTTCGATCCAGCTGCAACGCTCTTCGGATACTCCAGCCGCCGCAGCAGGAAGCGGTATCCCATCTTCTTTTCGAAGTCGGCGAAAGTGGGCTTCCAGTCGTCGGGAATCGGCGACGATTTCAAATTCACCGACGTAACGTGCCAGCGCAGTGCCTGCTCCAGGATGTAGTTCAAATCAAAGTGATCGCGCTTCCACTCCGACACCGTGCCGCATACCTCCAGCGATACCGGCCGCTTCTCCCACACGTCCTGAATGCCCGACCGCACCACCTGTTGCGGATACACGTCGAGCATCTCAGGCTCAAAGTACGGGTTGTCAGACTTCACGCGCAGATCGCCAAGGCAGTCCAGACGCCACCCGGCCCCGCGGCTCGTCCCATAAGAGAGCGCCTGCGGCTCGTCGAAGTTCATCAGCAGCGTGGTGGAAGGGAAGGCATCGAACCAGATATCGATCAGCGCTCGCTGGTACGGAAACGAGGGCATATACGGACTCCAACCCTCGCCCCAGTACCCAACCGAAGAAATGTCGACGCTATCAAGATACGGATTGCCGTTGTAACGTTTGCCGGCCTCAGCTACCAGTTCTCCCCAGTACTTGAGAAACAGCGGATCGGAAAAATCCGGCTGCCAGATGTTGCCGTCTTTGTCGGTGGGATTGTTGGCGCGCTTCGCGCCCGATTTCTGATACCACTCAGGCAGCGGATCCTTATTCGAGTAAGGCATCAGCCGAATCGCCAGCGTCTGCCCATGCGCCTTGGCCTCTGCAAGCGCGAGGTCGAGGATGTCCCAACGATATTTTCCGTGCTCAGGTTCGAGCGCTGTCCAGTACCAGCGTAGATAGGCGATGGTCGTGTCAGGGAAGTCAGGCTTGGTCGCAGCCTGCGGCAGCTTTTCAACGGGCCCCAGTTCCGACCACTCCAGCGGAGGATTGGTCGCTTGACCGTTGAAGCGGTTGAACGTGGTGAAGCCCATGTTCGGATTGAGCAGAACATCATCGATGGGCTCGGGACGCACCAGGACGGTGTTGCGCTGCGCGAACAACACGCCGCTAAAAGTAACGATGATGAACAATGACCGAACGAGTTTCATGGGTTCCTCGTGGAAAGGGTCACAGGGTTTCGCAAGAAAAGATAACAAAACGTAAGCAAAGAAAGCGAGGTAGCGAAAAGATTTTAACCGCAAAGGTCGCAAAGAAAGGCCGCCAGGAACGCAAAGCTGAACAGCAAAAGCCAAGAAGCAGCCTGCGGGCTCAAAGGACAAAATCAGCAGAAAGGAGTTTTTCTTTGCGTCCTTCGCGAGACCTTCGCGTGCTTTTGCGGTTCAAAGCTCCTTAACTTCCAACCCGGAAATCGCGCAGAGCCAATTCTAGGCCGCCGTACTCAGGATGGTCGTTGTGACCTACGCAGAACGCGATGTCGAGCGTGTCGCCCGCCAGCAACTTCGCTGCCTGCATACGCTCTGCCATGTGCCAGCCCAGCGCATCGAAGGCAATGTTGCGCCGCCAGTTGGAGGCCTCGCTACCGGGCGCAGAGGCTCGTCGTTCTTCTCGGCTGATCGCGGCACCATCCGGATGGCAACGTGGCGTCGCCAGCACCGCGACCCCACTCAGTTCCTCCATCTTCTTGTCCCGCGCCGCCGCCAGCCTTAACTTCACGTGCTTGTCCTTGAGAATTTTTGGCGGAGCCATCATGCGCACGGCGCGCGCCGTGAATACAGGCTCCGGATTGCCATGCCCGAACGGTTCCAGCCGCTCCAGAGCCTGAAACAAATCCGGCGTCACCTGCTCCAGATCAAGTTCGGCGTCGAAATCGAGTATCGGCTCGAAGTCTGCCAGCGTCAAGCGCGCACGCGCGTATTGATCTAGATGCGCCCGCAACTGCGGAACACGCTCGGAGGGAAAAGAGAATCCGACCGCATGCGAGTGTCCGCCATAGCGCGTAAACAGTTCGCGGCAGGATTCCAGCGCATCCAGCAAATGAAATGCGCGAATCGATCGCCCCGACCCATGCGCTTCGCCGTTATCGTGTGAGATCACGAGTGCCGGCCGGCCGTATTTCTCCACCACGCGGGTGGCCGTGATGCCGATCACGCCGCGATGCCAGCCCTCGCCGTCGATCACCACGCAATACGCATCACGCAACCCGGGTTCCTGCTCGATGCGCTGGTCAATCGCCTGCAGGATGCGGCGCTCTTCCTCTTGCCGCTCCGCATTCAACTGATCGAGCCGCCCGGCGATCTCGCGAGCGCGCGCCGGATCCTTCACGCTGAACAGTTCAATCACATCGCGTGCCACATCCATGCGCCCGGCGGCATTCAGGCGCGGGGCGATGCGGAACGCGATCTCGCCGGATGTTGGCGGACGCGTCGTCGGAATCTGCGCCATCTCGAGCAGCGCCTTTAGTCCGGGATTCACAGCCCGGCGCAGCGCGTCCAGCCCCAGCTTGGTGAAGACGCGGTTTTCACCGGTCAGCGGCACAGCGTCGGCGATGGTTGCGATCGCGACGACTTTCATAAACGACATCAGCAGACGCGAGAGGTCTTTCTCCGGTAGGCGCTTTTCCATCAGCGCCTGCGCCAGCTTGAATGCCACGCCCGCGCCGCAGAGCGCTTTGCACGGGTACTCGCAACCCGGTTGATTCGGATTCACCACCGAGCGCGCCTTGGGCACGCCTTCGCTTCCCGGCAAATGATGATCGGTGACGATCAGGTCGACCCCGAGTCGCTCGGCAGTCTCGGCTGCCGCGAACGCGCGAATCCCCGTATCAACGCTGATGATCAGCCGAGTGCCTTCCGCGGCAGCACGCTCGATCACGTCGTCCTTCATGCCGTAGCCTTCGCGGATACGGTGCGGCACATGGAAGTCGGCGGTGCCTCCGCACAACTCGATCGCCGTTTTCAGAATAACGATGGCCGTGGTCCCGTCCACGTCATAGTCGCCGTAAATCAGGATGCCTTCCTTGCGTTCGATGGCGGCGTCCAGCCGCTCGATCGCTGCTTTCATCCCGGCCATCAGGTAGGGAGAGTGCAGATCTTCCAGTCGAGGAGCGAGATATTGCTGCGCCGAAGCGCCGTCCTGAATACCGCGCATGTGCAGCAGGCGCGCTAGCGTCGACGCGAGGCGGGCGTTGCCGTTCAATCGCAAGGCTTCAGTTGAGCGGAGTTCTTCCGCGAGAGCGTCGATCTGCTCTTGCTGTACGGATTTAGCGATCCACTGCATGAATGGGAAAGTCTAAAGCAACTGCGGCTGGAAGCTTAGAAGTCAGAAATCAGCACTTGGCATTTAGCGCCTGGTATTTAGCCCAATCCCAAAAATGGTTGCGCGTACACGGGGACGCCTGACACTCAACACCATCTGGCCAACTGCCAAGTGCCAAACGCTGCACTTCTCAATCTTCTTCATCCGGCCCCGGTTCGTCGATCGGAATACCGCCGAAGTCATCCGACATCTCGATCAGCCGCTGGTAGCGTTCGTACCACTCCGTGCTGGTTTCGTAGATAAAGATGCTCCCCTGGAACGGCCAGCCCAGCTGCACGAATCCGGTTTTGCCCGTGTAGGTTCGGAGCCAGCGCGCGTCTTCGATGTCCTCGTCGTTGGTGTATTCCGCGGTCGTCAGCCGCTGGATCAACTCTTCCAGTTCGTCGCGCTTGAGCGTCCACGAATCCATGGTGAGAAACGGCGCGCCCGACGATTTCGCCAGTTCCACAAAGTCCTTCCACCCGTCAGCGTTCTCGCCGCTCTTCCACATGACGCACTGCACTTCTTCGTAATCCACGTACCCGTGGAAACGGCGCAGGCCATGGCCCTCGATGAAGGCAATCATGTCGTCTTTCAGTCCGGAAAGATCGTCGGTAGCGGAAGTCATTCGTGGGCTCTTTAATTGGGCATTGTAAGCCTTTTTGGGTGCGAGGGAATAGACGGGCGGCACTCAGGCATTAGCATTTGTCACTTGGAGTGACGCACTCGCCGGCTCGAGCAAGCTTCAACTTCCGGCGAAGCCGGATACGCCCTGAGCCAAGCGCCAAAAGCCGGCTTTCCGTGTGCTAAAATATCCGTTTCACAACAGACCCCCGAACGACACAATGCTTTTTTCCAAAGAATATGTGGGCTACTTGGCCCGCGAACTCACAAAAAAGCTGATCGCCGGCGAGCTCATTGAAACCAGCAATGTGCCCGCGGTGACCGAGCGCGTCCACACGGCGCTGCTCGAAGAGATGTCACTCGAAGACCGTATTAACGATGAAGTGCGCGTGATCCTGGAAGCGTATTCGGACGAAATGCGTCGCAGCGGTGCTAACTACCAGGAAATGTTCCGCAAAGTGAAAAGCGAACTGGTGCGGAAGTACAAGGCCGTTTTGTAACTGACAAATTCTTCGACCACAGAGGACGCAGAGAACACAGAGAAAAAATCCTAAGAATTTATTCCTCGTGTCACTCTGTGTCCTCTGTGGTGAAATGTTTTTTTGAGAGAATTGCATTGCGACTGAGCCGCGACAAAGTAAACAAACTGGCCCACGTAGTCACCGACGCGCTGGCGGAAACGTCGGAAGCAGACTTCGTCGAAGACCGCAACACCATCCGTCTGCAAGTGCGCAAAATCCTCGAAGATTTGCTCATGCAGGAAGCCCGCATCGACCAGTCCGCCCGCCAGAAAATCGAAAGCCAGAAGCGCACCATCCTCGAAGGCAGCCAGGAGTGGGACATCCTCTACCGCAAGTACTACAACGAGGAAGTTAAGAAGCTGGGGATTTAAGAGCAGTCGCTAGTCGTCAGTCGTCAGCTAAACCCCAGTTTTCAAGTCCTGCGTAGGATCCTCGTCTCCGCTTTGACCTTCAAGAATTCCTCTGCGTCCTCTGCGGCCTTTCTCCGCGCCCTCTGCGTTTTAAGATTTCTCTTAAGGCTCTCACCCACAAGAACACGGCCCTACAAAAAGTTTAGGATCGGGAAGGGCACGGGCTCACCCCTTGGGATCTGAAGCCCCGGAACTCAATCGGTCACGCGATGTATTCGATCTCCGCCATCACCGACCTGGTCAAGCGCGCCGCGAGCGGCGCCGGATTCGATCTCTCCGGCATCGCCCCGGTTCGCGATTTCGACGAACTCGCCTACTTCCCCGCATGGATCGACTCCGGCCATGCCGGCGACATGAAGTATCTCGAAGCGCGCGACGACGACGGTCGCCTCAAGCGCTCTTCGCTCCGCGTCGCTGCCCCGTGGGCACGGAGCGTGATCGTATGCGCCATCAACTACAACACCGCGCAGCCCTACTCCACCCAGGCAAACGATCCAAAGCGCGGATGGATTTCCCGCTACGCCTGGGGCCGCGAGGATTACCACGACTCCATTCTCAAGAAACTGCGCGCGGTCGAGAAGCAACTCACCGAAGCCGTCGCCAACCAACTTGCCGACCACTCCGGCGACGCCCCACTGCGCACATGGTGCTACGTCGACACCGGCCCGATTGTCGAACGCGTATACGCGAAGTACGCCGGCGTAGGCTGGATCGGCAAGAACACCTGCGTTCTGAACCAGAAGCTCGGCTCATGGCTCTTTCTCGGCGTGATCCTGACTTCCGTGGAACTCACGCCCGACCTGCCCGCGCCCGATCGCTGCGGCACTTGCACACGATGTCTCGACGCCTGTCCGACGAATGCATTTCTAGGCCCGTACCAGCTCGACGCGAACAAGTGCATCTCGTATCTCAGCATCGAAAAGCGTGGAGCGATTCCGAATGAACTGCGCGAAGGCATGGGCCGGCACATCTTCGGCTGCGACATCTGCCAGGACGTCTGCCCGTGGAACCGCAAAGCTCCGGTAAGCTCCGCCCCTGAATTTCAGTCTCGCGAAAACCTTGTCAACCCGGCACTGGAGTGGCTGGCCGAGATGACGCCGGAAAACTTCCGCGAAACGTTCCGCGGCTCCCCCGTCCGGCGTACGAAACTGAGCGGCCTGAAACGAAATGCCGCGATTGCGATGGGCAACAGCGGCGATCGCAAATTTCTGCCGTCGCTGGAAAAGCTCAGCAATGACGAAGATGCCGTGGTCGCAGAAAGCGCCCTGTGGTCGTTGCAGAAGCTTCGCTCGTAAACGGCGTGCAGCCCTCACAAGCCAAACTTGCCCATCCGTGCGCGTCTCC
>Ga0070716_100000119_pt1 | contig 31138 bp, 33 predicted proteins | sample LARL112metaG_FD_71395 | JGI IMG/M metagenome (GOLD analysis project Ga0070716, IMG submission 71395) | Corn, switchgrass and miscanthus rhizosphere microbial communities from Kellogg Biological Station, Michigan, USA - LAR L11-2 metaG | ecosystem: Host-associated > Plants > Roots > Rhizosphere... | reverse complement strand
GCTGGGGTCGGCAGGCAACCGTCCGAGGAATGATGCGAACGATACGTTTGTCGGATATGACGTGGGGAACGGTTCGGCGACGTCGATTGGATTGTCGTTGGGAGCGCCGGCATCAATCTCGAATTACATCGGAAACACTGGCGATGGGAGGAACTGGAAGGAGCGGTTGACAAGTTCATTGAAGAGTTTCACCGTGCCTATTACCGCGCCGGGCTTTCAAATCAATGGAAGTTACGGGGCAACGGGCCAGTGCATGAAGTCCACTGGCACAGGAAGTATTTGGGGCCCTTGCAAAACAGAACAGTCGACATCTGGTATCGGGAGAGGATCGACTGCTTTGAAGCGCGACCCGATCGCATCCGGTGGGTGTGCCGCCCCAGTGACGGCAACCGTGCCGGGGGTCGACGTGTCGAGTGTTGTCCACTGGTCCTTCAGGTCTGACCCATATGGTGTTCCAGGCTTCGGTGGTAGTGCCAATGGCGCTGGTCTGCAGGTTTACGCCTTCACCACCACGAACACTGTAGCCTTTCGGGTCTGCAACAACAGCCCGCAGTCAATCACTCCCGGTTCGATAGCAATTAATTGGGACGTGTTCTAGCACTCACGCGGTGGGACGCACTGTAGTAGTTTGCAGGCCATGTGGCGAGCGGGACGACGACGGGAATGACTGTTCTAAGAGAGCTCCGTCCACCCTCGAGCAGAAACGCCCGGTTGCCATCTACACGTGGGTACAGCCCAAGGTTGCCGCACCCCTTGTTTCAGAGCCAGTTCGCTCATCATCTTGGTTGACGTGAATGCTAGTGCCACACGAACATTGGATCGGTCACACATCACTCAAGTCGCCATCCATGGAGATGCCAGATGAACACGTACACGGCGATCATCGCGATTAACCCAATTACTGCAAGGCAATGCCTAAGGATTGTCATCTTCTCAAATTTCATCCAGTGGGATTTGAAGAAGAATGGGAGGTCGGCCGAATCGCCATTCGGACGAGTGGTCGGCAGTCCGCAACTGACCTAGCCGGATAATTTGTCGGTCGCCGCGACCAATGCGCGACTGTTCGGCGGGTCAAAAGCGCTGTGGCCACTATCTGGGGTGATGATGAGGTCGGCTTCGGGCCAAGCACGGTGGAGTGACCAAGCGCTTTCCATGGGACAGACGACGTCGTAACGGCCCTGCACGATGACGCCGGGAATGTGGCGGATACGTGAGGCGTCGCGCAACAATTGGTCATCACTTTCGAAGAAAGCTTTGTTGAAGAAATAGTGGGCCTCGATGCGCGCGAAGGCGAGGGCGAAATCATCCTCTTCGTAGTGCCCGGCGAAGGCGGAATCGGGCAGGAGCTTAGAAGTGGCGCCCTCCCATCCGCTCCAGATCTTCGCAGCCGCGAGTTGCACAGCCGGATCATTGCTGGTAAGGCGTCTGTAGTAGGCGGAGAGCAGATCGTCGCGCTCTGCTTCGGGGATGTGCGCAAGGTATGGCTCCCACGCATCCGGATAGAGGATCGAAGCGCCGCGCTGGTAGAACCAGTCAATTTCCTGCTTTCGGAGGAGGAAGATGCCGCGCAGGACGAGTTCAGTGACGCGATCGGGATGGGTTTGGGCATAGGCCAGGGCTAGGGTGGACCCCCACGATCCGCCAAATACCTGCCACCGCTGAATGCCGAGTTCCTCGCGTATTTTCTCAATATCGGCGACGAGATCCCAGGTGGTGTTCGCTTCGAGAGACGCATACGGCGTGCTCTTGCCGCAGCCGCGCTGGTCGAAATTTACGATACGGTACTTCTCGGGGTGAAAGAAGCGGCGCTGTTTGGGATCGGAGCCACCGCCCGGACCGCCGTGCAGAAAAATGACCGGCTTGCCGGACGGGTTGCCGCTTTCCTCGAAATAGATCTCGTGGACAGATGAGACCTGGAGTTTACCCGTGCGATAGGGTTCGATGGGAGGGTAGAGCCAGGTGACCGGATCTTTGATCGTGGATACGGGTATGACCTGGTTGGACATCGTGGGGCAGTATACCTTTTTGCCTCGGACACTTGCGGGACACCGAACTGAAGTGTCGAAACAACAAGCCTTCATGCGCGTGATTTTTTAGTCCTAGAGGATAGATAGTCGGTCAACCGGAAGGTATCCAGAAAACGGGCTTGGAGGAGATCGGGCGTGAGCGACAGTCCGTAGCAGGACATGTCTCCCAAGAAGACTTCTGGCCCGGAACAGCTCCGGAGTGCGCGTCACCTTAGAGTCTCCGCGATCTACCCTCACAACTGACTCAATCGACTGGCATGGCTGAGTTGGGATCCCACCAGACCTGGAAAGACTCCGAATATAGCTTCCGACGCCGACGAGCATCATGATTCACACTCCAAACCACCACGCCTCTAGGTTGGCGATTATGCAATAAGGTTGCACGCTGAAGGGCTGAATTACGATTCTGGGAGTGCGGCCGTGCAAAATTTAAGATGCTGACGGTGATTCGGTTCACACGTCTAAACCCGCAAGGGGCTAAGCATGCCGTTGTCGTACGAAGTTCGTTCCCTTTACCGCTTTGGAGTCTTTGAGCTAGAAGCGCACTCCGGGGAGTTGCGCCGAAACGGCATCAAGCTGAAGTTGCAGGATCAGCCGTATCAGGTTCTGCTCAAATTGCTTGAACATGCTGGCCAGACTGTCACTCGAGAACAACTACGGTCAGCCTTGTGGTCAGCCGATACATTTGTGGACTTCGAGACCGGTCTGAATACAACCATTAAGCGCTTACGGGAAACTTTGGGGGATTCGGCCGAGAATCCCGCCTTCATCGAAACAATCCCCAAACGCGGATATCGGTTCATTGCACCTGTGACCGCACCGAATTCCGGGTCCGAGTCGGTCGCAGAAAAAGTCGGTCCGGAGAGAGTCCGGCTAAGCACCATCCTAAAACTCGGTGCCGTCCTGATCCTGGCGCAATTGTTGGTGAGTTTTGGTGTGCGCCACTGGAGCGCAGCGCCATCGATGCCTGCTCGGGTATTGGACTTTACTCAGCTCACGAGCGACGGCCAAGCAAAACAGGGACGCCTTCTGAGCGATGGTTCCCGGATCTATTTTTCCGAGGTCCTGCCGGTGGGGCGAATCGTTGCCCAGGTCTCGACAAAGGGCGGAGAGACGACAACAATTCCCACCACGGTCTCCAATCCTCGACCAGCGGATATATCGCCAGATGGAACCGAATTACTCATCCTGTCGGGGGACATTTCGAAGAAGGAGGAACCCTACGGTGGTGCCTTGTGGATCCTTCCGGTTGCAGGAGGATCGGCCCGGCCTGTCGATAACGTGGTCGCCACCGATGCCGTGTGGGGTGAGAGAGCGGAGACCATTCTCTATTGCAACGGGCACGATCTCTACGTCGTAAACAGAGATGGTGCGAACCGACACACAATCCTGACCGTTTCCGGTGACGTCGAGTCTCTCCGCAGGTCGCCAAACAGCCAGCTTTTGCGATTCACGATGACCACTCGAGCGATGGGAGGCACAAGCTCCATCTGGGAAGTGTCGGCGAATGGTGCCGGCCTCCGGGAGGTCGTTCCCGGATTGCCTGGTTCGGCAGCGTGCTGCGGCGTGTGGATGGCCGGAAACGACGACTTCTTGTTTCAGTGGACTCGTGCAGGCAGGACCGACCTTTGGGAACTACCTGGCAACCGCCGTATTCTCCGTCCAGCGCCGAACCGCTTGACGGCAGGGCCAATGAATGTCTCCGAGCCCACCGCCAGCGGCGTGCCGAATGAGGCCTTCGTCGTTGGCAACATCCCTCGGGCCGAGCTCGTCAAATTCGTTCCACAGACAGCAGAGCTTGTGCCCTATCTTTCCGGAATCTCGGCCGAGGGAGTGGAAACCTCGCGCGATGGGCAGTGGTTGGCGTACACCCTATTCCCTGGAGGTACGTTGTGGCGCAGCAACATCGCAGGTACCGAGCGGGTACAGCTCACTTTTCCACCCATGCGTGCGTTTCTCCCGCGGTGGTCGCCGGATGGAAAACAGATCGCCTTTATGGGTACAGCGGGCGGCGATCATTGGACCACCTATTTGATTCCTGCTCAGGGTGGCGTTGCGCGGCAGATGATTCCGGGGAACGATGAAACTGCCGATGCCACATGGACGCCAGACAATAAGTCGATGGTCTTTGGTCCCTGGAAAGGTGGGGAATCGCGGGGCATCAGAGTGCTGGACTTGAACACGGATCAAGTTAGTCTGCTTCCCGGGGCAGCGGAGATGTGGTCTCCCAGGACTTCACCGGATGGACGCTACATCGCGGCGCTTTCTCAACAGGACAGCAGAATGATGTTGTTTGACACAAGGACGCAGAAGTGGGAGCAACTTTCCGTCGACTATTCGGGATATCCGAGTTGGTCGCGCGACGGCAAGTTCCTTTACTTTCAAGACTGGGATCATGGAAGCGGATATCCCTCACGCGTGGTGCGTACCCGCATCAGTGACCGCAGGCTGGAAACGGTCTTGGATCTTAAGAGCCTTGATCGGTTGTCGATTGGAACATTCATGAGCTGGAGCGGTTTGGCTGCCGACGACTCTGTTCTGCTTTCCCGAAACAACAGTACACAGGAAATCTATGCGGTGAAGTGGTAAGCATCCGCGGCATAGGGGAGCTTACACCTATCGCTTGGGCGCTCTTAAAGCGTTTGGTTTCAGACCATGGAGCTCCGCCGTCCCGGCTCTTTTCCTCTGGTCTGCGGAAATACGGCAGCGCATTAGTCGACCATTCCTTAACTCTTCGCCAAAGTGATCCGCGGCCGCCTCGTTCGGCTCCTCGCAGAACGCGTGGCCTAATTCGTGGGTAACCGCGAACTCGAGAAGCTCAGGCATTGACTTTTGCCACTCCTGCATCAGCTCAGCTGTGCGCAGCGCATCGTGCACGAAGAGCGCTTCTTCGAGAAACGTTTCCCGGGGATCGAGCGCTGTGAAGGCGGGGCTGTCCGGATTCAATCGCAGCATCTGGGAAATCGGCTTCCAGTCTTGGGAGCGTACCAGGACCCATGTCCAATGCCCAAGCCCCTCGATTGGGTAGTGAGCCAAGACCTTTTTCAATTCAAGGATGTCCTTTTCGCATTGCGCAAGGGAGTAACCCGTATGGCAGTGAAATTCCTGACTGGACAGTCTTACCCTCTCGGTTGCTGGCCTTGCAATCTCCGCTGCGGTCTGACCCGTTGTCGGGAGCATCCACAACGAAACGGTCAGACAGCAACTGGTAACCAATCTCGATTTTAGGGATGGCACGGCTCTACCTCGTCCGCAGTTGCGGGATGGGCAGAGATTCACCGGTCTAAAACTGCAGCTCTATAGACCGCGTCTGATTCCCGTCTGAAACGTGAATGACAAGCTAAGTTTTGCAGAGTGAACGTGTTGGCGCCCCTCGTGAGACGGATCGATGGGTCGCCGAAAGCGGCCAAAGGCAACTGTCGGCTAGGCGCTGAACAGCGGGGCACGCCCGGTACGGTGTCAGCGACCAGCGGCAGCAGGTGCGTGGCCATGGGAGAGCGTGTACTCCGCCGGCTTCCAATCGGTTAAACCCCATACGATTTCAGCGAAAGAAAGGGGAATAAGCATGTCTCGGAGCAGGCACACAGAAGGGCAAATGATCGCCGCTTTGAAGCAGGTCGAAGCGGGGCGAGCAGTGGAGCATGTGCGCGTGAGGTGGGTGTGTCGAAACACACGACCTATGGGTGGAAGGCAGCGTATGGCGGAATGGATGTGAGTGAGGCGCAAGAAGCGAAGCAGTCGCGGGACGAGAACACGCGGCTGCGGAAGCTGGTCGCGGATCTGAATTTGGACAAGGAAGCGTTGCAGTCGGGTGATTCGAAAAACCGAGTGGAGCTCGTAGCGCTGAAGGAAGGCAACTATCGAGCAGATGAAGTAAGAGCGAGATCCCCTGCTGATGGAGAGAATCAAGCGCCTCAGAACTGTTCCAGAAGTTGGGCCCATTACCGCACCGACCTGGGCCCTGAAGATGGGAAGATTTCGCGCTTCCGATCAATCCGACAAGCGATCAGTTACTGCGGACTCTGCGGTGGCGAAAGAAGCTCAGCCGAGGAGTCGGTTCGCACGCCGATTTCCAAACAGCGCAACAAGAATATCCAATTTGTGCTGATCGAGGCAGCGAAGTTGGCGCCCCGACAAGATCACGATCTTGGGTTGCTCTATGAAAGAGAGAAATAGAAAGGAAACGCCAATCGAGCGACGCTTGCGGTAGCGCGCAAGATGGTCGCATATCTGCTCGCCGTTGATCGAGGACAACGAGATTTCGTGCCTGCAGAAGATTGCAAGGGCGCTGCGGCCTAAAACCAGGCCTACGAAAAAGCACCATGATCACACAGCGCGCAGACTGCCAGGTCCTGCGACTGACCGACTGAGAGACGGAGATGAACCTCCCAAGGCTCCCTTCTGACTGTTTCAGGACTGGCAGAGAACACATACTCAATCTTCGGTGACGGCCTTCGGGCCCGTGACAGCGAATGGATGTCTGGTTCTGCGAAGGCAGGAACCACCGCCGAGAGGCAAAAATGCAAGCTGAGCGGTTCTGTATCCGAAGAGTGCGCGCTTCCCGAGCGCGCCTGGGCACCCGTGTTTTCCCTTGACAGAAGACTTACATGGATGTCGTTGAGTCGAAAGTCACGAATGTGCCGATCTTAATCCGTGTTCGCGCGCTTTGGGTGTGCGAGCTCAGGGAGAACACTAGTTGCCTAAGGTGGGGTTGGGTTCGAGGCACGAGGACACATTCACGCAAAATCCTTGCGCCGATTTCGAGCGGGCCGCACCCCGCGTAGTTTCCGCTATTGACTGGATTTTCGGCAAAAACGGCATCACTGGTATCACTGGTATCACTGGAGAGGGGCCTCGATGTCCTCTTTCCAACACCTCTGAACATCGGACTCCCGACTTTGCGGACGGATTGGCTTCCGACGCATTGCGGGTAGGCAAAAAAACTTCTATGCATAGTTTATTTGAGTGCAAATCGGGACGGGATTAAGCGGCTCGGCTGTAGGGGTAGTTGTTGTGGTGTTTGCCGTCGGGCTTTCACGAGCAGGGTACTGAGGCCGAAAGCTGGCGGCGGCCGCAGTTCCATCGAGCGTCCGACGAGTTGCGTCTTCGTGAAAGAGACCCAAGCCCTGCCCGTTCCACTCGCTGGATCACGTAGCCGAGAAGCATTCGAGAGCAAACCGAGGAGGTCGGTGATCACTCCGAATAGCCTTCCCCTTCGTCGTCGGCCTCTTCGTCCTCGTCTTCCCCTCGTTTCTCTTCGTCTTCTTCCTCGTCTTCGTCTTCGGGAACTCCTCGAAGCAAGGCGTCGGCTTTCATGCGACCAGCGGGAAGTGCTACACAGATTTTGCTCATGCCAAATGGTACGCTCGATCCCCAACCTATCCCAGTAGTGCTGGGGTATGACTGCCGCTACTACTGCTCACTCTCGCACAAATACGAATTTGGTTCGTCTGCAGCATGCAGTCTTGTGAGCAAACTGCGAGCTAATCAGCGGGTGAACAAGGGACATCGCGCTGCGTGGGACAGTGAAAGTCTGTTGAGTCTGGGCAAATTGCTGGGCGGTTCGGTCAGTTGAGAGATGCCTTCCGACCCTTGCCGAGTTCGATCGACGTTGCCAGCACCTCAGTCCACTTTCGGGTTCTATCAGTTGGCTAGACGTCGGAGCGGGCAGGTAGCAAGAACCGTTGGGCTGTCGTGTGCAAGATAAAAAGGGCACATGACTCTGTGCCCTTCCTTTTTGGCAAACCTGCAGTCGGACCTTACTGCAAGCTGGCCACAATCTCGACTCGTCGGTTTGTAAGATCCTGAGCCATATCCCTAGCCAGTTCCTTCTCGCGGCTGGTCGCCGGCAGGTGGCGTCCGCGGGTCGCGCCGTTCACCCAGATCTCGGACAAGAAATACCGGCTTCCGTACTGATTGAAGACCAACTTGGTTTTGTCCGCAGGCTTGAGATTTTGTGCCGCGTTGCTTCCCACCATCATGCTCGAGCTGCCGTCTCGGGCCTGCAGCAGGACCATGTTGCTAGTGCCGTCGATCGTGCCGACGTCATACGTTCCGGCAGGAAGTGTTTTGCTCCCGACCGCGAAGTTGAAAGGAATATTCGCGCGCACATGGACGGTCTGTGCGATGGCCGACCCCGCTACCAGGAGCAGGCTCAGAAGGCTGACGAGACTGAAGGCTTGCCGTTTCATAGATCCTCCTCCGGCTCGAGAATGATGGAGTCGCGCATTCGCTGACCTTTCGTGCGCTCCGCTCTCCACACCCCACAACCGTTGATTTAATTTTTCGTTCGCTCGTGTATGTGCACGCGATGTGCCAGATCTACGCTCTTCCGACTTGCACCGGAATGCTGAGGACTAACCTATTGGTAGCGGGAAGGATTCGCCGCGTACATGGAGGAACGGACAGCACGTAGAGGCCGACAGGAGCTGCGCTTTGAAACCAAACGGATCGTGGTACCAATCCGAAAGGATAGTAACGGGGTCAGCGAAAAGAGCGCGCGCAGTCCCGCCTTCAGCAACAACTCGAGCTCAATCTAGCTTGAGCCAACCGCAGAATACGAAACGAAGTCCAGAAGTCCTCTTACTTTTAGTGTTACGTTTTTCCTGGCACCGCCGAGCTTGGGCTAGAGGGCGCAGCGGGCGGCATGTTTCCGGCTTGTTCCGGCTGTTCCAACTCCTTCGCAGGCTTGCCGGGAAAAAATGCTCACCCCGATGGTCACGCGTTAGTCGGCAACCTGCTTCCATTGCGATCTGACTTGGCTGCGGCGGCATCTCGCAGGAAAGCTTGTGCCTGAGCTAGTTACTTCCGAGGTTCGGTGCCTCGTGACGTGTGCCACTGCAAACTTCGCATACTCCGCACTGACTTCCCGCGGGAGGGATGTCGGGGCGGCGGCAGAGCTCCTCGGCGCTTTTGACCGGGAGATCGGTTCCGATGATACGAATGTCGTAGACTTTGGGGCATGGCAGTGACTGTCGAGATGCACAACACCGGTGATGCGGAGTTGCAGAGGGATGTCGTAGCGATGATCGAGCATGTGCTTTCGGATCGGCCCGGGACTTGGCGGGTTGTGATCATCGGTTCGCGAGGAAGTGACCGGTGGGAGATGAGGATCACGGGTCCGAATGCGTTCGAACGCTCATGTACGCTTGAGGGCGCGCTGGGCCAGCATCAACCGGGCGTAGTTGGGGATCTTGTTGCGAGAATGGTGCCGGGCAGATCGTAATCAGAACCCGCACAGTTAGAATGTGTGGTGTGGCGACAACCAACGTCTCATGAAATTTCCTCGACGCGCTGGCGTCTTACTGCACCCGACCTCCCTGCCAAGTCGTGCCGGCATAGGTGACCTCGGAACTGGGGCGTACCGCTTTATCGACTTTTTGAAACAGTCAGGAAACAAGCTTTGGCAAGTGCTGCCCTTGAACCCAACCGGCTACGGCGACTCTCCCTTTCAGTGTTTTTCAGCAAGTGCCGGCAATCCCTTGCTGATCAGCCTCGAGAGGCTCGTCGAGCAAGATGTTCTCTCCCAAGCAGACCTGGAGCTGCATCCTTCTTTTCCGAGCGATAGAGTTGACTATGAAGCGGCGTCTCATTTCAAAGTTCCGATCCTGACCAAGGCTGCGCAGACTTTCCTGAAACGAGCAGAAGGGAATGAGCGCCTGGATTTTGAGCGGTTTTGCCAGACAAACGCAAACTGGTTGGATGATTTTGCGCTTTTCATGGTTTGCAAGAACGCTCACGACGGCGTCCGTTGGACTGAATGGGCGTCCAACATTGCGGCTCGTGAGCCTCGAGCATTGCAGACCTGGACGCTTCGCTTCGCGCCGGAAATCGCCGTGGTCAAGTATTGGCAATTCGAGTTCTTCCAGCAATGGCAAGCGTTGCGTTCCTACGCGCACGAGCACGGTATCCGCATTATTGGGGACATTCCCATTTATGTTGCCCACGACAGCGCCGATGTCTGGGCGAACCGCGAGCTTTTTTGTCTCGAGCCTCAAGGGAATCCCATAACGGTTGCCGGTGTACCTCCGGATTACTTCAGCACTACCGGACAGTTATGGGGCAATCCAATCTTTAACTGGAAGCTGCTCAAGAGCACCGGTTACAAGTGGTGGGTGGAGCGCTTCCGGGCTGCTTTCAGGCTTTACGACATCGTCCGCATTGACCATTTTCGCGGCTTCGAAGCGTACTGGGAAGTGCCAGCCACGGAAAGCACCGCGCTGAATGGGCGCTGGATAAAGGGCCCAGGAGCGGAGTTGTTTTCTACACTGCAACAGGAACTCGGGGAGCTGCCGATCATTGCTGAGAATCTAGGTGTTATCACGGTGGAAGTCGAGCAAATCCGCCAGCAGTTCGGATTTCCGGGAATGGCCATCCTGCAATTTGCCTTCGGCAATGACCCGCAAGGTCCCAGCTTCCGCCCCCACAATTATGTTCGGAACCTTGTGGCATACACCGGAACCCATGACAACGACACCACCTTAGGGTGGTGGAATAGCGAAGGAACGATGGATAGCATCCGCACGTCTGAAGACGTTTTGAAAGAACACGTGTTCGCCAGAACATACCTGGGTTATGCGGATGATGAGCCGATCAACTGGGCGATGATCCGCGCCGTGCTCGCATCGATCGCTGATACCGCGATCATTCCGCTGCAGGATGTTCTGGGGCTGGGTACCGAAGCTCGTATGAACCTGCCCGGGACGTCACGCGGCAACTGGTGTTGGCGCTTCCCAACCGGCGTGCTCAGTTCAGAGTTAGCTAAGCGCTTACGGGAATTGAATGAAGCGTATGACCGTTGAATCTTCTTGCATCGCCGTCGATGGTGCTGCAGCGTTCTGATTTGTTTCCGATACGCTCCGTCCATCATCCCAGCAGGGTCCCATCGTATCGCATACAAATTGCTCGAAGGCGCGCCCGTCGACTTTCGCAACCGTAAACTCTCCGTTGCGCAACCAAGGTACGCCGAACGCCCATTCTGTCCGCAGGGTTTGATCGTCAATTAAGACTAAACATTTGCAGCGGCTGACAAAGAGTCTGAATTGTGCAAAAGGGACGGTGCAGCGAAAAGCGACAGGTCGCCGCCAGGGAGCGGATCGTACCGCACTGCTATTCTATTGACGCCGGAGTTCCGGCGGCTCGCTATCGTTAGGGAGGAAGAGGGTTGTCATTGATGCGCCAAGCTGGTTGGTACAAGGATGCCATCATCTACCAGGTCCATGTGCGCACCTTCTCTGACAGCAACGGCGACGGTATTGGTGATTTTCAGGGGCTCGCGCAGAAGCTCGACTACGTGCAAGAACTTGGTGTGACTACACTCTGGCTGATGCCATTTTATCCCTCCCCTTTGCGGGATGACGGTTACGACATTTCAGATTACAGATCGGTTCATCCCAGCTACGGAACGTTAGAAGATTTCAAGACGTTCCTTTCAGCTGCCCATGACCGGGGCATCCGAGTGATCATCGAGATGGTAGCCAATCACACTTCCGATCAACACTCCTGGTTCCTTGCATCTCGAAGTTCTCAGGACAATCCAAAACGTGACTGGTATGTGTGGAGTGATACCGATACCAGGTATGGCGGAACCCGAATCATCTTCCTCGACACCGAGATGTCGAATTGGGCCTGGGATCCAGTTTCCAAGTCCTACTATTGGCATCGCTTCTTCAGCCATCAGCCGGACCTGAATTACGACAACCCCGCGGTGCGCGAGGAGATGTGGAATGTCATGAAGTTCTGGCTCGAACTCGGAGTCGATGGTTTCCGGTTGGACGCCGTCCCATACTTGATTGAGCGCGAGGGAACGTCCTGCGAGAACCTGCCGGAGACCCACGATGTGATCCGGGAACTACGCAAGAAAGTTGACGATCAATTTCCCGACTCGATGCTGCTAGCGGAAGCCAATCAGTGGCCGGCTGATCTTCGTCCGTACTTTGGCAATGGGGATGAATTTCACATGGCTTTTCACTTTCCCTTGATGCCGCGGATGTTCATGGGTCTGCGACTGGAAGACCGCAAGCCGATCACCGAGATTCTGCAACAGACGCCGGAGATCCCCGCCTCGTGTCAGTGGTGCCTGTTTCTGCGCAACCATGACGAATTGACTCTCGAAATGGTGACTGATATCGAACGCGACTACATGTATGACATATACGCCAGCGACAAGGCCATGCGATTGAATCTCGGAATCCGGCGACGTCTGGCTCCGCTGCTCGACAACGATCGCCGTCGAATCGAATTGATGAATGGCATGCTGCTGTCGCTGCCCGGCACTCCTATTATTTATTACGGGGACGAGATTGGCATGGGGGACAATATCCATCTGGGAGATCGCAACGGAGTACGAACTCCGATGCAATGGAGCGGCGGCTGGAATGGAGGCTTTTCAGCGGCTGATCCGGAGAGTCTGTACTCGCCACCGATTCTCAACCCGGTCTATGGCTACCAGGCGGTGAACGTGTTGTCCCAAAGGCGCAGTGAACATTCGCTGCTCTCTTGGATGAAGCACATCATCCGGATTCGCCGTTCAAGTCCTGTGTTCGGGTCGGGCTCGATCGAGTTTCTGTACCCAGCCAATCACAGGGTGCTGGCTTATGTCCGGCAATTGGGCAAGGAGACGGTTTTGGTCGTAAACAATCTCTCCAGCGCCGCGCAGGCGGTCGAACTCGATCTGCGACGCTACAAAGGAAATATTCTGATTGAGATGTTCGGGAGAAATGTTTTTCCCCGCATCGGTGATCTCCCCTACCTTCTAACCATGGGTCCCTACCAGTTTTACTGGTTCAGGCTACGGAGGATCTGATTGACACCCGGGCCTGAGCTCTGCTGGACATGTGGACACTACTCACTGCTCTAAACCTTTGCTGGGAGGCTGAATTGGCGGAAGAGACGCTTTTGACGGACGATTTTCTCCGCCAGCTCATCAACGTAGGTGAAGTGGATATCCTGGTAGGCCTGCGCACCTATAACAATGCCAAAACCATTGAGCCCGTCATCCGAGCCATTCAGACAGGGATACTTAAGTGCTTTCCCCGCGAACGCGCCGTAATCATTAATGCCGATGGCGGATCGCAGGACAGGACTCCGGAACTGATTGTCGGTGCCTCGATCGACGACGTATGGAGCGCGTCCAAAGTTTATGCGTTACGCACCTTGCATTCCATCAGTACCCCGTATGCGAGCAGTCCCGAACCTGGGACCGCACTGCGGACAATCCTGGCGGCAGCCGACTTGCTGCGCGCCAAGGTCTGTGTGGTCGTTTCACCAGATTCGACAACCATCGAACCGGACTGGCTCCAGCAGCTTGTTCGCCCTATCTACAGCGACAACTTCGACCTAGTCTCTCCCATCTATCGCAGGCAGAAGTTCGAAGGTGTCCTCATGCGAAATCTGCTTTACCCCATGACGCGCGCCATTTATGGATATAGAGTCCGTGAGCCCTACGCCTCGGAATTTGCTATCTCTGGTCGTTTGGCAACGGATTTCCTGACCAAAGAAATCTGGAACGATGAAAGAAGTAGGGTGGGTGCTGAAATCTGCCTTACCATCGCGGCTATCACAGGAAACTACCGCGTGTGCCAGTCTTTCCTGGGACCGAAGGCACAGCCAGATCGAGGTGCCAGCGATCTCGTTGCAGCTATGCGCCGCACGGTCGGGGCTCTGTTTTCTTCCATGGATAGCAATTTCCCCATTTGGAGTGCGATCACGGGTTCTCAACCTGTGACAACTTTAGGCACAGAATCAGAAGTCATGGAGGAGCCGGTCCGGGTAAACCGAAAGCGCCTACGGGAGATGTTTTTCACGGGCGTTGCCCAATTAGAGCCTGTGTTTCGGTCAATCCTCTCCGCGCCGACCCTTTCTGAACTGCAAAGAATCGCGACGCTCGAGATTAGCGAGTTCAACTACCCGGCGGACCTGTGGGCTAAGACCGTGCTTGAGTTCGCGGCTTCATACCACAAATCCGTCATCAATCGTGACCACATCGTCCAGGCCCTGGTTCCTCTTTACCGGGGAAGAGCTTTGACCTTTTTGCTGGAGAATCGAGATGGTTCAGGGGAAGACATCGAAAACAATTTGGAATCTCTATGCGGCGACTTCGAACGACTGAAGCCGTACCTCGTCGAAGTCTGGGCTGATAGAAAGTGAGACGTCAATGCGGGAAATCATTATCAACGAACTAACTCAGGCCTTGCAGGACCTGGCCAGAGGCTTTGCACACTACCTTCCCCGTTTGGTTGTGATGTTAGTCATTGCTTTCGTAGGATGGATGGTCGCCTACCTACTGAAGGTTGTGACGCGCAGCATTCTGCGCCTGACAAAGTTCTCCAAACTTTCGGAAAATGCAGGCGCCACCCAGCTCCTGAATCAGGCGGCATTGCCGTCTTCCACGGAACTGTTGAGCCGGTTTGTCTTTTGGGTGGCATGGGTCGGTTTCATTCTTCTGGGCGTGAGCGTCCTCGGCATCGTGGCTTTGCAGGAGTACATTTCACAGTTCTTTCTCTTCTTGCCTCGGTTGTTTGTGGCTCTGGTCATTCTCTTCTTTGGGTTGTTAGCGGGCAGCTTCTTTTCACGCGCCGCCCTGCTGGCAGCGGTCAACGTGAACTTTCGGTCGTCGCGACTGTTGAGTATTTCGATCCGGATCATTATTAGCATCTTTACGCTGTCTATGGTGTTCGAGGTGTTGGGAGTTGCAAAAGAGACGATGCTTATCACGTTCGGAACTGCATTTGGAGCGATAATGCTCAGCCTGGCGATCGCGTTCGGTATCGGAGGCAAGGACGTAGCGCGGGAGTTCCTGGAGAAGAGGCTTGTTGCGAGGAAGAAGGAGGAGAAAGAGGATGAACTATCGCCTCTGTAGGCGGGCCCATACTCTCAGGCCCAATTCTGCTTTTTCAAACGGAGGCCACGTAAACCGATCGAGATAGCGTATCCAATCATCGTTTGCGCGACCGGGTCAGCGGACCTCGGTAGAATCATCGGATCTCATCGAACTCCGTTTCAAGCTGTCAGCAATGCGATTGGAAGATGCGAAAACCCCTCCGAAATGGGCAGGACCAGGTTCCCATTTCGCTTTTCGGTGGCTATGACGCGGCCCGTAAACAATTCCCGGAAATGAGTGGCGGTAGTCTGTTTCCGCAGGATGACCGCCGTGTCGCTCCACGTCTCTTTGCCTACCGGTAGACTTCCGTCTGCACCTAGCAGAGCAAAGAAACGGCCAGCTGCGATGACCACCTCTCTTTGACGATAGGACCGAGAAAAAGTAATGACATGCCTCTGTTTCTTGCCGATGACGCGGAGTCCGGTATAACTGCCCTTCGCAAATAGTTCTCGATTCGCCCGCCGAAAGCGCAATGCCGATCGCGTCACATAGAGCTTGAGAGTTCCGTCGACAGGGTCCTGAATTAGCTGGTCGAGCAGATTTTCCGGGTCTTGCTTCTCGGCCTCCTGAAGCCGCTTGAGCATCCTCCCCAACAGCGCGTAGTCCACCGGACGTCGATTATCTGGATCGGCAAGACTGAAGTTCCAGACTTCCGTCCCTTGGTAGAAATCCGGGACACCGGGCGAAGTGATCTTCAGTACAGTCTGAGCGAGCGAATTGAATATCCCGGGTCTCGCGACCCTGCCCTGAAATAGTTGAAACGCAGTCAGGAAGTTGTTTCCTGGCGAGCGATCCAGGATCGCAGCGAGGAAGCTCTGAAAGGCACCTTCGTATTCTGTGTTTGGGCTGATCCAGCTCGTATGAACCTTGGCTTCCCGGAGGGCTTTTTCCATGTAGGTGCCAATTCGACCAACGAATTCCGCGTATTCTTTGTCATTCATGCTACGTAGTGGCCAGGCACCAACCAACGTCTGATACAAGAAGTACTCGTCATTAGCGCTGGGCACTTGATCTCCGGCAACTAATACCTTCTTGTCCCGATTGAGCATCTGCCAGGAGCGGATCGCCCGATACCAGTCGGTGGGAATCTCAGACAACACATTGATGCGGGCGCGAACGTCCTCGCTACGCTTGTTGTCGTGCGTCGAAGTAGCTAGAAGAGAATTGTGCCAAGACGCCTGGCGGATAAGGCTTTTTGTGTGGAAGAAGGAGGCTGAAACACCAAACTTGTCGGGCGCACCGCCCACCTCGTTCAGGGATAACAAAGGGCAATAGCGATAGAACACGCTGTCTTCCAGACCCTTCGCCATAACAGGCCCAGTGAGCTGTTGAAAGCGCATTACGAAAAGGCGGCGCTCGGATTGATCTGCCTCGCTGAGGCCTTCTGGATCCTTGAGCAGGAGAACGTTTTCGATGAAATTGAACACCGACTCGCTTATGGCCGGATTGTGCCGTTTGGCAGACCGGACAGCATAACGAATGTGCCGCCCGTCCTCGTCATCGGGACAACGTACGCTGTCCCGGATGTAAGAACGGTATACCGGGAAACAAGCAATGACCTCGCGCAAGGCGGCGCGCAAACTGTGTAGGGTAAAGTCTCGGGACCATCGGTGCTGCTCGGAAATTCGATCCAGCCGGCGAGACAGTACCTCAAGTTCGCTGGACATTGATACCTGCAAGATCAATAACTTGCTTTGGTAAACCAAATCGGGGTACGACTGGGACCAGCCGCTGAACTGACGGTAGAGGCGAAGCAAAGCGCGCTTCCGGGACGAGTCGACAAAAAGCCCGTTGAGAAAATTCAGGAAGCCATAACCTGTCGTTCCTTCAATCGCCCAGGAGGGACGAAGTTCCTCATCTCCCACCAGGATCTTCTCCGCCATGAGAAAAAACCGTCGCCTAGGAGCCACTTGGCCGGGGCTCGTCTCTGATTCGCTGCGGAGCGGAACTTGCTCCTGGATGTCCTCAAAGTATTTCTGCGGATCAAGCAGGCCGTCTGGATGGTCGATCCGCATTCCAGATATGAAGCCTCTGCGCACGAGATCGAACACCAAAGAGTGCACCGTGGCAAATACCTCAGCTTCTTCCACCCTGATCGCAGCGAGATCGTTGATATCGAAAAACCGACGGTAGTTGATTTCGTCAGCGGCAACACGCCAGAAACTCAAACGATAAGCTTGATTGGCGAGGATGCGCTCGAGTGCGTCAAAGCTGCGCGGGTCGCCCTTGCGTCCATTTATATGGTCCAGAGACGAGCTTAGACTCATACGGGCTGCGTCACTGCTTTCGATGAGCCTTGTCAGTCGTCCCTTAATGATGTCCCTTTCTCGTTGGCGCTCTCGAATCCTAGCGGGATCCGTTTCCTCCAGCGGGGGCAGGTGAGAGATTGCGGTGAGAATGCTTTCCAGTTCCATCACGTGATCGGGAGAACCCTCAGGTTGCTGCCGCATCTCGTGTAGCACCCGCTCCAAGACTAGCGGCCAGGAACGAGGAGCAACCGGAAAATGAATACCCTGACAATCGACGAAGAAAGCATTCCCGTCGTAGATCAATCTGATCTGCTGGTTCTCCAAGGCTCGGCCAAACTGGTCCGGAAGGACAGGCAGCAGCACCTTGTTGGTGAGTTCTTCCTTAGGGGGACTCCAGTCGATGTCGAAATATCGTGAGTACTGGGATCCGGGTCCGTTCTCGAGCACATCCCACCACCACGTGTTGGAGGGATGAGTGACACACATATGGTTCGGGACGATGTCCACAATCAGTCCCATACTGCGCTGTTTCAATTGCTCTGCGAACTGCTGGAACTCCTCCTCCGTGCCGATTTCCGGATTGAAGCGTGTGTGGTCGGTCACGTCGTAGCCATGCAGACTTCCTGGACGAGCCATCAAAAAGGGAGAGGTATAACAATCAGTAATCCCCAAGTCTTGCAGATACTCTAACAACGCCGCTGCGTGAGCAAAGGTGAAAAAGCTGTTGAGCTGTAGGCGATATGTAGAACAAGGAATATATTGTGGTTCTCCCTCGGCCCGTTTCGTCACAGCTGGGACCCCCGTTGTTGAGAATAACCGAACGGAATCAAGATCAGACACTCGTTAGGTCGCTTGCACAGCGCTACCCTAAGGTTTGTTATTCTCCATTGCAGTCGAAGAGGGGTGGGTTGTACAAGCATCCGCTCACGACCAAGCGCACCAGTCCGGGGACAAGATCAGTCAGTCCATCGTATGTGTCAGAGGAAACACATGGTTGACAGACTGCCGCAGCCAAAGTGAGTTCGCCACTTGATCAGCAAATTCTCAGGCGGCAGTCTTCGTTCCTCCGTCCAGGTAGGGTTACTACCGGTTTGCCCGTTATCGGACCGGAACCATCCTTTCGGGCCAACTCTCGTTGCTAGATCCTTGGCAACTCTTGGCGGACAAAATGTGTGCGCAAACATCTTTGGGATGGACGAGGAGCCGTTTGCAATCGGGCTGACTATGGTGAGATTCCCGTTCTTCTCCGATGCAAGGCACACGGCTGCGTTCGTCGAACGAGGGTCCCACGGGCCGTTTTCTGTTTCGTTTCGCTCAGGGCCTGCTAAGAAGACGGGGAAGGGAATCGAGCGGTAATCTCGGCGCCGACCGGCCTGGGGGTAGCAAGACTCTTCTGGGATGGTCAGCGGCAGTCCACTTTTCGCAACGTCTGGACTGGGTGTGATTAGGGCGGTTCGCTCAAGTTAGTCTCACCCAGGCAGGCAAGCTGGTCCTATCGGTTCGAACGACTTGTAGGTGAGCACGAACTCCTGGTGTCCGAGGCTCTCGGAGCAGCTTTGCCTCCCGGAGGCCACGTCCAATACTTTTCGATAGATTTCATTGCCGACTTCGTCCACGCTGGCTTCCAACCGCAGGATCTTCCCCGCATTAATGTCCATATCATCGCTCATACGGTCATACGTTTCCGGATTGGCACAGATTTTTATGACGGGTGAGATCGCGGAGCCCACCACCGAACCGCGTCCGGTCGTGAACAAAATCACATGGGAACCGCACGCGATCAGCTCCGCAATCTCGGCGTTGTCGTTAATGTTGGGAAATCCAAAACGCGGTTCGCCATCCGGAACGACATCCAACAGGTATAACCCACCATTTCGAGGAACGTCGCCGGGCTTTATGAGCCCGGAGATGGGGGAATCGCCGCTCTTGCAATACGCTCCGATCGACTTTTCTTCAATTGTGGTCAGTCCACCTTCGGCGTTGCCTGGCGCAAAACTGGCGTGCCCCATTTGCTTGTAGTAACGCGCTGCTTTTTCGACCGATATTTTCAGTTCGTGGCCAAGCTCCGGGGTGATCGCACGAGTCGACATGGCGTCTTCCAGTCCGATCATTTCACCGGTTTCCTCGAAGATCGTGACTGCGCCCTGCCTCACTAGAATATCGAAAGCACGTCCGACTGCAGGGTTGGCCGAGATTCCGCTTGTGGCATCCGAACCGCCGCACACGGTTCCTACCACCAATTCATTCACGTGCAGCGGAGCTAGTGGAACTTCCGCAATCTGCTGGAGCGCCCGCTCAACCCACGCCTTGCCCAAGTCGATGGATTTCCTCGTTCCCCCGGTTTGCTGGATGACCACGGTTTCCACGGGACGGCCGGTCTTGGCAATATGTTCTGCGAGGCGATGCCGATTGAAGCTCTCGCATCCCAGGGAAAGCAGCAGCGCAGCTCCGACATTCGGATGCGTACAGAGGGTATTCATCATCCGATCAGCGTAGGCGTTGGGGTAGCATCCTCCAAAGCCGATCAGATGAACTGGTTGGCCCCGAAAAGCGTCTACGATCTCGCGAGCCACATGGTGAGCGCATTCCACGAGGTAGGCGACAACGATGCAGTTACGGATTCCTTTTCTTCCGTCCGAGCGAAGAAAGCCTTCCAGTGCGAGGACATTACTTGACGAAGACATGATCTTTGTCCAGGGTGTAAGTCGCGATGTAGTCGCTTTTCAGGTTATGCAGGTGAATGTGGCTTCCTGCAGGAATGCTCTCTTTGGCCGAACCAATCGGAACACCACACTTAAATATCTTTTCTCCTGTTTCAATATCTCGGACAGCAACCTTATGACCGATTGCAATATTCTGAGTGAACACGACTTCGTGTCCATCAAGAATTTCACGATCCCCAGGCCTTATTGGCGCGACGACGATCAGCACGTTGTCGTCGCGGTGAATGCGCAGCAGCATTTGTGATTTGCCTTCGGTTTGCATCAAAATTTTCCGTATTGCAGGTAGGCTTGTACCGGATCAATGCCCTGTAGAATCGCCTTGCGCACGAGATTTTCCTTACGCAGGACTTCTTCAGTTTCTTGCACTACTTCTGAAGAGATTGCAGCGGGGATGATCACGATTCCGTCCCGGTCGGCAAGAACATAGTCGCCCGTGGAAAGGGTCACCTCGCCAATCTGAATGGGCTCGCCCAAAGACGTGACTGCCCACTTGCTAACCACGTCCACCGGAGTGAAATACTTACAGAACACCGGGAAACCTAAGCTCTCGATGAATGCCGAGTCACGGCATCCGCCATCCACGATATAGCCTAGCACCTTCTTGTGGTGCAGGGTCTCGGCAGACAGCTCTCCCATGTACGCGAGGTTGTGGTCATTGGGCTGACAGACCAACACCGCGTTCGGCGGCGCTTTGGACAAAAGTTCACACCAACGCAGAAGGCTTTCGTGCGCATCCAGCGAATTATCCCGCCTCCCCTCGATTGTAAATACCGGGCCTGCAAGCCTCTGCTGCAGATTCAAAGGGCGGATGTATTGCGGAAGGGTCTGCTGCGGAAGGCCTTTCGCTCTCAGCACGTCAAACACGGCTCCGCTGTAGCAGCCTTGTAGTCGTTCAGCGAGTGATCCCAGTCGCGTCATAAGGACATGCTTTACTTCTGCGGCAGTTGATTCTTGAATTTCGCAGGGTCGCGATACTTCACGGTCTGCAAGTGTTCGCAATACAGGACCAATTCCCCTGGCATCTTGAAGACTTCGTAGGAGACCCTTACCATTCCTATTTCAGGGTACTTCGGCAGTTTTTCCATTTGCGTGCGAATTGTGTAAATGGTATCGCCCACGAAAACTGGTTTGATGAAGCGCAACCTATCGTATCCGTAGCTAAAGGTATGAATATTGTTGTGCGCCATAAGTCCCAATCCCAGACTAAATACCATGGCGCCCGCCACCAGGCGCTTTCCAAAAACCCCCTCTTCTTTGGCGAAGACATCATCGGCCACGTAGGGATGCATGTCGAGAACCATCGCATTGAACAACATGCTCTCGCCCTCGGAAATCGTGCGGCGAATCGAACGTGCACGCTTGCCCACCTCGAAGTCCTCGTACAGCCAATCTTCGGCATTCCAGATGGGAATTTCTTTATGCTTCGCGGAATCGGGATTCGGGTTTTTCACCAGGTACCTCTTTTATCGCTACGCGATTCTGCGTGCTGCCATTCGCTGGGTGGCGTAGCGGTCGTTAAGCCATCGGATCAGTTCTGCATCCTTGATTTCTCCACGTAAACAGCGACTGATCTGGATTCCTGCGACCTCAAAGAAACGAACGAATCCATCGAAACGGGGTCGCACGTAGGCGGTCTGTAAAGTCTGCAGCGTACCGGCAAAGAAGTCGTCTGATGCCGCATTCACTGACGAATCCATCCACGCAGCCAGGCTGGCAGGCTGGCCTCCTTCCCGGAAATAAGTGCCTCGCTGGTGTTCGGGACTGACAAGCCATTTGGCATAGGCGATCGCTTCCAATTGATGTGCGCTGAGCTTGCTGACGGCAATGCCGGTCCCTCCCAGCATCGTTCCGGCGCAATCACGCTGGCTTGCACTGGGAGCATTCGTGAACTTCAATCGCACCGAGTCAATCCCTCGCGAGTAGTTGGAGTAACCGAAGCCGTAAGGACAGTAGACCGCCTCGGAAGTGCTGTGCATGAAATCGTAAACTTGGATCGGGTTCCATTCGACCGACTTGGGATGCGCGACGGCTATGAGCGCGTGAAGCCGAGCGAGCACGTCTGCTGCGACGGAGTCTTCCACGAACAGTTCACGTTCCTCAGGGATGGGATACCCAAGGGTAGCGTTTAGTGTGAAGAAAAGACTGATCGCATCTGTCGGACACGCGGGCACAGCAATGCATTTCCCAGTTTTGCGAGCTTTTGCTCCTAATTCCAGGACACCGTCCAAGGTGCCAGGCACAGACTGGGTAGGCAAAAGATCAGGTCGATAGGAGGCGACTTGCGTCGCGGCGTCGATCGGGAACGCCCAAAGGCCACCGCCGTACCAATACGATTCCCACGAAGGACCCACGGAGTCTTCGGCAAAATGACGTTTCTCGGGTTCGCTGAGCGAGGGCGCGAGGTCGACGAGTGCTCTATGAGCCGCAGCGAAGCCGACGAAAGGATGATCTACGACGAGGAGGTCATACCGATCCAGATATTGTTCGATGGGGGCCTCGCCAAATTCGCGCAAGCTGCGCCGGTCCCACTGGATATCGATTTCCGGATGTTGCGTTTTGTATTCGGAAACACCTCCAATCAAGGGGGCGTAGCCGCGGCGATGATCCCAGGTGAGCCCTCTCAGAGTGATTCCCACACCAACCTCCCCGCCTCCCGAAAATACCGATGGCCCATCAAGCTGCCGGGCGCTTCTCGGCCAGCAGAATGTGTTCGCAATACAGGACTACTTCATCGCGCTGGTTGAGTACCTCGCAAGCTTCCACGACGCGCCCCAAACCCTTCCGTTTAGGGTCTTCCTGCTTTTCCTTGACAGTCACTCGAGTCCGGAGGGTGTCTCCGATGAAGACCGGTTTTGGAAATCGTAATCTGTCATACCCGTAGGTGAATGCGACAGGATTAACCTGACTGGCTGTGAGCCCGATGCCGATGGCAAACGTCATGGTGCCGTGGGCAATCCGCTGGCCGAATGGTGTTCTCCGGGCAAATTCCGCATCAACGTGGTGCGGGAAGTAGTCTCCCGTATGACCTGCATGAATAACTACGTCGGTCTCGGTAATCGTCCGTCCCGAGGTGACACGCTGCGCGCCGATTACGTAGTCCTCGAAATATTCCGTTCTCGTCATGGCTGCACACTGCCGGATGAAAGCTCCAGCCTCTTGCCGCCAATGGCTAAGGAAAGCGCACGCGATGCCAGGCTCAACGCCTCCTTAACCTGGGGTGGTCCAAGGCTGTCTCCGATACGAGCGAGAAAAGGCACAGTCATCGCCGCAATCGCCTCTCCGTGTTGATTCAATACTGGATAACTGATGTTGACGACTCCGTGAACCTGATAGCTGGCCAGTTCCTCATAGCCGCGTCGGCGAATCTGCTGCAAATGGCGGGAAAGGACCGCGGGAATTGCTTTTTTCGAACGCAGACGCCAGGCTCCCAGAGCGCGGGCGCGCACTTCCTCGCTCTGAAACGCGAGGATGACGTGTCCGGAGGCGGTGTTCAGAAGGTCAATATTCGCTCCGAGACGAACGGAGAAACCCATGTTCCCTGGTGCGTCAGACTGCGCTACCAGGACCACCTCTGCATTGTTCAGCATGGCCAGATGGCAGGATTGTCCGGTTTCGCTCGCCACCTGCTGCACCAGAGGGCGCGCCTGATTTATCAGGCGCTGTAGTGGACGATGCTGGTGGATGATCTCAAACAGCTTTAGCGTCAGCTGATAACGCTCGTCCGCACCCGTCCGCGAGAGGTAGCCCCGTTCTTCGAGACACACCAACATGCGAAAGACCTCGGTTACGGTGCGTCCCAATCGGCTTGCGATCTCGCTGTGCGTCAGAGACTCCGAGATCGAAGCCAATAGCTCCAGGATGTCCAACCCCTTTTCCAGAGCTGGAGCAGCGTAGCGGATTCTCCGCGAAATGAGTTGCCGCCGGGGCGTGCGCCGGGAGGTCATAAGAGAGCTTTAGCCTACTATGTTATTTTTCTAATGAAAACATTATTTTATGGATAGAATCGAAATCGCGTCGTGCCTGAGTCGAGGCACCCACCGCAGCATGAAATTTGGGCGACGCCTGCCCGTCTCAGCCAGGAGCTTCTCCGTGACTATTTCGACACTTTGCCGCGATCAAAAGACAGAAAGACCCCTCCAGGGTGTGCTGGTGCTGGATTTCAGCCAGTTTCTTTCCGGTTCGCTGGCCACCCTTCGCCTTGCAGATATGGGCGCTCGCGTGATCAAGATTGAACGACCTGGGACGGGAGACCTGGGGCGCACACTGTACCTGAGTGATATCGACGTGCATGGCGAAAACACACTCTTTCAGGCCATCAATCGCAACAAGGAAAGCTACGCGGCGGACCTGAAGAATCCATCAGACCTGCAAAAGCTACGCCAGTTGATTGTGCGCGCCGACGTGATGGTGCAGAACTTCCGTCCCGGGGTAATGGAGAGATTGGGGCTTGGTTACGACAGCGTGTCACAGATAAACAACCGGTTGGTGTATGGAATCGTGTCTGGGTATGGGAATGCCGAGGCATGGAGGGATCGACCAGGTCAGGACCTGCTGGCGCAGGCGCGTTCCGGGATCATGTGGTTGAGCGGCAACGAGGGCGATCCACCTACGCCTATGGCGCTGGCCATCGCCGACATGCTTGCGGGGCACAGTCTGTGCGAGGGAATCCTGGCTTGTCTTGTGCGACGTGGTGTGACGGGTCACGGTGGACTCGTCGAAACCAGCCTGATCGAGGCCCTACTGGACTTCCAGTTTGAAGTGCTCACAACGCACTTGAATGACGGGCGACGGCCCCCGCGGAGGAGTGCATTTCGCAACGCGCATGCCTATCTGGCCGCGCCCTACGGAGTCTACGACACGGCGAACGGTCACCTAGCCCTTGCTATGACCCATCTTCCGACGCTCGGCAACCTGCTGGATTTACCTGCGCTCCAGAACATTTCGAACTCGGTCGAGGGGTTTGAACGTCGCGACGAGATTAAGAGAGTTATCGCCCAGCGTCTAAAGGAGCACTCCACCGAGCACTGGCTCGAGATTCTGAACGCCGCTGACATATGGTGCGCCGAAGTGCTAGATTGGCCCAAGCTCTGCGCCAGCGAGGCTTTCGAGGAACTTGCCATGGTGCAAACTCTCACCGACGGACAAGGGATCGAGATCCTGACCACACGCCTGCCAATTCGCTTGGACGGATCTCTTCTGACCAGCGCGAAACTTGCCCCGAGAGTGGGAGAGCACACTGCGACCATTCAGAGAGAGTTTGGGGTTTAGCTCAGCCGGTATACGCGGACGGCATTGTCCAAGAACAGCTTTTTCTGGTTGATCTCTCCTGCTTGATGCGTGAGGCCCTGCAATGCTTCTACCCACTGTCGATAGCTGGCGGAAAGCGTGCACACGGGCCAGTCGCTCCCGAAAAGGACGCGATCCCAGCCGAAGGCGGCGATCACATGTTCGACAAAAGGCCTGAGGTCTTCGGCAGTCCATCGTTCTGAATCCGCATACGCCACCAGGCCTGAGATTTTGCAGGAGACATTTGGAAGCCTGGCAATCTCCCTGATGTGCGAGCGCCAAGGATCGAGATGCTTCTCTTTGACTTGGGGCACGCCACAGTGGTCGAGGATAAAAACAACATCCGGGCAATGAGAGACCAGATTGATCGCTATGGGTAACTGCCGAGCGAGAACGCAGATATCGAAGGAAAGACCGTACTCCGCGAGCGCAGCCACGTTTTTGAGGAACGTCGCTCCCTGGCCCACGGCGTCCGGCTGGGTATGGAGCACGCGGCGAATCCCTTTCACCTTGGGATACGCCGCGATCTTGTCCAGATAGGATTTGAAATTCTCGCGCTCGGGCCGGCCGCATGCCACGATTCCTTCGAGGGGGTTGTCGGCGCGTTCCGCGAGCGCGAGCAAATGCCGGGTCTCATCGAGCATGTAAGGCTCATCGACGTCGGCTTCCAGGTGTACGGACTTCACCACGTTCAGTCCTTGAACAGCGGAAAGGTAGTCGGCCATTCGGAAAGACCGGTTCAATTGCGGAAGGGAGTCAAGCCAGGAGTATCGAAAAAGGTCTATGTTCCAGAGGTGCTGGTGTGTATCCACGATCTGCATAAGGGCGTTGGCCGGACCGGAACTCTAGCGTCGAACTTAAGGTCTGTCAAATCAGTCGCAATGAAACACTTCTTCCATATTGGCCCACCACTCGCCCTGGGCACGGGTCTCGAGGGGCCTCTGCATCGGCATCATAACCGCCCACCATTCCTGGGTCTTCGCATCAGCTGCCATCTTTGCCATGTCGGCCGCATAGTCCGTGCCGTGGTATTCGAAGTAGCCGAAGAGCACGTCATCCTTCAGATAGATGGAGTAGTTTCGTATGTTGCATTTCCGAATCATCGCGAGGACCTCCGGCCACACGGCCGCGTGATATTTCTTGTAGGCCTCGAGAGATTCGGCCTTCACTTTGATCACCGAACCGTAACGCTTCATATCATCGTCCTTTCACGATCCGGGCGCGGCCTTAAGACCATACTTCGAGAATGAACACTTTGCACTGGCTGAAGGCGCTCTACTATATTCGATAGCTTCGAAATGTGGCTATAGTTTTCGCAAACCGAGGCCACCAGCCTCCTATCAGGTGAAATGACACAATTTCGGATTACTTCTCTAGAAACGCGGGACGTGCGCTTTCCGCTGGAGCAAGGTGCGGGCAGTGACGCGGTGCACTCAGGCGCCGAATACGCGTTTGCTACCACTCTGCTCGGTTCCCAAGAAAAGGTCTTCGGCAGTGGCATCGTACTTACGCTTGGTCTGGGCAATCAGTTGGTCTGTGAAGCGATCGAATGGCTTGGCAGGCAACTGATTGGACGGGAAATCGAAGAATTGATGTCGGATTTTGGGGTGACTGCACAGCGACTTGCGCAGCACCCTCAGCTTCGCTGGTTAGGGCCGCATAAGGGCGTCGTTCATCTGGCGCTTGCCTCGCTCACTAACGCGTGTTTCGATTTGTGGGCGAAGAGTCGAGGTGTGCCATTGTGGCGGCTTCTCCTGGATCTCGACCCACAAAAGATTGTGGACCTGCTCGATTTGAGCTATCTCGAAGACGTCCTCACGAAAGAGGAAGCCGCAACGATGTTGCGTAACGAGGTGGGTTCCCGCTGCGAGCGGGAGAGCATCTTAAGCATTGGCTACCCCGGATACGACACATCAGTGGGGTGGTTCCAGTATGAAGACGAGCAAGTGAAGGATCTGACGCAGCAGGCTATAGCGAAGGGTTTTCACGCTTTCAAGCTAAAGATCGGCTCCCGGGACGGAGAGCGCGACGTGCGGCGTGCGTTCATGTTGCGCGAGCTGGCGGGAGGAGATGCGCTGATCATGCTCGACGCGAACCAGCAGTGGACCCTGCCACGGGCACTCGAAATGTGCGAGAAGCTTCGAAAGATGGCTCCTTTTTTTGTAGAAGAACCGACCCACCCTGACGATATTCGCGCCCACCGCACGCTTGCCCAGGCGATTCAGCCCATCCCCATCGCGTTGGGCGAGCATGTTCCGAACCGCGTCATGTTTAAGAACTTCATGCAGGCGGCAGCTGTTCAAATTGTGCAAGTGGACTGTACGCGGGTGGCTGGCATTTCCGAGTTCATCACAGTCAGCTTACTGGCCCGAAAATTCGGTCTGCGAGTCATTCCTCACGTGGGCGACATGGGACAGATTCACCAGCACCTGGTGCTGTTCAATCGCATTGCGCTGGGGCATGAAGCTGTATTTCTCGAGTGTATCCCCCATCTGCTGACACATTTCGTGAATCCTGCCCAGATCGAGAATGGCAGGTATATGACCCCACAGGCACCCGGGTCCTCTTCGGATTTGAAGGGTGTGCGTCCAGCGGTATAGCTCCCTTTCATGCGTTGATTTCTTCCGGGCGGATGGCTCGCTTTTCTGCCATGGACCGGTACTCTGCGAACACGACTTGCAATGTGCGAAGGTTGTCGCGTCCGCTGGTCTCGGGCTCCGAACCGCTCTCGATGGACCGCATTAGTGACGCCATCGGTCCGACGAACGCATCCGGAATCCACATGCTATCGAGGCGGGCCGAGAACCAATAGCCGGGATTGCGTTTCGACATGAACTCCAGGGTGTCAGGGCGGCCTGTCGGGTAGTTATACATCAGACCAATGGTTCCTTTGATCACTCCTTCAGTGCCCTCGAAACGAAAGATGGCATAGGAATCGTCATGCCACGTGGTGTGGCAGACATCGATCAGTACCTGCAGGCCAGACTTGTACTCCCATGTAGTCAGGGTCTTGGTTTCGGCTTCGGTGGTTTCGCCGGGTGCCCGACTTCCGCTGGTGAAAACATAAGCCGGATCTCCCAGCAGGTAGCGAAGGGAATCGATGTAGTGGATGCTGTGAAACATGATCTCGACGTGCTTGCCCTGATAGATCCAAGGCCAGAGACTCCAGTCGGTCTTGCAGTGAACCTGAATCGCACCGTAGGTGGGGACGCCGAGCCAGCCCTTATCCATCAAAAGGCGCGCGCAACGGATGCCAGCATCCCAGCGCATCTGTTGGTTGACAGCAATCTTCACCTTGGCCTGCTCCGCGAGCTCCACGCTGCGAACTGCTTTTGGATACTCATCGGCAAAAGGCTTCTGGCACAGTAAATGTTTACCCGCTGTAGCGGCCTTCTCGACTATGGCGACCTGCTCCGAAGGATAGACGGCTATGTCGACGATCTCGACCTCGGATTGAGCGAGCAACTCGTCGACACTGGCACACACTTTCCCGATTCTGTGCGCTTGGGCGGTACGTTCCGCCTTTTCGCGATCTTGGTCGGTGATGCACACGACCTTGAATCCAGCTTTCTTATAGGCGGGCAGATGCGCATAGTTGACGATTCCTCCGGCACCAATAATGCCGATGCCGTGGTCCAATCGTTGCGGTAGTTTCGGTTTGTAATCGAGATGAGGGAAGATGTCATTCATGTTAAGGTCCATTCGCTTGTGCAACGGCAAACTCTAGCAGCAACCGCAAAGTGTGAAAACCATTTTGTGTTCGCACACTGTCCGTCGATAGGCGAGAGTTTTACCTTGTGAAACTCTGCCGTTCTGCGGCGAACAACTCCATCGCGGGCTTGCGCCCGTGCATCTGTTCAATTACGATCCGCCTTTTTCGTGGTGAACTACTTTTGAGCGTGACTGGGCATGAAAGGACGGCCGGAAGGAAATGAAGCTGATCCGATTTGGCGAAGTGGGCAAAGAGAGTCCGGGAATTATGTTGCAAGACTCCACGCGTCTGGACGTGTCCGGCTTCACGCGAGACTATGACGAGGCTTTCTTCGCGGAGGGCGGGCTAGCGGGCCTCGAACAGTGGCTGAGCGGCCATACTCCATCAGCACCGCGTGTGGCGCAATCGGTTCGCCTTGGACCATCGATTGCGCGCCCCAGCAAGATCGTCTGCATCGGGTTGAACTTTCGCGACCACGCGCAAGAAAGCAAGATGGAGATCCCCAAAGAACCGGTGATATTTTTTAAGGCCACCACATCGCTGGTTGGGCCGAATGACGACCTAGTCATTCCGAAAAACGGGTCAGACGTTGATTGGGAAGTGGAACTGGCTGTCGTTATCGGCAAGAGAGCCAGCTACGTCGAGCGAGGCGACGCGCTCCAGTATGTAGCCGGTTATGTCTTGCACAACGACTATTCCGAGCGCGTCTTTCAACTAAAGCGCGGCGGTCAATGGGTCAAAGGGAAGAGCGCCGATAGCTTTGCCCCACTGGGGCCGTTTCTTGCGACCCGCGATGAAATCCAGGACACCACGCGTCTGGGCATGTGGTTGAAGGTGAACGGTGCGTTCCGTCAACGGAGTTCCACCAGCGAGATGATTTTTGACGTGCCCACTCTGGTCAGCTACGTCAGCCAGTTCATGACGCTATTGCCGGGGGATGTCATCAGCACGGGCACTCCTGCCGGCGTCGGGTTGGGGATGAGGCCGCCACAGTACTTGAAGGCAGGTGATGTAGTGGAACTGGGGATCGATCAACTGGGCGAATCGCGCCAGACGGTGGTTGCATGGCGGCCAGCGTCCGCAAGGTAGCTTCACAGGCCGGGATGCCAACTCACTGTGTCCATTAGAATAGCTGCGTGATCCGGTTCGCCGATCTCAAAACGTCCGCACCCCTCCTACTCTTTGGAATGTTTTCACTGCTGTCGCCATACCTAGCCCCTCAAGCGTTCGCGCCCTTGAAGCCGCTTTCCCAAAAGACAAAACCGAGCGATGTGCACTTCGAAGATCTCGCCCGCAAAGTAGGGCTGGACGTGCGGAACGTGTACGGCGGCGACACTCACAAAGAATTCATCATCGAAACCACCGGCAACGGCGCGATCATCTTCGACTACGATAACGACGGATGGCCCGACATCTACCTTCCCAACGGCTCGACGGTCGAAGGATTTTCCAAAGAGCAAGCCCCAACCGGACACCTGTTTCATAATAATCAGGATGGCACGTTTAGCGACGTTACTCAGCGTTCCGGTCTTGCGCGTGTTGGCTGGGGGCAGGGCGGTTGCGTCGGCGACTACGACAATGACGGTTACCTCGATTTGCTGGTCACCTACTGGGGACAGAACGCTTTGTACCACAATAACGGCGATGGCTCCTTCACCGATGTGACAGCCAAAGCGGGGCTCAAGACCACGCGGGATGAATGGAGTACGGGCTGCAGCTTTGTCGACTACGACCGCGACGGCAAGGTTGACATTCTCCTCGTGCGCTACGTGGATTTCTCCTATGACTCCGTGCCGCGGCCGGGCCAGGGACGTTGGTGCCAGTGGAAAGGGATCAATGTGATGTGCGGACCACGCGGCCTCAAACCGGGGAGCAACGCGCTTTATCACAACAGTGGGGATGGCACGTTCACTGACGTCACACAAAAATCCGGCATTCTTCAGGCAACGGGATGTTACGGATTCACTTCGTTAGCAGCAGACTTCGATCAGGATGGCTGGCCGGACATTTACGTCGCCTGCGACTCCACTGCCAGCCTTCTCTATCACAACAATCATGACGGGACGTTCAACGAGATCGGGAAGAAGGCTGGAGTAGCGTTCAACGAAGATGGCTTTGAGCAGGCTGGCATGGGTCTCTCGGCCGACGACTTCACGCACAGTGGGTATCAGGACATCGTAAAGACGAACTTCAGTGACGACACTCCGACGCTCTACCGCAATCGCGGGGACAACAACTTTGACGATGTCACTTACAGCGCC
>Ga0070716_100000115_pt1 | contig 31555 bp, 23 predicted proteins | sample LARL112metaG_FD_71395 | JGI IMG/M metagenome (GOLD analysis project Ga0070716, IMG submission 71395) | Corn, switchgrass and miscanthus rhizosphere microbial communities from Kellogg Biological Station, Michigan, USA - LAR L11-2 metaG | ecosystem: Host-associated > Plants > Roots > Rhizosphere... | reverse complement strand
CCCTGCGCCGGCGGCCGCGTCCAGGCCGGCCAGCACTTCGGGCAGCCGGTCCCGGTGAGTCAGCGCGCGGAACGTCTCGGGGCGCAACGTATCGAGAGACACGTTGACCCGGTTCAGGCCGGCCCGCCGCAACGGCCCGGCCAGCCGGGCTAGCCCGATCGCGTTGGTGGTGAGCGATATCTCCGGACGCGGCGCGAGCCCGGCCGTGCGCTCGACGATCCCCGTGAGTCCCCGCCGCAGCAGCGGCTCGCCGCCGGTGAAGCGGATCTCGCGAATGCCGAGCTGCTCGACGCCGATCCGGATCAGCCGGATTACCTCGTCGTCGGTGAGCAGGTCTGGCTTGGGCAGCCAGTCGAGGCCCTCGGCCGGCATGCAGTAGGCGCAGCGCAGGTTACACCGGTCGGTGAGGGAAACGCGCAGGTCAGTAGCTATCCGGCCGTACGCGTCGGCGAGCACGTCTGTACCTCCCTGCGCAGCAGTTCACCAGCCCGGCACCGCACCAGCCTACGTGGCCTGCCCAGGTCTGCCTGCATTACGCGCCGTGGGCCGCCGGCGCACCGGATAGCTGGAATATTAGAACAGAGTTTCGCGCAGCTGGCCGGAACCGCTATTCTGTCCTATATGGACACCGTGCAGGCCACTGCGGTGCGGACCCACTATCAGGGCCGCCCCGGTCGGCGGGCCATCGTGATCACCAACCTGGCGGACCTGCGCGGGGCCCCGCACGGCACGGTGACGCTGCCGCTGCGCCTGTACTGGAGCGGTCCCAGTCCCGCGTTCGATCTCGACGATACAGACCTGTGCAGTTGGCTGTATGAGATTGTCCTGCGGGAAGCGGCGGACCCACAAGAGCTGACCACTTACCTCAACGGCGACAAGCTGGTCGAGGTCTGGCCCCGGCTGTTCCTGCCCAAGGACGTGCGCCGCGCCTGGGAGGAGCATCACCCGGCGCTGCGCGCCGCGGCGGCGTCAGCCGTTGGCTGATGGGCATGGACGACCTGCACCGTCAGGTGGCCCAGGTCGCCCTCGACGCGGCGGCTGAGCACGGGTTCGCGCTGGCGGGCGGCAACGCCTTGCTGGCGCATCAACTCGGCAACCGCCCCACCTACGACGTGGACCTGTTCACCAACCGGGCCGATGGGGTCGGGGCTGCCGCCGACGGCGTGGAGGCGGCCCTGCGGGCTGCGGGTTTCCGCGCCGATCGGGTAGACAAAACGGCCGGACTCACCGGCATCTTCGGTTCGGAGATGGGGGCGGGCCTGGCCGAGTGGATCGTGATCGCTGCCGACGGCCGGCAGATGACCTTGCAGATGGCTCACTTCGACCGTGGTCGTGAGCCGGTCGTCATGGAGATCGGCCCGGTTCTCGACCTCGAGGATGTACTGGGCGGAAAGACCAACGCACTGGCTTCCAGGCTCGAACCGCGCGACTACGTTGACACCGCCACCGCGCTTGAACGCTACCGCCCGGCCCAGCTCATCGGCTTCGGCAAACGCATCGACCCGGGTCTGCGGGACCAGGACTACGTCGATGCCGGCCGCCGTCTGGATGAGCTGAGCGACCGGCGGTTCACTGCGTTCGGGCTCCGCTTTCGTGACATCGCCACGGTGCGGAAACGCTTCGCGACCTGGCCGCGAACGGCCGCAGAGGCGGCTCGGCAACAGGCCAGGGAGCGGCAGCACGGGACCGCCGGGCGGCGGGGGCAGGCCGAACTCAGCATTGAAGCCGACGGCGAGCCCAACATCGGGTCCTAGCCAGGCAGGACGGACTGGGAAGGGTCAGCCGGGAGCCAGCAGCTGCCGTTCCCGGGCCCGGCGGGCGGCGTGAATAACCTTCCCGGTCGCGGGCTCCGCCCGAAATTCCTGATCACCCTGCACGGCGAGTCTCCGCGATCAGGCCGTCCGGGCCTTTTATAGTGCCGGCGGGACTTAATGATCTTTGCTCTGCCGGCGGAAGTGAGCGAATCATGGGCCGATTCGGGAAACGGACGGTGCTTTCAGCCGTCGCGAGCGGCGCGGTGATCGCGCTGCCCTGCGCGGCACTGGCATCGGCTTCGGGCCCCCGGGCCGTCGAGAACTCCTCCAGGGACACGGCCGTCACGACCAGCGCAGCCGACACGACCAAGGCGACGCCGGACCAGACCATCAGCTATCACGGCTACCAGTTGCGGGTGCCCGCGTCGTGGCCGGTGTATCACCTGGGGCACGACCCATCACGGTGCGTCCTATTCAACCGGCACGCGGTCTACCTGGGCCGCCCGGGTACCAACCAGCGCTGTCCGGCGCACGCGTTCGGTAAGACGGAGGCTGTACTGGTCCAGCCGATGGGATCGGCGGGCAATCTGCCCGCTGGCACCGTGATGGAGCGTGGCCGCCGCGCGGGAAGCTGGTCTGCAGGACCGCTCGCCGCCGGGAACGCGACCGCTCACGTCATGCGGCTCGCGTGGCCTGCCGCCGACGTGCTGGTGACCGCGACCTACGGCAAGGATCGGCCGCTGGTCAGCGGCATGCTGAACGGCGCACGGCTGACGCCCGCCGACGCGCCCGCCCGCCGGGCCGCCCGGCACTCTTCGCAGCACGGCTCCGGCCTGTCCCGCGCTGCCCGGCACGAGGCCGATCGGAGCCGTGCTGCCCGGCACGACCCGGCGCGCCACCGGGATTCCCGGTACCGGGGCTCCCCGCAGCACGCGGCCGCAACGAACCTCAATGCGGCCCCGGCGTCGACCCTGACCGGTCAGCTGGGCAGCGGCCTGGGCTTCGACACCTGTACCGCGCCCTCGGTGGCGACGATGACCAAGTGGCTGACCTCGCCGTTCCGGGTGGCGACCACCTACCTCGGGGGCGCGAACTGGGCCTGCGACTACGGCAACTTCACCAGCTCCTGGGTGAGCAAGGTGGCCGCCGAGGGCTGGCGGTTCATCCCGCTCTGGGTCGGACCCCAGGCGCCCTGCTCGACGATTCCCGGGGTCACCCGGATCAATCCATCTCAGGCGCGGGCGGAGGGATACTCGGAGGCGGCCGGCGCGGTGACCACCGCGGGGCGCTTCGGGTACGGGACCGGCACCCCGATCTACTTCGACATGGAGGCCTACAACAACACCGACAGCGCCTGCAGGCAGGCCGTGCTCTCGTTCCTGGACGGCTGGACGCGGGGCCTGCACAACCGGCACTACCTGTCGGGCGTCTACAGCAGCGCGGCCAGCGGCATCACCGACCTGGCCTCGGAGGCAGGCAACCGAGGCTACGCATCGCCCAATGACATCTGGTTCGCGGACTGGAACGGGAAGCCCGTGCTGACCGATCCCTTCGTGCCCAACCGGGACTGGGCTAATCACCAGCGGTTGCACCAGTACAAGGGCCCGAAGACCGAGACCTGGGGCGGGGCCAGCGTGAACATCGACAGCGATGTCGTGGACGGGGAAGTGGCCGGGCCGCGTGCGACCGCCGGGTCAACCGCCTCGTTCGTGCAGGCCCAGCCCGGCATCACCGCGGTGTACCCCGGCACGGCCGTCAAGGTACAGCTGACCGTCGGCGGCACGTCGCAGACACCGTCGGCCGGCTCCCAGGTCAGCTGGCAGACGCACGCACCGGCCGGACTCACCGTAAGCCCCGACCACGGCCAGGTATCGGTGCTGCCCAACAAGCAGAAGACGGTCACGCTGACCGTGCGGGCCAGTTCCTCGGCGGCGCCGAAGCGACACGACCTGGCGGTCACCGCCACCGCCGACGGAGACCCCCTGGCCGATTCGTTCGAGCTGGTCAGCGTGGTCCAGCCGCAACACTCGCTGCCGACCCCGGTGCCGATCAGGCTGTATGCCGCCGACAACACCAGCATGGCGCTCGCGGTGCAGGTCGCACGGCACCTCGCGCTGCGCAACGCCGACGTGACCGGCAGCTTCAGCCAGGCCTGGGCCGACGCGGCCGGAGGCCACGACCTGCTGTTCGCCGTGGGCCGGGCGGCGCTCAACGGGCTCTATACCAACCCGTGCGGCTGGTCCAACCCGGCGGGGAAGGGCCGGGGACACACCCCGTTCAGCGTGGTCGACGCGACGGTGCAGCAACCGCCAGGGGCCAACATCTTCGAGAACGCGACGTCCGGCACCAACGCGGACACCGCCCAGCTGACCGCGGAGCTGACGCACTACGCGCTGACCGGCACGCTGCCGAACGGGGGGACGCCGCTGCCGGGTCCGGCCATACCCACCAACGAGTGCACCGGATCATCGCACGTCCGGGTGCCCTAGAGCATCCGGTGCCCTCGAGCCCCGGCGCTTGAGCCCCGGCGCTGCTCACGCCTGGGACAGGCGGGCTTCCTCCAGGTCGAGGTCGTGTTCGATGATTCGCAGCACGGTGACTCCGATCCGCCCCTGGCGGCGCAGGTCGGCCAGGGTTTGCCGCTGGAATGAGATCAGGTCGCGGCGCATGTCCTGGGCGGCCTGCACGGTGGCGGCGACCTCGTCCTCCAGGTCCTCATCCCCGCTCATCGTCTCCAGCCAGTGCAGCCGTCCGAGGTACTGTGCGCGGAGGCCGTCGGCCACTTCCTCGGGCAGCTGCCCCAAGTCGCACGCCTGGCCGATGTGATCGATGACCGCCCGGGTGAGGTCGAGGCGCGCCTGGCGTTCGGCCTCGGCGACCGACGGGTGCTCGCTGAGGCCTAGCCGTCGCACCAGGATCGGCAGCGTCATGCCCTGCCCTACAAGCGTCACGATGATCACGGTGAACCCCAGGTAGATGATCTCGTCGCGGCCGGCCAGCGGATGCCCGGCAGCGGTCCGTACCGGCACCGCGAGCAACGCGGCCAGGGTGATGGCGCCGCGCATGCCCGCCCAGCCCAGGACCAGCCGTTCCCGCCAGCCGTGAGCGCCGGGAGCCGCCCGGCGGCGACGCCCGAGCCGGGCGAACCAGCCGCTACCCTCCATCCAGGCCAGGCGGAGCACGATGATGGCCACGACCACCGCGGCCCCGGTCAGCGCCAGCCTCCCGGCCGGCCCCCTGGCCTGCGTGGTGAAGGTGTGGAAGGACAGTCCGACCAGCACGAACAGGGCGGCATTGACCAGGAAGACCAGGGTCGCCCAGAAGGCCCCCGATTGCAGTCGGCTCCGGGCCGAGAACGCTCCCCCGCTGCTGTGCCAGCCCAGGTACAGCCCGGCCGTGACCGCGGCCAGCACGCCCGACGCGTGGATCGCCTCGGCGGGCAGGTAAGCGGCGTAGGCCAGCAGGATCGAGCCGGCGATCTCGACCGGCGGGTCGTCGATCCGGTTGCGCAGCCAGCGGCCGGCGAACCCGACAGCCAGGCCGATGGCGGCGCCGACCACGGCCGAGTACACGATCGTGCCCGCGGTATGCAGAAGCGAGATGTGCCCGGTGGTGGCGGAGGCTACGGCCGCGCCGTAGAGCACCAGTGCCGTGGCGTCGTTGAACAGCGCCTCTCCCTCCAGGATGCTGACCAGGTGCCGCGGCAGCCCGATCCGGCTGGCGATGCTGGTGGCCGCCGACGCGTCGGTCGGGCCGACCGCCGTGCCGAGGACGAACGCTATCGGCCACGACAGGTGACCCACCCAGTGCGCGATCGCGGCGACCACGACCGCGGTGGCCGCCACCAGCAGGACGGCGAGCACTCCTATCGAGCGGGCATGCCGGAAGAATGCCGTCGGCGAGGCGGTAACCGCGGCGTCGTAGACGAGCAGCGGGAGCAGCCCGAGCAGCACCACCTCCGGTTGCAGGGACACGTCGGGCACGAAGGGCAGGAATCCGATGATCAGCCCGGCCACGACCAGCACCACGGGAGCCGGGATGCCGACCCGGCGCAGCACGGCCACGGCGAGCAGGGTGGCCGCCGCGACGCATAGGACGATGAGTAGCTGGCCAGAGCTCACGACGCTCAGCCTGGCCGCAGCGTCCGACGGTCGTCAGGCAACCGCCGCGTCACCGAAGCCCGGTCCAGGTACTCCAGCAGCGGGATCGCCACGCGGCGGGTGGTGTCCAGTGCCTGCCGGGCCTGGGCCGTGGTGAACGGCTGCGGGAGCCGGGCCAGCACCCGCGCCGCGGCGGTGTCCGCTCCCGGAGCGAGCACCAGTTCCGGGCCGATCCGCAGCAGCAGCCCGGCCCGCGCCGCCGCCGCGATCGCCTTGCGGTCCAGCCCCAGCTCGCGCAGCCGGCCGGCCTCCGGCGCGCGGAACGGGCTCGCCGCGAGCTCCGTGCGCAGCGAGCGCACGGCATCCGCGACCGGCGCGGGCAGCAGCCCCGGATCCGGCTGGGATTCCGCGGCCGCCGGCGATGACCTGGCCGGCGGGGGGTGTCCCCCGGCCGGCGTGCGTGCTCCCGGGTCCGCGGCGCGGCGGACCCGGCCGTCCCGGACGGCGAGCGGGTATCCGGGCGCCCCGCGGCCTGGTTCGGCGGCCAGCGCCTCGACCAGCTGCCGGTCCGGCAGGCCCAGCGCGGCGCGGGCCGCTTCCAACGGCATCCCGGGGGCGAGCGGATCACGCGCCGCGTGCTCGCCGACCACGTCCGCGAGCCGTTCCCGCAGGACCGACCAGTGCTCGGGGTCTGCGAGCCACCCGGCGGCGGTGACCGGCTCCGGCCCGTCCGACCCGAAACCCAGGCCCATGGCCCTCACATCCGCCGGGCGGGCCAGGCCGCGACGGCGCAGCAGATCAGCCGCGGCCGGCGGGTCGGGCCAGGCGGCCAGTTCCCGGCGCACCGCCGCAGCCGGCTGTCGCCGGCGCGTGCCTGGCGGGCTGACGTCGAGCACGATCGCCCCGGTGATGGCCGGCGTGCCCGCCGTAACCCTGGCCGCACCCGGGTCGCGAAGCAGCAGCCGGTCAGCCACGTGCAGCGGGAGCGGCTCGCGCAGGCTCAGCCGGGCGAACGGGCCCCCGAGCGGGCGCACCCGGGCCGCCGTCCGGGCCGATCCGATGTGCACGGTGACCTGGCGCGGCAGCCGTGGCGCCGGCTCGCTGCCGGCCTGCGACCCGGCCAGCTTGATGTCGATCGTCGCGGTGAGCGTCCAGCCGCCCGGCTCGACCAGCGCCATCCCCCGCGCAAGCTGAGCCGTCGCGATGCCGCGCAAGTTGACCGCGACCCTGGATACGCCGCGGACCTGCGCCGCCTTCTCGTGCAGCGACTCGATGGCGCGTATCCTGACCGGCCGCCCGGCCGGGGTGAGCAAAAGCTCGCCGCCCGCGCGGATCGTACCGGCCGGCAGCGTCCCGGTCACGACCGTGCCGCTGCCGGTCATGCTGAACACCCGGTCCACCCAGAGCCGGACCGGGGCGGCCGGGTCCGGCGTCGGCAGTCCTGCGGCCAGCTCCGCTAGGGCTGTACGCAGCTCGGGCAGGCCATGGCCGGTCACGGCGCTGACCGAGACCGCGGGGAGCCGGCCGAGGCTGGTCCGCTCGATCTCCTCGATCGCCCGGCGCCTGGCCGGCCCGGGGTCGGCGAGGTCGGCACGCGAGACCGCCAGCAGCCCGCGCGAGATGCCCAGCGCGTCGATCGCGGCCAGGTGCTCGGCGGACTGCGGCATCCAGCCGCCGTCGGCGGCCACCACGAACAGCACCGCCGGCACCGGTCCGACGCCGGCCAGCATGTTCGGCACGAACCGCTCGTGTCCGGGCACGTCCACGAACGACAGCCGTTCGCCACCCGGCAGGGTTAGCCAGGCGAAGCCGAGGTCGATGGTCAGGCCGCGACGGCGCTCTTCGGCCCAGCGGTCGGGTTCCATCCCGGTCACCGCCCGCACCAGCGCCGACTTGCCGTGGTCCACATGCCCTGCCGTGGCGATGACCTGCACGGAAGCTAGACCCCGGCCGCGGCGATGACCGCCGCGCAGACCAGGTCGTCGTCCTCGGCGGGCACGGCGCGCAGGTCAAGCAGCAGCCGCCCGGAGGCGACCCGGCCCGCTACGGCCAGAGTCTCTCCCCGGCGTACCGCCTCGCCGGACCGGAGCACCCCGGCCAGGCCCGGCGGCAGGCTTACCGCGGCGCTGGGCAGCGAGACGCCCGGCGCCCCGCCTCCCCCCACCGCCGCCTGGCAGGGTATGGCGCGGGCGTCGACGCCGAGGGCGGCCAGCCGGGCCGCGATCCGCTGCGCTCGCTGCATGACCATGGTCGCGTCGGCGGCCAGCGCCTGCTGTGCGGGGGGACGCGGCCCGGCCAGCGTCGCCTCCAGGGCGGCCAGGGTGAGCTTGTCCACCCGGAGCGCCCGGGCCAGCGGATGCCGGGTCAGCGCGCGCACCAGGTCGCCCCGGCCGAGCACCAGCCCGGCCTGCGGACCGCCGAGCAGCTTGTCGCCGCTGGCGGTGACCAGGGCGGCGCCCGCGCGCAGCGCGGAGTCGGCGTCCGGCTCACCGGGCAGTATCGCGCTGGGTGCGAGCAGCCCGGACCCGATGTCGGCCACGACGGGGACGCCGAGCGCGGACAGTTCGGCGATCGACGCCTCCGCGGTGAAGCCCTCGATGCGGTAGTTGGACGTGTGCACCTTGAGCAGGAACGCTGTCTGCGGGCCGATGGCCGCCTGGTAGTCGGCCGCGCTCGTCCGGTTCGTGGTACCCACCTCGCGCAGTCGTGCGCCGGTGGATTCCAGCAGCTCGGGCAGCCGGAAGCCGTCGCCGATCTCGATCAGCTCGCCCCGGCTGACCACGATCTGCCGGCCGGCCGCAAGCGCGGTCGCGGCCAGCACCAGCGCCGCTGCGTTGTTGTTCACCACCGCGACGCCCTGCGCCGCGGGCACCGCGGCGGCCAGCGCGGCCAGCGTGCCGCGACCGCGGCGGCCGCGCTCACCGGCGGGGAGATCGAACTCCACGTCGGTACAGCCCGCCGCCGCTTGCAACGCCTCGCGCGCGGCCGCGGACAGCGGCGCGCGGCCGAGGTTGGTATGCAGCAGCACGCCGGTCGCGTTGATCACCGGGGTCAGCGTGGTGGGCCGGGGTGGCAGCCCGTCCACCGCGGCGTCGGCCACCGAATCCGCCCTGATCCGGCCCGCCCGGGCCGCTTCCTGGGCCCGGGACACGGCCCGCTTGACCAGCGCCCGCCCCAGCCTTTGCTCGGCCGAGGCCAGCCGCGGGTCGGCGAGCAGCACGTCGGTCCGTGGTATCAGGCGCCGGGCCTGCGCGCTCCCCGGCTCGCCCGGGCTCCTGGATCCGCCCGGGCTGTCGCCCGCGGAATCTCCAGGCCCCCCGCGGCCGGCTTCCTCCCGGGTATCCACGAGCGCGACCCTACTCGCCGGGGGCTACCCGTGGTAGGTTGCGGGTCCCGTACTCCTGACGTCGCCGGTTGGATACCGAGCGGATTCGTGGGTAGAGGGTGGCGTGAATCCAATTCCTCACGGCATGGGAAGTGATCATTATGGCTGGGATGCTGCGAGTTCCGCGGAGCCGTGGCGCCCTCAGCGGCGTGGTCCTTGTTCTGCTCGGAGCATGGGGCGCCCTGATTGCCTTCATCGGCCCGTACTTCCATTACGCCTACACCCCGGACAGGGCATGGACCTACAACACCGGCCGGCTCTGGCTGGAAATCCTGCCCGGGGCGGCTACCCTGCTCGGCGGGCTGATCGTGCTGGCCGCGGCGACCAGGCCGGTCGCTATGTTCGGCGCCTGGCTGGCGGCGATGTGCGGGGCCTGGTTCGTGGTCGGCGTGCCGCTGTCGACGCTGTGGACCACCGGCAGCGTCCCGGGCGCGGGCTCCCCGGTGGGCAGTACCCTCGCCCGCGCCGTCGAGCAGATCGGGTTCTTCGGCGGTTTGGGCGCGGCCATTATCTTCTTCGCCGCGCTGGCGCTCGGCCGGTTCACCGTCCTGGGCCACCGCGAGGTCATGCTGGCCGAGGAGTATGCGGCGGCCGAGCAGGCCAGGGCCGGGCAGGACACGGTCGATCAGGAGTCGACCCGCGAGATGGCGGCGCACTCACCGACCGAACGGTTCTCCCTGCGCAGAGGCACCGCGGATCCGAACGTGACCACCGAACCGCCCGCGCGCACCTAGTCCGCCTCCGGGATCGCGGCACGCCGGGGAGGCTAGCCGCACCTCCCCGCCCGCGGCGGTAGGCTCGGGCTGCGGTCCGGGCAATGTCGTGAGAGGCACGACGGCCCGGCCATAACCTGTGTACCGATGATTCAGTCACCCACCGTCGCCTCGGAATCCGGCCTGGCGCGCAGATCTGCCGCGACGGGCCGGACGAGGTAGGACGATGGATCCAGCGGGCCGCCCGCGGGACGAGGACGGTCCCCGGGGCGCGGCGGATGGTTCGGCCGCTCCGGTCCGCCTGCCCACCGCCACGGCCGGGGAGCGTGCTCCCGGCACCCGCGAGACCGGCGGCGCGGACGAGGCCGCCGGCCACGGCGAGGTCGCTGGCGCGGACGAGGCCCCGCCCGGCGAGGCCGGCAGTACGGACGCGGCGGCCGGACAGCACTCGCGGCCCCGGCGGGTGCCGGGCTGGATGCTGAGCGCCGTACCGCGCCACCTGATGATCCTGCTCGCCTATATCGGCGCGGGCATCCTGTTCACCTGGCCGCGGCTCACCTACCTGTTCGGGCACAAGCTGCCGGAGACGCGTGATGCCGGCGCGTACGTGTGGGGATTCTGGTGGTTCTCCCGGCAGCTCGTGCACCTGTCCAATCCGTGGCTGACTCACTATCTCGCCGCGCCGGTAGGCTCGCAGCTCGGCTTCCACGCGCTGATGCCGCTGCCGGACCTGCTGCTGACGCCGGTCACGTTGCTCTTCGGCCCCTCCGCCTCCTACAACGTGCTGTCGGTGTTGATGCCGGGGCTGATGTGCTACGCGATGTACCGGTGCGCGCGGCTGTGGGTGCGCTCGCAAACCGCCGCTCTGGCCGCGGGCGCCTTCTTCGGCCTGTCCTCCATGATCGCCTACCAGAGCTGGTACCTGGTCAATCTCCCGGCGGGCGAGCTGTTCATCCCGCTGGCGCTCGAGGCCGCGGTGCTGCTGCGCCGGCGGCCCGGCTGGCGCCGGGCGGTCGTGCTCGGCGTGATCGTGGGCGCCGCGCTGCTGACCGACCAGGAATCGGCCATCCTGGTGGCGATCGTGGCGATCCTGGCCCTGCTGCCGTGGCTGATCTTCGGTCCCCGCCAGCAGTTCGCGGCCAGGGCGCGGGTGGTGAGCCTGGCCGCCGGGGCCGCGGTCGTGGTGGGAATCCCGCAGATCATCGCGATGGCTCAGCAGGTGGTCGCGCACGGAGCCTCGGTCCCTGAGGCCTCCCTGGCCCAGTCGTACAGCGCGTACGGGGTCGGATTGCTCGGGCTGTCCGCCCCCTCCCCCAACGCGGCCAGGTTCGGCCTGACCAGGCTGGCGTCGGAGTACTACTACCACGGCATCGTCTACCACCACATCGGCCCGCACGTGGTGGTCACCAGCAACGAGGCCACCCCCATGTTCGGCCTGGTACTGACCATCCTCGGCCTAGCCGGACTGGTCGCGTGCTGGCGGCGGCGGCACGCGTGGCTGCTGGCGCTGCTGTGGCTGGCCGCCGCGGCGCTCTCCCTGGGGCCGGTGCTGTGGATCGGCATGAGCCACGAGTACGTGCCGTTCGCCGAGAACTTCCACGGCGTGCGCGTGTCCGCGATCATGCCGTACACCTTGTTCGTGCAGATCCCGGGCATGTCGAGCTTCCGCGAGGCCGACCGGCTCGCCATTCTCGGGCTGCTCGCCGCGGCGCTGCTGGCCGGCAGCGCGGTGGACTGGCTGCGGTATCACGTCAGGCCGACCGTGGCCGCCGTGGCCGCGATAGCCGTCGTGCTGGCGATCAGCGTGCCCGACCTCGGCTGGTCCGGCAATCCGCCGGCCCGGGTGATGCCCAGGTCGCTGCAGAAGGGGACGATGCCCACCACGATGCCGCTGCTGGACGGGCCGATCGCCGCCGATCACTCGGGTTCGATCGTGGTGGACTTCCCGTTCGGCCTGCGCGGCGGCGTTCCCGATCTTGGCCCGCCGTTCGCGCCGCAGAGCCAGGTGCTGGCGACCGCCGACGGCCACCCGATCGCGGACGGGTTCCTCTCCCGCGTGCCCGCACCCACGATCGCGGGGATCAACGGGCATCCGTTCTATGTCGGCCTGATCAATATCTGGCACCAGAGGCGCAACCCGCTGCCCCTGGTGCACGCCGCATACCACGACGCAAAGCGGATGCGCGTCGGCTGGGTCATCGTCTGGCCCTCGCGTCTGCCGCACGCGATCAACGGTTACCTCACGCACACCGGGTTCACCTGCGCCTACCAGGTGGGCCCGGTCGCACGCCCGATCTCGGTGTACAGGTCGAAGGCCACCGTGGGCCGGCCCGTGCCGGCGGCGCCCGGGCGGATCATGCCTTGTAAAGTTCCCTGATCGCGTCGGCGTACTGGGCATAGATCACCCGGCGCTTGAGCTTCAGCGTGGGGGTGACCTCTCCTGTCTCCGGTGTCCACTCACGCGGCAGCAGCCGCCACCGCTTGACCTGCTGGACCCGCGCGAGCCTGGCGTTGGCCGCGGCCACGGCGGCCGAGATCTCGGCGACCAGGTCGGGATGGGAGGCCAGTTCGGCCGGCGGCAACTCCTCGACACCGTGGGCCCGGGCCCAGGCGGCCGCCGCGTCGCCGTCCAGGGTGATCAGCGCGACCACGTACGGCCGCCGGTCGCCGTACGCGGCCGCCTGCCCGATCAGCGGGTGCTCCATGAGCAGGTTCTCAATCGAGGCCGGAGAGATGTTCTCGCCGCCCGAGGTGATGATGAGCTCCTTCTTGCGGTCCAGCACGGACAGGAATCCGTCGGAGTCGAGCGAACCGATGTCGCCGGTGTGCAGCCAGCCGTCGGAGTCGATCAACTGGGCGGTGGCCTCGGCCAGGTTGAGGTAGCCGGGGGTGTTCAGCGGACCCCGGGTCAGGATCTCCCCGTCCGGCGCGATCTTGATCTCGTGACCGGCCATGGCCCGGCCGACCGTGCCCAGCTTGAATTCCGCTTCGGTGTTGGCGGTGAAGGCGCCGGTCGTCTCGGTCATGCCGTACACGTCGAGGATCTTGATGCCGAGCCCGGCGAAGAACCTGGCCACCTCCTGCGGCAGCGGGGCGGCCGCGCTGGACGCCGTGATCATCTCGCCCAGTCCGAGCATCGACCGGATGGGCTGCAGTACGCTCGCGTCCGCCTGCCGGAACTGCCCGGCGAGATCGGGCGGGGTGGTGTGCCCGTACTGGCAGCTTTCTACGTACTTCCGGCCGGTCTCCATCGCCTGCTCGACGGCCGCCCGCTGGTCCGGGTCGCTCTGGGCGGTGAGCAGCGCCATGATGCCGGCCTGGATCTTCTCCCAGACCCGGGGAACGCCGAAAAAAGCGGTCGGCCGCACCTCGCCGAGCGTTCCCACCAGTTCGGTGGCCGCGTCGTGGCAGAAGTACACGTGGCCCGCCGCGATCGTGGGCAGGTAGATGCTGAACATGCGCTCGGCGATGTGCGCCAGAGGCAGGTAGGAAACCCAGCGGACGTTCGGGTGGATAGTCCCCGAGGACATGGCCACCGCGAGCTCGTACAGCACGCTGCGGTGCGTGATGATCACGCCCTTGGGGCTGCCCGTCGTGCCGGAGGTATAGAGCAGGGTCACCGGATCATCCGGCGTGACCTGCTCGATCCGGTCGGTCACGGCCGTCGGCGCCGCCGCGAACCTGTCCCGCCCCAGCGACTCGAAGTCCTGCCAGGTGATGTAGCGGTTGTCGGCCGGGCAGGCTTCCGGGTCCCGCACGATGATCTTCACGAGCCGCGGCAGCCGGTCCAGCGCCGGCTCGAGCCTGGCCAGTTCGGCGACCCCGTCGATGACGGCGATGCGCGCGTCGCAGTCGGTGGCCATGAACGCGATCTGATCGGAGGCCAGCGTGGCGTAAAAGGTCACCGGGACGGCACGGGCGTGAACAGCCGCCAGATCCGCGAGCACGTGCTCCGCCCGGTTGGGCATCAGCACCGCCACCCGCTCACCGGGCTGCAGGCCCAGCTCGATCAGGCCGGCCGCCAGTTCCAGCGCCCGCTGCCTGGTCTGCGCCCAGGTCAGCGCCTGCCATTCGGCGCCGGGAGCGTCCCGGTCGGAGTAGGCCGGCATTTCACCGGATTGCTCCGCCACGTCCCGCAGCTGATCGCAGAACGTCCGGCCCGCGATGCTCTGCTCCGTCTCCGTCCGTTCCCGCAGAATCTCCGAGGCCAACGCGTACCTCCTGATCGGCCGCCGGCGCTGCCCTGCTGCGTCGCCGCGTGCCGATAACGTACTTCGGGTGACGCCCGGGCGCGAGCCCGGCCCGGCGTAGCCTTCATGCAGCGGCGGCCGGAGGGACGGAAATGGCGGGCAGGACGGCCAGGCGGCGGATCATGCACATCGACGTGTCCGCGCCCGGTGCCGGGGAGACCCTGCTCGCGCACCGCCCCGACCTGCTGGCCGCGGAAGACCCGCTGGAGATCCGGGTCGATGGCCGGCCGCTGGCGGTCACCATGCGCACGCCGGGCGACGACATCGACCTGGCCGCCGGCTTCCTGGCCGGTGAAGGGCTGGTGCGGTCGGCCTGCGACATCGCATCGATCCGGATCTGCCGGGAGAGGCATGACCACCACGTGGGGACCGGCCCGGACGGGGCGGGAAGCCGCGGTGCCGGCCAGGGCAACGTCGCTGAGGTGACCCTGGCCGCCGGCGCGCAGATCGACGACGGCCAGGTGCGCCGCAACTTCCTCACCACGAGCGCGTGCGGGGTATGCGGGAAGGCCAGCATCGAGGCGATCAGGGTGCGGGCGCACTACGACGTGGCCGCCGACCAGACCCGCATCGACCCCCGCGTGCTCACCCGGCTGCCCGGCAGGCTGCACGACGCGCAGCGGGTGTTCGCCCGCACCGGCGGGCTGCACGCCGCCGCTGCGTTCGGCGCCGACGGCACGCTGCTGGCACTGCGCGAGGACGTGGGCCGGCACAACGCGGTGGACAAGGTGGTCGGCTGGGCGCTGCGCGAGGGCAGGCTGCCGCTGGCCGGCTGCATCCTGCTGGTGAGCGGGCGGGCGTCCTTCGAGCTGGTGCAGAAGGCCCTGGTGGCCGGCATGCCGATCGTGGCCGCGGTGTCTGCGCCGTCGTCGCTGGCGGCCGAGCTCGCCGACGAGGCCGGGATGACCCTGGTCGGCTTCCTGCGCGGCGGCTCGATGAACGTGTACACCGGGTCGAGCCGCATTTGCGCATCCTGATCCGACCGGGGAAGCCCACCGGGGCCCGCCAGGCCGGGACCGCTCGCGTCAGCGCAGTTCGCCGGCGTAGCGGATGCCGCCGGCCCGGATCTGGCCGCCGTCGATCGCGGCCTGCTCGTCCGCCTCGGTCGTGCCGGCCAGGTCGGCGAAGTAGAAGGGGCCGTACTCGCACGACCGCCGCGCGAATCGCTCACCGAGTGCGCCTATGACCGCCGCACCTGGGTGCAGGCCCTCCTCGGCCAGCCAGCCGCCGATGTAGGCGTCCCAGGACAGGCCGGAAGCGGCCCACTGGGCCCGGTGCCGCTCCAGCCAGCCCGGCTCATCCCCGGGATCGGCGGCTGGCAGCCGGGCGAAGCACCAGCGCGCGGTGGCCTCGTCGAACGCCTCGCTCGCCCACTCGATCACGACAGCGACACCACTCGTCGCCAGCACGGCGGCCATCCGGTCCAGCACCAGGTCCAAGCCGGCCACGTGGTGCAGCGAGGCCGAGGCCACCACGGCCTGTACCGGGCGCGGGGGGTGGTAGCTCTCGAACTCTTCCTGCCGGTACTCCGGTCCGGCCGGCGCCTCCGGGTCGACGCCGGTCGCGGTGTAGCCGTCCCGCAGCAGCGCGGGGACGAATCCGCCGCGCGTCCCGCAGCCGATCTCCAGCACTTCCGCCGGGGGGTCGGGCAGCACCGTTCGGACAAAAGGCCACCCGTAACCCAGCCACACCTCGTCCGGCGTCACTCCGGAATCGTACGCCGCCCGACATTCCTCCCGGCCCGGGAAGCGCGCGCTAGCTAACTGCCGGCGGCGCTTTCCGCCAGCCCCCGCCTGCGGCGGATGGCCCGGTCGATCGTGCCGAACAGGGCGTCCACGGCGATGCCGAGTACCAGGATCACGATCATGATCGCCATGGCGCTGGGCATGTCCGCCTGCTGCTGGTCGGTGGACAGCAGCACGCCGATCGACGAGGTGCCCGCGATGATAACCAGCAGCTCGCCGGCCATCAGGCTGCGCCAGGCGAAGGCCCAGCCCTGTTTGAGCCCGGCCACGAAGGTCGGCAGCGAGGCCGGCAGGATCAGGTGCCGGTACAGCGCGAAGCCACGCAGCCCCATGGTCTTGCCCGCCCGCAGCAGCAGCGGCGGCGTGTAGTCCACCCCGGCGATCAGGCCGTTGGCGATCGACGGGGCCGCGCCGAGCACGATGACGAACAAGATCGCCGACGTGTTCAGCCCGAAGAAGATGATCGCGAACGGGAACCAGGCGATCGACGGCATCGTCTGCAGTCCGGTGATCAGCGAGCCGACCCCGGCGCGCAGCGGCTTGATCCTGGACACCAGCGCGCCGACGACCGACCCGATGATCAGGGCGAGCCCGAAGCCGACGACGGCCCGCTGCAGCGTGGTGCCGATGGCCTGCCAGAGCAGGGCGTGCTGCATCTGGCCCCACAGGTTGGCCAGCACGGTCGCCGGTCCGGGGAAGATGATCGCTGACTTGAAGCCACTGAGGTAGACCACTTCCCAGACGCCCAGCGCGAGCGCGATCGCCAGCAGCTTGGGCCAGACCGCTCCGAGCGCCTTGCCGCCGGTCCCGCGGCGCAAGAAGTCCCGTCCCGGCTGCGGGGCCAGCTCGAGGTTGTCCAGGCCGGACAGCGGGTCGAGCGATGTCTCAGCGGCCATGGGAAGCCATCTCCTCACGCAGCCGGTCGGTCATGTGGGCGCCGAGCTCGGCGATCTCCGGCGAGTCCATCCGCCGGGGGCGCTCGATGCCCACCGGGATCTCCTCGATCACGCGCCCGGGGCGGCTGCTCAGCACGATCACCCGGTCGCCCAGCCGGGCCGCCTCCCGGACGTTGTGCGTCACGAACAGCACGGTCAGCTCGCGCTCGGCGCAGATCCGCTCGAGCTCCTCGTGCAGCAGGTCGCGGGTCATCGCGTCCAGAGCGCCGAACGGCTCGTCCATGAGCAGCACGTCGGCGTCCTGAGCCAGCGCGCGGGCCAGCGCGACCCGCTGGCGCATGCCGCCGGACAGCTCGTGCGGCCGCTTGCCGCCGAAGCCGCTGAGGTGAACGGTCTGCAGCAGCTCGGCGGCGCGGGCGCGCCGCTCCTGCTTGGGCACGCCGCGGGCGCGCAGCGCCAGCTCGACGTTTCTCGACGAGGTCAGCCAGGGAAACAGGGCCGGCTCCTGGAACATGAGCGTGACCCGCTTGCCGCCGGTGGCGACCTCGCCGGCGGTGGCCGAGTCGAGGCCGGCCACCAGCGAGAGCATCGTGCTCTTGCCGCAGCCGGAGGCGCCGATCAGGCAGACGAACTCCCCGGGCTGCACGGCCAGCGACACCTTGTCCAGCGCCAGCAGCGACGACCGGCCCTTCCCGTAGACCTTGGAGACCTCGGTGAGCCGGACGGCCGCGGTCCCGGCCCCCCGCGTCGATGCGGAGGACCGGGACACCTCGGATGAGGGCGGCGACCCGGGGGCAGGCGGCCCGGACGCCTGCGGCGGCGCCACACCCCGCTGCGTCACGCTCACGAGCCGACCTGGGGCTCGCCCGCCGCCTTGAGCAAAGTGTTCAGCGGGCCGAGATCGTAGATGCCGTTCAGGTTGACCGGCTTCAGCAGGCCCACGGCCACCGCCTCCTTCGCGTCCTGTGAGAGCGAGGCCGCGTCCGGGTCGTTGGTGAACGTGATCAGCTTGAACGCCGCGGGCAGCACGCCGGGCTTGATGCCCTTGCCGACCAGCTTGGTCAGCTCGGCGTTGGCGGCCGCCTGGGCGCCCGCGGGATTCTGCTTGATGTAGTCATTCGCCTTGATCTGGCCCTTGAGCAGGCCGTTGACCACGCTGGGGTGCGCGGCCAGGAAGCTCTGCGTCACGACCAGGTTGGTGGTCACCCCGGGCTCGGTGTACAGGGTGTGCCCGCCGGCCTGGATCATCTCGACGTTGTACGGCGACGGCTCGGAGCCGCCGGCGATCTGATTGGACTGGAACTCAAGCACCGCGTCCGAGTTGGTCTGCGTCGGCTTGATCGGGACATCGCCGCCCCCGGTCGGGGTGGTGGTCAGCCCGTTCTGCTTCAGCCAGTAGCGCAGCGCCACGTCCTGCGTGTTGCCGAGCGACGGCGAGGCCATGGTCTTGCCCTTGAGCTGAGCGGGGCTCGTGATGTTCTTCTTCACCACGACCGAGGCGCCGCCGGTGGCCACGCCAGAGATGATCTTGATGGCCTTGCCGCTGGACTTCTGCCAGGCGTTGATGGCCGGGTTCGGGCCCACATACGCCGCGTCGAGCTGGTTGGCCAGGATCGCGGTGGTCTCTTCGGTACCAGAGCTGAAGATCTGCACCTTGAGGGTGACGTTCTTGCCCAGGGTCTGCGTGAAGATGCCCTTGTTCACCCCGACCAGGGCGGGGGCGTGCGTGATGTTGGCGAGGAAGCCCAAGCGCAGCGTGACGTGCGCATCTCCCCCGGAGGCTGACGTGCCTGACGAACCTGACGAGCTGCACGCGGCCGCCAGTGCGACGGTCGCGGCCACTCCTGCAGCAGCAAAGATTTTCCGCATGTATCCGCTCTTTTATGATCGAGATGATAGGGAAACGCTGTGAGAATACTACAAAGACGGCCATCGCAACAATCCCCCCATTGCAGACCGGCGTGATCGGGTTTTGCCCCGGCCCCGCGGGCGGCCCCGCCCGGCTGCGCACCGGGCTAGGTTCTGGCCATGATCGCCTAATCGCCGCCGGGCGTGTTGGTCTCCAGGCCGAGCACCGAGTGGAACCTGGACAGGCACGCCTGCAAATGCGCCAGGTCACCCGTGCCGGCCGAACCCACCTGATAGCGCACGTTGTACAGCTCGTCGGATGCCTTGCCGTCGGTCGGCAGCGGCTCGGGCACGGCCCGGGGGATGTGCGAGCAGGCCGCGCGGACCTGCAGCCGGACCGCGGCGGGCGTGTTGTTACGGAAGATCACGACCTCTTCCTGCTGGCCCAGGCTCTTGTCGAATTGCGCGCAGCCGGCCACCGTCAGGGCGGCCAGCCCGGCCAGCGCGGCCACGATCACCGCACGGCGCCCGGGAAGCCGCCGGCGCGGGCGAAGCCGGTGATTGGCTGGCACGGCAGCCAGCATACGCACGGCTCCTCCACTTCCCAGCCGGTACCGTACCGGCAGGGAAAGCGCAGGCCGCCTGGGGCGGGAGGACACGTGGCGGGACGCATCGAGGACTACGCCATCATCGGCGACATGCAGTCGGCCGCGCTCGTCGGCCGCGATGGCTCGATCGACTGGCTCTGCCTGCCCCGGTTCGATTCCCCCGCCTGCTTCGCCAGCCTGCTGGGTGACGACCGGCACGGTCACTGGCGCATTGCCCCGCCGGCGGCGCTCGGCCAGGCGAGCCGCGCCTATCAGGGCGAGACGCTGATTCTCCAGACGCAGTGGCAGACGGCCGCCGGCACCGCCAGGGTGATCGACTTCATGCCGCGCCGGGACGAGGCGGCGCCCGCCCTGGTGCGGATCGTCGAGGGCGTGCGCGGCACGGTGGAGCTGGACTGCGTGCTGCGGGTGCGCTTCGGCTACGGCCAGGTCGTGCCCTGGGCGCGGCGCATCGACGGCAGCATCAACGCCGTGGCCGGCCCGGACTCGATATGGCTCAGCACGCCGGTGAGGCTGGCCGGGCGGGACATGGAGCACCGCGGCACGTTTACCGTGACCGCGGGGCAGCGGATCCCGTTCGTCCTGACCTGGGTCGAGTCCCACCACGGCCAGCCGGATACCTGCGACGCCGGGGTGGTCCTGGAAGAGACCAGGCAGTACTGGGCCGACTGGGTGTCGAGGTGCACCTACCAGGGCCGCTACCGTGACGCGGTGATCCGCTCGCTGATCACGCTCAAGGCACTGACCTACGAGCCGACCGGCGCGATCGTGGCCGCGGCCACCACGTCGCTGCCCGAGGACGTCGGCGGCACCAGGAACTGGGACTACCGGTACTGCTGGCTGCGGGATGCCACGATCACCCTGGAGGCCCTGCTCAGGACGGGATACACCGATGAGGCCGATGCGTGGCGGCAGTGGCTCTGCCGCGCCATCGCCGGTGACCCGGCCGACGTGCAGATCATGTACGGGGTGGCCGGCGAGCGGCGGCTGGCCGAGTGGGAAGCCGAATGGCTGCCCGGCTACGAGGGCTCGGTCCCGGTCCGGATCGGCAACGCCGCGGTGAACCAGCGGCAGCTCGACGTGTACGGCGAGGTGATAGACGCGCTCGCCCTGGCCCGCCGGTCGGGCATTCCCGCCGACCGGCATGCCTGGTCGCTGCAGCGCGCGCTGCTCGACTTCCTGGAGAAGCACTGGTCCGAGCCGGACGAGGGGCTGTGGGAAGTCCGCGGCCCGCGGCGCCATTTCGTGCACTCCAAGGTCATGGCCTGGGTGGCTTTCGACCGGGCCGCCGAGGCCGTGGCGGGCGGCCTGCCCGGCCCGGCCGCCCGCTGGTATCGGCTGCGCGACCAGATCCACCGCGAGATCACCCAGCAGGGCTACAACCGCGAGCGCGGCGCGTTCACCCAGTACTACGGGGCCGACACGCTGGACGCGTCCGTGCTGCTCATGGCCGGTGTCGGGTTCCTGCCGCCGGACGATCCCCGGCTGGTCTGCACAGTGGACGCGATCGCCCGCGAGCTGACCACCGGCGGCCTGGTGCGCAGGTACCAGCTGAGCGCCGACGGCCGGTCCGCGGTCGACGGGCTCCCCGGCTCCGAGGGCGCCTTCCTGGCCTGCAGCTTCTGGCTCGCCGACGCGCTGCAGGCGATCGGCCGCTACGACGAGGCTGTCGGGTTGTTCGAGCGGCTCCTGGGGCTGCGCAACGACCTCGGCCTGCTGAGCGAGGAATACGATCCGCGCTACCGCCGGCTGGTGGGCAACATGCCCCAGGCGTTCAGTCACATGCCGCTGATCCAGGCCGCGCTGAACCTGGATAATCACGATGGTCATCACCGGCGCCGGCCGGCCGGGAGGGCGCCCCGCTAGATCGCTCGCGGGCGGGCCGCGTGTGACGTTGCCGCCACGGTTTCGATGTCCAGTCCTTGACGCTGCCTTGGCAATGTCACACTGGGGGACAACCATGCGAACTCTACACATATTGGTTGTGAACGGCCGGAACGTCCGGCAGCCCGTGTTCGTGCTCGGGGCACCGCACTCGGGGGCTGATCTGGTCGCGCGCGCGCTCAAGCGCTCGGCCGGCTTCCACGTCACGATGGGGCAGCCCAGCGTGCGGCGTGTCGTCCACGCGTTCGCACGGCGGCCCTCGATCGTCCGCGGCCGCGGCGAGGCGGCGTCGGCCGTGTTGCGGGATGCCTTCGCCCAGGCCTGGCAGGTGAGCGCGCACGGGTGCCTGTACTGCAGCCCCTCGTGCCGGCTGGCCGGCGGAGTAGGGTCGGTGGGCCCGTGCGTGACCGACCGCACGATTACGAGGTACGGCGACGGGTCTCCGGACTTGCTATACAGCGCCGAGATGCTCGTCAGCGCCTTCCCCGATGCCCGCTTCGTCCAGGTGATCAGGGACGGCCGGGACGCGGTGGCAGGCATGCTCGCCGACACCGACACGCTGGCCTGGTTCCAGCCCGGCTTCGCTAACCTGGACACCGAGTTCCCGAATCCCTTCCTGGGGGTCGAGAACGAGACCGACCGCGCCGGATGGACCGAACTATCCCTCGCGGGCAAGTGCGCGATGAGGTGGAGGTCGGCCGTGCGGGTATCCGCCCGGCTGCGCGCCACCCTGTCCGCGCAGCAGCTGACCACGATCCGCTACGAGGAACTTGTGACCAAGCCAGAGAACACGGCCGGCCTGGTGTCGGAATTCGTCGGCGCCGAGGTCTCGGCCGTAGCGCTGCGGGACCCCGTCCCGCAGGTCGCCCCCGAGCCTGGCTCCTGGCGCCGCACGCTCAGCGCGGAGCAGGCCACCGAGGTGGAGAAGGTCGCGGGCGCCGAACTGCGCCGGGTCGGGTACGGCGGCTGAGGCGATGAAACTGCCACGCAGGCGCCGCGAGAATCCCGAAGCGAGCCCCGCCGAGTCGGCGCCCGAGGCCGCGTCAGACACCCCGGACGCACCGGACGCACCGGCGACAGCGGCGGACGCGCCGGCGACAGCGGCGGACGCGCCGGCGACAGCGGCGGACGCGCCGGCGACAGCGCCGGACGCGCCCGCGGACACCTCGGCCGACCGCACCGCGGACGCGACGACGGCGGCCCAGCCCGCCGCGCGGTCCCGCGTCTCGGCCGCCCGCAGCCCCGGCGGCCTGCGCAATCGGATGCGGCGGTTCTTGCAGCAGCCGGGAACCGTCGATCTCACCCCGTACCGCAAGCTGCTGCCGCAGATCGCCGAGGACGAGGAGCGGCTGCGCGGCCTGTCCGATGCGGAGCTGACCGAGGCGGCCGGCGACGCGGCCGAGGACGCCCAGCTCTGCGCGGTGGGCCGCGAGGCGTCCCGGCGGGCCCTGGGTGAGCGCCCCTTCGACGTGCAGCTGATCGGCACCATGGCCATGCTGTCCGGCCAGGTCGCGGAGATGGCCACCGGCGAGGGCAAGACGCTGGCCGGCGCGATCGCCGCGGCCGGCTACGCCCTGTCCGGGCGGTCCGTGCACGTCGTAGCGGTCAACGACTACCTAGCCCGGCGCGACGCCGAATGGATGCGCCCGGTCTACGACCTGATGGGCGTCAGCGTCGGCTGGATCAACCAGTCATCCACCCCCGAGGAGCGCCGCCAGGCCTACGCGGCCGAGGTAACCTACGCGCCGGTCAGCGAGATCGGCTTCGATGTGCTCCGCGACCGGCTCGCCCTCCGGGGGGAGGACAGGGTCACCGCTCCCCCGGACGTGGCGCTGGTCGACGAGGCGGACTCGGTGCTGATCGACGAGGCTCGGGTACCGCTGGTGCTGGCCGGGGCGGCCGAGGAGGGGAGCGCGGATGAGGCCATGGCCGAGATCGTCCGCGGGCTGGACCCCGAGACCGACTACGAGATCGACGAGGACGCCCGCAACGTACAGCTCACCGAGGCCGGCGCGAAAGCGGCAGAGAAGGCGCTAGGCGACGTCGACCTCTATACCGAGGAGCACCTCGGCACGCTCACCCGGCTCAACGTGGCGCTGCACGCCCACGCGCTGCTGCAGCGCGACGTCGACTACATCATCACCGGCGAGAAGGTCCGCCTGGTCAGCGAGTCGCGCGGCCGGGTGGCCTGGCTGCAGCGGCTGCCCGACGGCCTGCACGCCGCGGTCGAGGCCAAGGAGGGGCTGAGCGCGACCGACACCGGCGAGATCCTGGACAGCATCACGATCGAGTCGCTGATCAGGAGCTACCCCACGCTGTGCGGCATGACCGGCACCGCGGTGGCCGTCGGAGAACAGCTGCGCGAGTTCTACGGCGTCGAGGTCGCGGTGATCCCGCCGAACGTGCCGTGCATCCGCGACGACGAGCCGGACCGCCTGTACGAGACGGCCGAGGCCAAGGAAGACGCGATCACCAAGCAGGTGGCGGACGCGCACGAGACCGGGCGCCCGGTGCTGATCGGGACCCTGGACGTCGCCGAGTCCGAACGGCTGGCGGCCCAACTCGAGCGCGAGAGCCTGCCCTGCGTGGTGCTGAACGCCAAGAACGACGCCGAGGAAGCCGCCATCATCGCCGAGGCCGGCGCGCGCGGGGCGATCACCGTGTCCACCCAGATGGCCGGGCGCGGCACCGACATCAAGCTGGGCGGCAGCTCGGGCGACCGGGACGAGGTCGCCGGGCTCGGCGGGCTGCTGGTCATCGGCACCGGCAGGCACGAGAGCAGCAGGCTGGACTACCAGCTCAGCGGGCGGGCCGGCCGCCAGGGCGACCCCGGCGGGTCGGTGTTCTTCGCCAGCATGGAGGACGACCTGATCACCCAGTACGCGCCGGATACCGCGCCGCCGGACGAGGTCGATGACGACGGACTGGTCGCCGACGCCGGGGCGTACTGGAGCCTGGGCCACGCGCAGCGCGTCGCCGAGGGGGTCAACCTCGAGATCCACCGCAACACCTGGCGCTACAACAAGCTCATCGAGGAGCAGCGGCGGATCGTGCTGGATCACCGGGATGAGGTGCTGCGCACCGACACCGCGCTGAAGACGCTGGGCGAGCGCTGCCCGAAGCGGCTCGAGGAGCTGAGCGAGACGCTGGACGAGGACGTGCTCACTGAGGCCGCGCGGCAGATCACCCTCTACCACCTCGACCGCGGCTGGGCGGAGCACATCGCCGACCTGGCCGACGTGCGGGAGGGCATCCACCTGCGCGCGCTCGGCCGTGGCATGGATCCGCTCGATGAGTTCCACAAGGCCGCGGTGGCCAGCTTCAACCACCTGTTCGACGAGACCGCGCAGCGGTCCGCGGAGTCGTTCGAGACCGTGCCGATCACCGCGGACGGCGCCGACCTCGGCGCCGCCGGCCTCAAGCGGCCCAGCGCGACCTGGACCTACCTGGTGCAGGACAATCCGTTCGGCACCGACATCGACCGCGCCCTGCGCAGCGTCGGCCGCCTGCTCGGCCGCCCCCGCCCCGGCAGCTGAGGGCAGCCTCGCCGGCGGTCATCGCCCTACGTGGTCGATGTGCCATGGCCTCCCTCATGGCGCCGGCGATGTGCCATCGACCACAGGGCGAGAGGCGGCCGGGGCGGGCTCTGCGGAGCCTGCGGCCATTCCTAGCGCGGGTCGGCGGCGGTGAGCGGCTCCTGGTGGGCGAACTGAGTCCGGTAGAGCTCGGCGTACAGGCCGCCCGCGGCCAGCAGCTCGTCGTGCGTGCCGCGCTCGCGCACCCGGCCGGCCTCGATGACCAGGATCTGGTCGGCCTGCCTGATGGTGGACAGCCGGTGCGCGATGACCAGCGACGTCCGGCCGGCCAGCGCGGTCGCCAGCGCGCGCTGCACCGCCGCCTCGGATTCGGAGTCCAGGTGCGCCGTGGCCTCGTCCAGCACCACCACCGAGGGGTGCTTGAGCAGCAGCCGGGCGATGGCCACCCGCTGCTTCTCCCCGCCGGACAGCCGGTAGCCGCGGTCGCCCACCACCGTGTCCAGACCGTCAGGAAGGCCGGAGATCAGCTCCCAGATCTGGGCCGCCTGGCAGGCCAGGATGAGCTCGCGCTCGGAGGCGTCCGGGCGGGCGTAGGCCAGGTTGGCGCGGATCGTGTCGTGGAACAGGTGCGCGTCCTGGGTGACCACGCCGACCGCCGCGTGCAGCGAGTCCAGGGTGAGGTCGCGGACATCGTGCCCGCCGATCCGGACCGCGCCGGAGCCCGCGTCATACAGCCGGGAGACCAGGTGCGTGATCGTGGTCTTGCCCGCACCCGACGGGCCGACCAGCGCGGTGAGCTTGCCCGCCGCGGCACGGAAGCTGACGTCGTCCAGGATCAGCTGGCCGGCGTCGGCCCGTTCGGTGCCCTTGATGGCGATCGACTCCAGCGAGGCCAGCGAGACCTCGCTGGCCTTCGGATAGCGGAACGACACGTTGTCGAACTCGATCTCGGGCGAGGAGCCGTTGACCGGCGCGGACGCCGGGGCGGGCAGCGGCACGGCACCGGGCCGCTCGTCGATGAGCGGCTTGAGGTCGAGCACCTCGAACACCCGGTCGAAGCTGACCAGCGCGGTCATCACCGTCACCTGCACGTTGGACAGCGACATGATGGGGCCGTACAGCCGGTTCAGCAGGGTGGCCATCGCGACCAGCGTGCCGATCTGGAAGGTGCCGGCGATGACCAGGCTGCCGCCGACCCCGTAGATCATCGCGGTCGCTATCGAGGCCAGCAGGGTCAGCGAGATGAACAGCACGCTGCCGTAGACCGAGGTGACCACGCCGATGTCCCGCACCCGCCCGGCCCGGTTGCTGAACAGGTCGGACTCCTCACGGGGCCGGCCGTACAGCTTGGCCAGCATGGCACCCGCCACGTTGAACCGCTCAGTCATGGTGGAGCCCATCTCGGCGTCGAGCTGCATCGATTCCCGGGTGAGCCGCTGCAGCCTGCGCCCGATCAGCTTGGCCGGCAGGATGAACAATGGCAGCATGACCAGCGCGATGAGCGTGACCAGCCAGGAAAGGTAGAACATCGTGATCAGCACGAGAACCAGCTGGATCACGCTGGACACCACCGAGGACAGCACGCTGGTGAGCGCCTGCTGGGCGCCGATCACGTCGCTGTTCAGCCTGCTTACCAGCGAGCCGGTCTGTGTGCGGGTGAAGAACGCGATCGGCTGGCGCTGCACGTGGCTGAAGACCTCGGTGCGCAGGTCGTAGATCAGGCCCTCGCCGATCCGCGAGGAGTACCAGCGCTGGGCGAAGCCGAGGAACGCGTCGAGCAGCGCGATCCCGGCCACCAGCCCGGCCACCGCTGCGACGACGGTGGTGTCGTGCTTCAGGATCCCGTCGTCGATCAGCACCCGCAGCAGCAGCGGATAGGACACCGTCGCTACCGCGTCCAGGATGGTGACGAGCAGGAAGAGCGCGATCTGCCAGCGGTAGGGCCTGGCGTAGGTCGCGATCCGGCGTACGGTGCCCGGCTTGATCCGCTGTTTGGTGATGTTGGGGTCGCGAGTGAACCCGCGCATCATCATCCAGGCGCCATGCCCACCGCCGTACATGACCGGGGCAACCTCCGTGCGGGCCGGGTTCTTCCTGTGTCAGCCGACAGCGAACCGCGGCGCACCGGCCCGGGCCCCTCCAGGCCGCCTCTCGGCCTAGCCCTTGAGCCGTTCGCGCTGCAGTTCCGCCTGGATCCGGCGCTCGGCGGCCGACTGCTCTTCGAGCGTATGGCGCGGCGCCAGGCCGAGCAGTTCTTTTACCGCCCGCGCGGTCGCGGCGTCGGTGGCCAGCAGCGCCGCGGTCAGGTCGGCCACCGCGGCGTCGAGCCCGGCGGCGGGCACGACGAGCTCGGCCAGCCCGAGCTCACGCGCCTCGCCGGCGTCCACGGTCCTGGCGGTGAGGCACATCTCCAGTGCGCGGGGCAGCCCCACGATGTCCACCAGCGGCTTGCTGCCGGTCAGGTCGGGGACCAGGCCCAGCGCGGGCTCCTTCATGCAGACCCTGGCGTCGTCGGCGAACACCCGCAGGTCACACGAGAGGGCCAGCTGGAACCCGGCGCCGATCGCGTGTCCGCGCACGGCCGCGACCGAGACGATCTCGGGCCGGCGCAGCCAGCTGAACCCGGCCTGGCAGTCGGCGATCCAGGCCTCGAAGCCCGCGCCCCGGGGATCGGGCAGCGGCTCCTCCCCCGCAACCCCCCCGGCGGACAGCAGCCGCAGGTCGATGCCGGCCGAGAACGTCTCGCCCTCCCCCCTGATCACTACGACGCGCACCTCGGGCGGCAAGGCACGGCCGATCCCGGCCAGCCCGCGCCACATGCCCGGGGTCATCGCGTTGCGCCGGCGGGGGCGATCAAGCGTCACGGTCGCGACCGCCGCGGCCGCGCCCGCGCCCGCGGCCTGCTCACGCGTATCGATGTCCAGCCGGAGCCCGGCCCGTTCCAGGTCAGCTGGCGCTATGGACATGAGATCCCCCGGGTGGCCGGCGAGGCGCACCAGTCCCCGACCGGCGGGTGCTCAGCGTCTGGCCTTGGCCTTGCCGCGGGTCGCGCCGCCGCGACCGCGGAGGGTGACGCCGGTCTCGCTCAGGATGCGGTGCACGAAGCCGTACGACCGGCCGGTCGCCGCGGCCAGGGAGCGGATGCTCTCTCCCGCGTCGTACCTCTTCTTCAGGTCCGATGCGAGCTTGGTGCGGTCAGCACCGGTCACCCGGGTGCCTTTCTTGAGGGTCTCGGTCACGCGTACCTCCCGTGATAAAGAGTGACCGCTGCGTCACCACTTCTCGCCATGATCACTCATGAAAGTGAGATCGGCTAGCCACTTGCAGGCAAATGATCAGTATCTTTTTCTGCGCGCCGGCCGCGTCGCCCGTCCCCGCTCAGGCCAGCGCCACGAGCTCGCTCAGGTCGTCGCTCCAGGCGTCTTCCACCCCGTCGGGCAGCAGCACGACGCGCTCGGGGCCGAGCGCCTCGACGGCACCCTCGTCGTGCGTCACGAGCACGATCGCGCCTTTGTAGGCGCGCAGCGCGGCCAGGATCTCCGCCCGGCTGGCCGGGTCGAGGTTGTTGGTCGGCTCGTCGAGCAGCAGCACATTCGCTCCGGACACCACGAGGATGGCCAGCGCGAGCCTGGTCTTCTCGCCGCCCGACAGCACGCCGGCCGGCTTGTTCACGTCGTCGCCGGGGAACAAGAACGAGCCGAGGATGCGCCGTAGCTCGGGCTCGGCGAGCGCGGGCGCGGCCGACCGCATGTTCTCCATGACCGTGCGGCTCACGTCGAGCGTCTCGTGCTCCTGGGCGTAGTAGCCGAGCCTGAGCCCGTGCCCGGGCCTGACCGTTCCGGCATCGGGCACGTCCAGCCCGGCCAGCAGCCGCAGCAGCGTCGTCTTTCCCGCGCCGTTCAGCCCGAGCACGACCACGCGGCTGCCCGCGTCCACGGCGATGTCGACGCCGGAGAAGACATCAAGCGAGCCGAACGACTTCGCCAGCCCGGCCGCGGTCAGCGGGGTGCGCCCGCACGGCGCGGGCACCGGGAAGCGGAGCTTGGCGACCTTGTCGGCCCTGACCTCGGCGGGCAGCACGGACAGCAGCCGCTCGGCTCGGCGCTGCATGACCTTGGCCGCCGTAGCCTTTGTCGCCTTGGCCCGCATCTTGTCCGCCTGGGCCTGCAACGCGGCCGCCTTGCGCTCGTTGGTCGCCCGCTCGCGGCGGCGCCGTGCCTCATCGGTCTCGCGCTGCGCCAGGTAGGCCTGCCAGCCCAGGTTGTACTGGTCCAGCGCGCAGCGCTGCGCGTCCATCCGGAACACCTTGTTGACCACCGCGTCGAGCAGGCCGGCATCGTGGCTGATCACCACCAGCCCGCCGCGGAACGCCCGGAGATGGTCGCGCAGCCAGCCGACCGAGTCGGCGTCGAGGTGGTTGGTGGGCTCGTCGAGCAGCAGCGTCTGCGCCCCGCCGAAGAGAATCCTGGCCAGCTCGACCCGCCTGCGCTGGCCGCCGGACAGCGTATGCAGGGGCTGGCTGAGCACCCGCCCGGGCAGGCCCAGGCTGGCGGCCAGCGATGCTGCCTCCGCCTGCGCGGCGTATCCCCCCAGGACGGTCAGCCGTTCCTCGAGGTGCCCGTACCGGCGCACCGCGGCGTCACGCTGGCCCGGGTCCGCCGCCGCCATCTGCTCCTCGGCCGCGCGCATCGCGCCGAGCAGCTCGTCCAGGCCACGGGAGGACAGCACGCGGTCCATGGCCAGCACGTTCAGGTCACCGGTGCGCGGGTCCTGCGGCAGGTAGCCCACGGATCCAGATCGCCGCACGGTGCCTGCGGCCGGCTGGGCCTCGCCCGCGAGCACCTGGGCCAGCGTGGTCTTGCCCGCGCCGTTCCTGCCGACCAGTCCGACCCGGTCGCCGGGCGCGATCTGGAAGCTCGCCTCGTGCAGCAGCAGGCGCGCGCCCGCGCGCAGCTCGATGTCCTTCGCCGTAATCATCTGAGTTGCCACTCCGGAAATTGGGACAAAACGGACCTCGCGTGACACACGCCACCCCCCGCCGGGGCGGGTCCGTCAAACACAGAGGGACAACATGCCACCAATTATACGGGAGCCCGCTTCGCGGCCCGCTCAATTTCCGGCCGTGATCCCTCAGCCCGGTTCGGTGAGCCGGATCCTGATCGCGCTGAACATGCGCGGGGTATCGCGCAGCACGGTCAGCCGGGGATCCGGAACAGTGAGGAACCCGTCGACGGCCAGCTCGAAGAACCGGTTGAGCCGCGGGTCGGCGCGCAGCGCCTCGACCGCCCGGCGGTCGCCGCCGAGGACCACGGCGTCAAGCTCGCCGCCGAACGGCCCGAGCACCGCGACCGCGGTGTTCGCCGCGGCGGACAGCGCCTCGGCGGCCTGCTTCTCCCGGCGGCGGGCAAACCGATGCTGCGACGTGCCCCCCGCCGCGCTGCGGCCGTGCACCAGCCGGGATCCCACCTTCGAGGCGGCCAGCCGCGGCGGCGAACCGGCGAACACCCCCGCGGCGTAGCCGCCCAGGCGCACCAGCAGCACGCCCACCGTCCGGGGAGCCTGCGCGTGGCTCGCGATCAGGCCGGCGGTGGCGACCGCGGCGGCTGGGACGCCGGCGGGCAGCGGCGGGAAGGGCACGTGGCACTCGGCCACCGCCCCGTCCTCGGCCGCGAACGTCACCACCTCGCGCCTGCTCGCCGCCACCGTGACGCTCGGATGACGGTCGGCGAACGACGCCACCCAGGTGACCAGCCGCTGCGGTGCGACCTCAACCCATCGTCCGCCGCCGCGCGCCGGGTGCTTCACCGCACACCACCTCCTCCGCGCTGGCCCAGGAACCGGATCGAGACTAGCGAGGCAGGCGCCCGGCTCGGAATCGATCACGCAGCGCCGGCCTTGACGGGACAGGGAGTAAGGCCGACGATCGCGGTAGGAGGGCCCGGGCTCAGCCGGACAACGAGGAGGAATTTCGTGATGCGTGCCGCCCGCCATTCTGGTTCTGCCCAGCCCCGCCCGGCAGGGGGCTGCCCCCGAAGGGTCCTCGGGGTCACGATCGCCCGCTGGCTGAGGCGCCCGGGCTCGTTACTGGCGGCCGCCGTGCTCGCCGGATCCGGGTTCGCGATCGCCCCGGCCGGCGCCGCGGGCGCGGCCGCCGCGAGCCCGGCCGGGCCCGCGTCCTCACCGGCCTGCCCGGATGCGAACGTCCCCGCCTTCGGCCCCAACGTCTGCGTCTTCAACGACACCATGAGCCAAGCGGCCATCCAGAACGACCTCAACAACATCGCCACCCAGCAGGTCCCCGTGGCCAGCCAGTTCGACAGCCAGCGTTATGCCATCTTCTTCCTGCCCGGCACCTATGGGTCAGCCGCCAGCCCCCTGGTGTTCCAGGTCGGTTACTACACCGAGGTAGCGGGCCTGGGCTTCGCGCCCGGGGACACGGTGATCAACGGGGCCATCGACGTGTTCAACAACCTGTGCACGCCCGGCACCAGCGACTGCAACTCCGACGACAACTTCTGGCGGTCGCTGTCCAACCTCACCCTCAACGTGCACCTGCCGAGCTCGCCGCCGGCCTACGCGCCGCCGACCCTGGACCCATTCGGCGCCGGCTGCGCCAATAGCGCGGAGTTCTGGTCGGCATCCCAGGCCGCGCCCATCCGGCGGACCATCGTCAACGGCAGCGTCGTCTTCCAGGACTACTGCGCGAACAACAACTTCGCCAGCGGCGGTTTCATCGCCGACAGCCAGGTCAGCGGCAACCTCAACTTCTTCGGCAACCAGCAGTACATGGTGCGCGACAGCAGCATCGGCGGAGCCGCCGGCTGCCCCCAGGGGCT